>Ga0302157_10000552_pt1 | contig 49238 bp, 46 predicted proteins | sample I_Bog_N3_3_FD_193502 | JGI IMG/M metagenome (GOLD analysis project Ga0302157, IMG submission 193502) | Peat permafrost microbial communities from Stordalen Mire near Abisko, Sweden - I_Bog_N3_3 | ecosystem: Environmental > Terrestrial > Soil > Wetlands > Peat | place: Sweden: Abisko, Stordalen...
GGTCGTGGTCCCCGTGCAGGCGAGGCCCACGAAGGTCGTCCCCTTGACGGCGATGATGCCGAGGGCCGACTCAGTTGCAGTCACGGTGTAGTCGTAGGTGTACGCCTGATCGCCCACACCGGACAGGGGGGTGAATCCCAAGCCCAAGCTGGCAGATGTTGCCTGCATGGTTGCCTCCGCCTCGGCCAGGTAGCCCGTGGGGATGCCGTGAACGACGCTGACCAATACGTCGGCGGAGCCGCTCAGGTAGTTGCACGAGATGCCCGCCGCACTCGCCCCGTAGACCGTGGGAGCGGGAACGGTGATGCCCAGGGCGGCGCCGACATCGCTGGCCGACGGGCACGACGCGGTGGTGGTACCCGACGCCGGGGTCGCGGTCGCCGTCGCCGTCGAGGCCGCCGCACTCGGTGTCGCGGTCCCCGCCGCGGCTCCGGGGCCGGACGATGACGCGCCCGAGCTCGTGGCGCCGCAGGCTGCCACAGCGACCGAGCAGAGCAGCGCGACACCGGCGACGACACCCAGGCGTTGACGCGCGTGGTAAGGCCAGAGTCTTGCGATAGGTGATTGAAAAGTCATATTAAGACTGTATCAGGTCATTCCCGCACCCGTCTCGCTCGGCGCACCTGCGGATGAGTGGGGGCATACTCTGTTGACGCCATGCGGATCGCCATCACCGGGGGCACCGGCTTCATCGGCTCGCACCTCGCGTCGCACCTCGCCGAGCAGGGTCACGAGCTGGTCCTGATCGCGCGGGGCGCGCGAGCGGGCGGCGCCGCCGGGCCCGCGGCCACGCGGGTCACCGCCGACGTCGTGAGCGGCTCCGGTCTGGCAGCGGCGTTCGCCGGCTGCGACGCCGTGGTCAACCTGGTCGCGGTCATCGTCGAGAGGCGCGGGCAGACCTTCGACGCGGTCAACCGCCAGGGCGCCGCCAACGTCGCCCGCGCAGCCGTGGAGGCCGGGGTCGCGCACCTGGTCCAGCTGAGCGCCATCGGAGCCGATCCCGACCCGCGCTTCGGGTACCTGGCCAGCAAGTGGTTGGGCGAGCAGGCGATCAGGATCAGCGGCATCCCCCACACCATCCTCCAGTCCAGTCTCGTGTTTGGCCCGGGCGACGGCTTCTTCGTCAAGCTGGCTCGGCTGATCCGGCGTACCCCGCCCTTCTTCCCCCTCCCCATCGCCGGTGACGGTCGCACCCTCTTCCAGCCCATCGCCGCCCAGGATGTCGCCCGCTGCATCGCCATCGCGCTGGAACGCGGCCCGAGCTCGCGGGTGCTCGCGATCGGAGGGCCGGACCACCTCAGCTACGAGCAGATCGTCGACATCATCCGGCGCCAGGTGGTGTCCCTCCCCCGGATGAAGGTGCACGTTCCCGTGCCGGCCATCCGGCCGGTGGCGGCGCTGATGGCGGCGGTGATGCGCGACCCGCTGGTGACCCCCGCGCAGCTCGACCTGCTCGGGCACGACAACATCACGGTGCCCGGGGCGGTGGCGGCGGGCTTCGGCTTCGAGCCGCAGCGCTTCGCCGACCAAGCCGGCTACCTGCGGGGACGGAGCCGGTGACCACCAGCCGGCGTCTCGCCGAGCTGGGGATCTCCCTGCCGCCGGTGACCGCTCCACTGGGCAGCTACGTGCCGGCACGGCGGGCGGGGCACCTGCTCCACCTCTCCGGGCATCTGGCCAAGCGGGACCGCACCGTGGTCGCCGGCCGGGTCGGAGCCGAGATCGACGTGGAGACCGCCCGGGGGCTGGCCCGCCAGGTTGCCGTCGACCTCATCGCCACCGCCGCCGAGGCCGCCGGTGGCGTGGACGCGCTCGCCGGCGTGATCAAGCTGGTCGGATTCGTGAGGAGCGCCCCCGGTTTCGACCAGCAGCCCGCCGTCATCAACGGAGCCTCCGACCTGCTGGTCGAGATCTTCGGCGAAGCCGGTCGCCATGCCCGCAGCGCCCTCGGAGTCAGCGAGCTGCCGATGGGCGCAGCCATCGAGATCGAGGCGATCTTCGAGCTCGGGTGAGGCGGCCGCGGCGTTCTCTCCACCGGGTGCTGAGCGGTTTTCGACCGGCACCAAGGTGTCATCGATTGGAAAGACACAGGGGGTAGAGTGAGCGGCACCGTGATGAACGACAACACGACCCCACCCCCTGACGACAAGCAGACAGACCCGGAGAGTCCATCTCCCAGTACTGACCCCTCGACCGGAGGCGGCCAGCCGCCGATGGATGCCGGGGCCGCTGCAGGCTGGGCCTGGAACGGCCACCAGTGGGTCCCCGGCAGCACCAGTGCTCCCGGCTGGGGCCAGCCCTGGAGCCACCCCTCGGGAGGGTTCGGCCCCGCCTACGGGTGGTCGAATGATCCTTGGGGCGGCTATCCGTACGGTTCACCACCCGGCTACCCGCCGGCTCCTGGAGCGCCGACCGACTACCCGCCGGTCGCGCCCTCCAGGCCGTCCCGCATGGTCGCGGCGGTGATTGCCGTCGCGGTCGTCATCGCCCTGGTCTCCGGGGGAGTCGGTGCCGGTATCGGCCTCGCCCTGCGGCCGAGCTCGACCACCAGTGGCTCGCCGTCAACCAACATCGCGTCGCCGGGCAACAGCTCGTCCTCCGCCACCACCTCGCCCTCAGGCGCCAGCAGCGTCGCCGCCTCCGCCATCGCGGCCCAGATCGAGCCGTCGGTGGTGGACGTCGTGAACACGCTGGCGGGCGGCTCCGGCCTCGCCGAGGGGACGGGGATCATCATCAACTCCTCGGGCGACATCCTGACCAACAACCACGTCATCGACGGCGCCCAGTCCGTCACCGTCCAGATCGACGGCTCGGGGCCACAGCTCGCGGCCACCGTGCTCGGTTATGACCCCGTCGACGATGTCGCTCTGATCAAGATCAATGACATCTCCGGGCTCAACCTCAAGGTGGCGCCACTCGGCAACTCCGACAGCGTGACCATCGGCGCCGACGTGGTGGCCATCGGCAACGCCTACGGCAAGGGCGGTACTCCGGCGGTGGTGTCGGGGACGGTCGCCGACCTCGATCAGTCCATCACCGCGAGCGACGGTGCCACCTCCGAGAGCCTCACCGGCATGATCCAGATGAACGCCGACATCGTCGAAGGTGATTCCGGCGGCCCGCTGGTCAGCGCTGCCGGCAAGGTCATCGGCATGGACACCGCCGGCACCGAGACCGGCGCGAGCTTCAGCGGGCAGGCGACCACCACCCAGGGATTCGCCATCCCGATCGACACTGCACTCCAGGTCGCTCAGCAGATCGAGACCGGGCAGTCCAGCGGGAGCATCACTGTCGGGGCTGGACCGTTCATCGGGGTCGAGGTCGAGGACAGCAACTCCGTCTCCGGCGCCCTCGTCGAGGGAGTGCAGGCCAACACCCCGGCGGCGAGCGCCGGCCTCCAGGTCGGTGACGTGATCACCTCGCTCGGTACCACCCCGGTGACCTCCAGCGGCGCCCTCAGCAGCGCTCTGCAGAGCTACCACGCCGGAGAGAGCGTCCAGCTCGGCTGGGTCGACAGCTCGGGCCAGCAGCACACCAGCTCGATCACCCTCGGCAGCGGGCCGCCTCGCTGACAGCGGTCGTGCGGCAGGGGGGCGCCCCGATGCGCTCTCCTGCCGCGCTCCCCTCACCGCGGACCGGCCGCAGATGAGGATGGGGCAGGTGTCGGTCACCGCGCAACGGGTGGCGGCCCGGCGGCTGACCTTCCCCCGGGTGCCGGCACCATACGGTGACCCGGAGGCCGACCAGCGGCTCGGCCGCGACATCGCCGGCCCAGTGGTGCTGGTCGACCCCTACTCCCCCATGACCGTGCACCTGGCGGCACGCACCGCGTACTTCGACCGGGCCACCGTCCGAGCGCTGGACGGAGGCATCACCCAGGTGGTGGTGGCCGGCGCTGGATACGACGGCCGAGCGCTCCGCTACGCAAAGCCGGGCGTCCGCTGGTTCGAGATCGACCATCCGGCCACCCAGGCGGACAAGGTCGCCCGGCTGTCGCGCCTCGCAATATCCGCGCCGCAGCTCACCTTCGTCGCCGCCGACTTCGCCACGGCCGACGTGGGGGCGGCACTCGCCGGGGCCGGACACGACCGGACGACGCCAAGCCTCTTCCTCTGCGAGGGGGTGGCGGTGTACCTGGACCTGGCGGTGATCGTCTCCCTCCTGCGCGCCCTGCGCTCCGGCGCGGCGCCCGGAAGCCGGCTCGCGATCAGCGTGTCAGCCGCGACCACCGACGAGCGCCGCCGCAAGTTCCAGTCCGCGGTGGGCGCGCTCGGCGAGCCGCTCCGCACCATCCTCACAGCGGAGGCGGCGTCGGAGCTCCTCGCCTCGAGTGGCTGGCAGGAGTTGCCGTCTCCCTCGGAGAGGAGAGCGCGCAGCGTGCAAGCAGGCTTCCTCAGCCTCGAACCGGTCTGACGGTTATAGGCGCTGGGCGCAGTCCCTCCGCAGGTCGCACAGGGGACGCCCGCTGCGCGCCACACTTCGCCACGCATGGGACGGCGCGCCGACGCGCCGGTGTGCCGCTACTTCTCGGCGGGGAGCTCCGCGTGGCCGCCGAACTCGCGGCGCATCGCCGACAGCAGGCGATCGGCAAAGTCGGCCTCGCCGCGTGAGCTGAAGCGCTCGTAGAGGGCGGCGGTCAGCACGTGGGCGGGGACGCCCTCGTCGACGGCGGCGATCGCGGTCCAGCGACCCTCCCCGGAGTCCGACACCCGCCCCGCCAGGTCGGCCAGCTCCGGCGAGCGGAGCAGCGCTCCCGCGGTGAGGTCGAGCAGCCAGGAGGCGACCACGCTGCCCCGCCGCCACACCTCGGCGACCTCGGGGATGGGCAGGTCGTACTGGTAGTAGCGGGGATCCCGGAGCGGTGTGCTCTCAGCGCTCGCCTGCTGCTCGGTCAGCCCGACATTGGCCTTGTGCAGGATGTTGAGCCCCTCGGCGTAGGCGGCCATGAGTCCGTACTCGATCCCGTTGTGGACCATCTTGACAAAATGTCCAGCGCCATGAGGGCCGCAGTGGAGGTAGCCCTGCTCGGCCGGCGACGGCTCCCCGGTCCGACCGGGGGTGCGGGCGGCCGCGTCCACTCCCGGAGCGATGCTGCGGAAGATGGGATCGAGCCGTTCGACGACCTGGGGCTCGCCGCCAATCATGAGGCAGAATCCCCGCTCCAGCCCGTGCACCCCACCGCTCGTCCCGATGTCCACGTGATGGACTCCCAGGGCCGCGAGCCTCTCGGCGCGCTCGATGTCGTCACGGTAGTAGCTGTTGCCCCCGTCGATGATCACATCCCCCTCGCTCATCCGCGAGGCGAGCGCGTCGACGGTGTCACCGGTGAGCGCGGCGGGGACCATCACCCAGGCCGTCCGGGGCGTGGTCAGGGCCGCCACGAACTCGTCCAGCGAACCGGTGGCCACGGCGCCCTCCGCTCTGAGGGCGGCGACAGCCTGCGCGTTGACGTCGTAGACGACGCAGTCGTGCCCGTCTCCCATCAGGCGGCGAACGAGATTGGCGCCCATCCGCCCCAGACCGACCATTCCCAGCTGCATGTCCGGATTCCTCCCCGGTGCCTGCGATTCCGGCTGCACCGCCGCCGCAGGGCCGAGAACAGTATGGTTCAGAGGCGACTGTTCACGACGGCACCCCAGTGGGAGTGACGATGGCGACTGGCCTGGCGCGTGACAACCGTTCCCTGCGAGGTGGCATCGACCTCGGCGGCACCAAGATCCAGGCCGTCGTCATCACACGCACCCATCGGGTGATCGGCGAGGCGCGGCGGCCCACCCCCGTCGACGGCGGACCGGAAGCAGTGACGGTTGCGATGGCGGAGGCACTCGGGGAGGCGGCATCGACGGCCGGGGTGGCTCCGCGCTATCTCGCCGGGGTGGGCGTCGGATCACCGGGCAGCGTCGACACCGATGCCGGGACGGTCTCCAAGGCCGGGAACCTTCCCGGATGGGACGGTACCTTCCCTCTCGGTGACCGCCTCAGCCGCCTGCTGGGATGCGCGGTCCGCCTCGGCAACGACGTCCAAGTGGCCAACCGGGCCGAGATGCGTCTCGGAGCCGGGCGCGGCCACCGCTCCTTCATCGGTGTCGCCTGGGGGACCGGGGTGGGCGGCAGCCTGATCCTCGACGGCCGGCTCTGGGTCGGCCGCGGCGCCGCCGGCGAGATCGGTCACGTGGTGGTGGTGCGCGACGGCGCGCTCTGCGGCTGCGGCCGGCGCGGTTGCGTCGAGGCGTACGCGGGACGGGCCGCGATGGAGGCGGCCGCCCGCAAGCGCGCGGATCGTGGCGAGAAGACCCAGCTCTTCCGGCTCATGAAGCAATTCGGCCGCACCCGGCTGACCAGTGGCGTCTGGGCCCGGGCCCTCGACGACGGCGACGCCATGGCCCACGACCTCATCGGCCGCGCCGTGGGCGCGCTGGGCACGGGCATCGCCTCGGCGATCAACCTGCTGGACATCGGGACGGTGATCATCGAGGGCGGGCTGGGGATCCGGCTCGGCCAGCCCTACGCCGACCGGATCGCGGAGGCGATGAGCCCGCACCTCTTCCTCCCCGACCGGGCTCCCGAGGTGCACGTGGCGGCGCTGGGGGACCTCGGCGGCGCGATCGGTGCCGCACTCCTGGTGGGCAGCAGCGCCGCCTGAACCGGACCAGGAGGCGGCGCGCGGCGAGCGGGGATCAGATCAGATGGTGACCGCCGCCCAGGTGTGGCCTCCGTCGCGGGTCATCAGCAGAGGTCCAGCGGAGTCGGTCAGCGACGCCTCGATCGCCGCCCCCTGGGTGGGGGTGGTGAAGCCGACGTAGGAGATGCTGGTGTTGCCGCTGCCGGTGAAGACGGTGGCCCAGCTCCCGCCCCCATCAAAGGACGCCACGATCTCCCCGCCGCACCCGGCGACGGCGACCGAGGTGGTCGGGCTCGCCAGCGCGGAGCCGCCCTGGCAGGCGACGGGAAGCGCGGTCGCCAGCTCCGTGAAGGCACCTCCCCCGGTGGTCGAGGTATAGGCCTGCTCCATCGGAGAGCTCGAGCCGCCGTACAGCCCCACCTCGCAGGCGGCGATGAGATCCAGCGCGCTGGAGCCGGCGAGCGTCGCCGGTCCGTTGACGGTGCTGCACGGCGGCGTCCAGGCGCTCCACGCCCCGCTCTGGAGGCGGGCGCCGCTGGCGACGACCCGGTCGTTCTCGACCACCCAGCCTGCCGAGCCCTGGAGGACGAGCTGGGCCGCCGGGACGGGCCCCGCGCCGTAGGCGATGGTGGTGGGCGAGGTCGTCCAGGAGTTGCTCCCCACCGCGGCGGTGTCGATCAGGAAGTCGGCTGTCCCGCTGATCACGGCGGAGACGGAACCGGCGGAGGTCTCCAGCTCCTGGATGGGGGTGATGCCGGCGGACGAGTTGAGGCCGGGAAGGGCGACCTGGGTCCAGCTGGCTCCGCCGTTCTGGGTGGCGTAGAGGTCATGGCCATACGCCCAGCCGTCCTCCTGGTTCGCGAAACGAATGCCGTTGACCCCGGTGCTCCCGGGACCGGTGTAGAAGGCGGTGGGCGGAGGGGTGACGCTGGTCCACGCCGTGCCGCCGTTCTGGGTGCGGGCGACCGCCAGGCTGCCGCCCACGGTGCCGAGCGCCCAGCCGTCCTGGGCCGAGACGAAGGTCACCGAGGCGGCCTCGAAGCCCGCGATCGGGGTCGGAGCCGGTGTCGCCGGGGCCGCGGTGGCCGGCGGCGAGGTGGTGCCCGCAGGCGAGCCCGATGCCGTCGGCGCGGACGTCGGGGTGCCGCTATGCGACTGCGTGGGATGGGTGGTGGTGCCCCCGCACGCGGCGACGAGCGCCGTGAGCGCGAGCAGACTGGGGCCGGTCCCCCACCTAGAACCGTGGATCCGCGTCATGGCTCAAGCTCCTCCGCTCATGCGGCGCTTGGGCTCTCCGCCAGGACCGCGCACCAGGGCCGGCCTGACGGCACCCGCCGAGTGAATCAACCCTACCCGATCACACCCGACCGTGACGTCCGATGACGCGACGCTCGTGACACCCCACCCCGCTCCCCCGCTCCTGCTACCGTTGCGCGGTGCGGCCCTACATGCGGCTGGGTGAGCTGCCCCGGAAGCGCCATCAGCGCTTCGCCATCGGGGGCGTCCCGGTGTACGAGGAGCTCTTCAGCCGGGAGGGCTTCGCCGGCCCGTCGTCCCTTCTCTACCACCGGCACATCCCGGAGGCCGTCCAGGACGTCGTCGAGGGGGATGCGGACGACATCTCCATGGAGAACGAGAAGGTCCACCAGCACGCCCTCCTCCAGGGGTTCCGCCTCCCGGCCCACGGCGACGCCATCACCGGGCGGCAGTGGCTGCTCGTCAACGACGACATCCGGATCGGGCTGCTCATCCCGCAGCGCCAGCAGAAGGCCTTCCTCGTCGACGGCTCGGCCGACGACGTGCTCTTCGTCCACAGCGGGGCGGGCACCCTCCACACCCAGTTCGGGAGCCTCCGGTTCGACCACCACGACTACCTGGTGATCCCGCGGGGGACGGTGTACCGCGTCGAATTCGACCATCTCGAGAGCACCCGGGTGCTGGTCATGGAGGTCACCGGGGCCGTCGACTCCCCGGACCGCTACCGGGCCTCCAACGGCCAGCTCACGGAGTTCGCGCCGTACAGCGAGCGGGATTTCCGCGCACCCGCGGCGCTGGATCAGGGTGAGGGCACCTCCCAGCTCTGGCTCAAGCGGGCAGGCCACATGTCCTGCTACTCGCTCGACCACCACCCCTTCGACGTGGTGGGATGGGACGGCACCGTCTACCCGATCGCCTTCAACATCCACGACTTCGAGCCGCGCGCGGGGCGCTTCCATCTGCCGGCGGCGGCCCACCAGACGTTCCAGGCGACCAACATCGTGATCTGCTCGTTCGTGCCCCGCAAGCTGGGCTGGGACCCGGAGGCGGTGCTCCTCCCCTACCACCATTCCAACCTGGATTGCGACTCGGTCCTCTACTACGTGGAGGGCAACTACGCGTCCCGCCGGGGCGTCCAGCAGGGCTCCCTCACCCACCACGTGAGCGGTTTGGCCCACGGGCCGCAGCCGGGTGCGCTCGAGGCGTCGGAGGGTCGCCCCGCCGAGACCGACGAGCTGGCAGTGATGATCGAGACCTTCCGCCCCCTCCACCGCACCCAGGTCGCCCGCCAGGTGGTCGACACCGCCTACCCCTTCTCCTGGCATGACGGAGATACGCGGGGGCCGGGCGCCACGCGGTGAGATCGGAGACGCCGGCGGGCTCGGCGGGGGTGCGCGGGGAGGGCGTCGCGGCGTGAGCGCGGGGTCCGGCGACGGAACTGTCGCCGCGTGGGTCCGGGGGGAGGTCGAGGCCGGGGGCTGGGTGCGCGCCGGCGCGGCGACGGCGCAGCGGCTGCGGGAGCGTTACGGCGCGGACGCGGTCGCCGACCTCTCCCTGGGCCAGCCCCTGGAGGCGTCCGAGGCCGTGCGCCAGGCCTTCGTGCGCGCCGCGGCGGCGGTCCGGCCCCGACGGTTCGGCTACATGCCCAACCTCGGCTATCCGGAGCTGCGCGAGCGGATCGCCGAGGACGTCGACGTGGCAGGGGTGACCGCCCAGTCGGTGGCGGTCACGGTGGGAGCGGCGGGAGCGATCTCGATGGCGCTCCGGGCCTTCGTCGAGGCGGGCAGCGAGGTGGTGGTGCTCGCCCCCTACTTCTCCGAATTCCGCCTCTACAGCGAGGTCTGTGGCCACCCGTTGCGGGTGGTGGGCTCGGCCGAGGACGGCTCGCTCGACCTGGACGCGATCGCCGCCACGCTCAACGACGCGACCGGCGCCCTGATCCTCAACACCCCCTGCAATCCCAGCGGCCACGTCGCCACCGAGGAGGAGCTGCGCGGGCTGGCGCTTGTGCTCGGCGCACATCGCGGGCAGAGCGGCCGCCCGGTGCTGCTCATCGTCGACGAGGTTTACCGCCGGCTCATCTACCCGCCCCACCGCCCCGTCGAGCCCTTCCACCACTACGAGCACTCAGTTCTCTGCCGCTCCTTCTCCAAGGACCTGGGGGTGGCCGGCGAGCGGATCGGCTACCTCGCGCTCCACCCGTCGCTCACCGGGGCGGAGAGCGAGGCGGGACTGGCCCTCTGCCAGCGGGCCCTCGGCTACGTCAACGCGCCCGCGACGGCCCAGCTGGCCCTGCTCGAGCTGCAGAGCTGGGAGGCCAGTGCGACCCCCTACCGGGAGCGCCGCGACATCATCGCCAGCGCGGTGGCGGCGGCCGGTCTCCAGGCCGCGGAGTGCCAGGGCGGCCTCTACCTCTGGGTGCGCAGCCCCTGGGAGGACACCATGGCCTTCACCGCGGCGCTGGCGGAGCGGCGGGCGGTGGTGGTACCGGGGGTGGCGTTCGGGGTGCCCGACCACTTCCGGATCTGTTTCAGCGTGGAGCGGCCGGCCCTCCAGGTCGCGGCTCAGGCGCTGCTGGAGGCCGCCGCGTCCCGGGAGGGGTAGAGGCCTTGGTCCTTGTGCGCGGTGCACATGGACACCCGGCACGTCACGGGCGCACAATTCGCGACCAAATGCACGCTCTCCCTCGACCCGCCCGCCTCAACCGCGCCCGGCGCGCCGCCTTCGCCGCCCTGGCCCTTCCCGTGATCGTGATGAGCGCCTGCGGGAGCACCAGCCCGGTCCTGACGAGCCCCCAGCCCGCCACCCAATCGAGCATCGCCAACGAGATCCCGGCGGCGGTCAAGAAGCTGGAGCCGTTCGTGGTCGCGGCTGACGCCTCGTACGCGCCCAACGAGTACGTCAACGCCAACGGTCAGGTGGTCGGCTGGGACCTGGAGCTGGCTCAGGACGTCTGCTCGGTGCTCGGGGTGTCGTGCACCATCCAGGACGTCACCTTCGACGACATCATCCCGGCGCTGCTGGCCAAGAACCCCAAGTACGCGATGAGCTTCTCCAGCTTCACGCCCACCGCGGGTCGCGAGGCCTCCGGGATCGACTTCATCACCTACTACGAGGCCGGTGAGTCCTGGCTGGTCCGGGTGGGCGGGCCGACGATCAGCGCGGCCTCCCAGATGTGCGGCCACTCCGTGGCCGTCGAATCGGGCACGGTCGAGGAGTCGGACGCCTACGGCTACATGGGCCAGAACCCGGGCGGCGGCGCGATCAAGGGGGACACCGACCACTGCACCGCGGCAGGGCTCCAGGACATCAACGTGGAGAGCTTCCCCAGCCAGACCAGCGCTAACGCCGCCCTCATCAGCGGGCGGGCCGACTATGGGTGGGCCGACCAGCCCATCGCCGACTACCAGGTCAAGCTGGAGCCCGGCAAGCTGAAGATCAGCGGTCAGCCCTGCAGCGTCTACCCGTACGGGGTGGCCGTCGCCAAGAGCCTCGGATTCGACAAGGCCATCGAAGACGCCCTCACCTACCTGATCAACCACGGCTTCTACGGGACGATCCTCAAGAACGCCGGGGTCTCGGACGGTGCCGTCACCGCCTCGGCCGTCGGCGCCAACGACAACAACGCGGTCGGTTCGACCTGTGTGCCCTCGTACTGAGGTCACTGTGCAAGCGACCGGCGAGTGAAGTGGAAGGCTCCGTGAGAGGACCGGTGAGTCTGCCCCGAATGAGGTTCGCGTGACCGAGTTCAGCGCGGACCCACCCGTCCCTCCCGGGTCCACTCGGGTACGTCCCGAGGCGATCAGGGCCGTCCCGCTGCGCCATCCCTGGCGTTGGGTCTCCGCCGTGCTGGTGCTGATCGTTCTGGGGGCGGTCGTCGACACGTTCGCGACCTCAAGTCTCCACTGGTCGGTGGTCGGCCAGTACATCTTCGACGCCCGCATCCTCCAGGCGGCCGTGGTGACCCTCTACCTGACCGCCATCGCCATGGTTGTCGGTGTCGGCCTCGGAATCCTGCTGGCGGTGATGCGGCTCTCACCCAACCGGGTGATGGCCTGGGTGAGCTGGCTCTACATCTGGTTCTTCCGAGGGACCCCGGTGCTGGTCCAGATCTTCTTCTGGTGGAACATCAACACCATCCTGCCCTACCTCTCGATCGGCATCCCCTTCACCCATGTCATGGTGCAGGCGTCCACCAACACCCTGATCACCCCACTCCTCGCGGCGATCCTCGGGCTCGGGCTCAACGAGGCCGCCTACATGGCCGAGATCGTCCGGGCCGGCATCATCTCGGTGGATCAGGGGCAGACCGAGGCGGCCCACGCGCTGGGGATGAGGCGCTCGCTGGTGATGCGCCGGATCGTGCTCCCCCAGGCGATGCGGGTGATCGTCCCTCCCACCGGCAATGAGACCATCTCGATGCTCAAGACGACGTCGCTCGCCTCCATCGCCACCGTGCACGAGCTGTTCTTTGTCCAGCAGGACATCTCCAACTTCAACTACAGGATCATCGAGCTGGTCATCGTGGCCAGCGTCTGGTACCTGGCCATGTCCTCGGTGCTGACCGTGTTCCAGTACTACATCGAGCGGCACTTCGCCCGCGGGTCGGTGCGCGGGCTGCCGCCCACTCCGATCCAGCGCCTTCGCCGCATGCTCTTCCAGTTCCACGCCGCGCCGCCATTCGGAAGCGCTGCCGAGCCAGGCGTCGAGCCCTGGCTCCCGCCCACCATGCCTCACTCGGGAATGTGAGCCGATGGCCACCCCCATGGTCCGCGCCGAAGCCGTGCACAAGAACTTTGGCCGCAACGAGGTGCTCCGGGGCATCGACATCGAGGTCGCGCCCCGCGAGGTGATGTGCATCATCGGGCCCTCCGGCTCGGGCAAGAGCACCTTTCTCCGCTGCATCAACCACCTGGAGAAGATCGACGCCGGGCGGCTCTGGGTCGACGGCGAGCTGGTCGGCTACCGAGAGCACGGTGGCCGGCTCCACGAGCTGCCCGACCGCGAGGTCTGCCACAAGCGCTCCGAGATCGGCATGGTCTTCCAGGGCTTCAACCTCTTTCCCCACATGACCGCCCTGGAGAACGTCATCGAGGCCCCCATCAAGGTCAAGAAGGAGGCGGCGGCGGTGGCCACGGAGCGCGGCCGGGCGCTGCTCGACCGGGTCGGCCTGGGGGACAGGCTGGACGCCCATCCCCGCCAGCTCTCCGGCGGGCAGCAGCAGCGGGTGGCGATCGCCCGGGCGCTGGCCATGCAGCCCAAGCTGATGCTCTTCGACGAGCCGACCTCGGCGCTCGACCCGGAGCTGGTCGGCGACGTGCTCAACGTCATGCGCGATCTGGCTCACGAGGGGATGACCATGATCGTGGTCACCCACGAGATGGGCTTTGCCCGCGAGGTCGGCGACTCCCTGGTGTTCATGGACAGCGGGGTGATCGTCGAGGCGGGCAACCCGCGCGACGTGATCGGCAACCCTCAGGAGCAGCGCACCAAGGACTTCCTCTCCAAGGTGCTCTGAGGGGGGGCCCGTCAGCCGGGCCGCGGCTCACCCGGCGTACGTGTAGTCCGTACCCCAGTCGAAGGCGACCTCGAGACTGCCGTCCGCGCAGGAGTAGGCGTAGTAGGTGCCGCCCCAGGCCAGGCTCCATCTGGAGACGGGTCCCTCCGCTGTGGCGGAGCAGCTGAAGCCGTCGGTCACGTACGGGTTGCCCTGTGCCGCCGCGGCCTGCTCGGCCACCACGTCGGCCGTCCCGCAGGTCGCACCGCCGGCGAGCGCGAACTCCGCCACGGTCGACCCTCCCCTCGAGAAGGTGGCCGGGCACTGGCCGTCCCCCGACGTCGACGGCTGGAGGCCCGGAGCGGGCCCGCCGGTGGGGCCGCAGGCCACGAGGGCGCAGCCAGCCGCCGTGAGGATGGCGGCGGTAAGGATTCTCATGGGAGCCCCAGCAACCGCATCGCGGCGGTGGCGGCGTCGCGGTGGCGGGAAGGGAGGGATTCGAACCCTCGGAGGAGCTTAACACCCCTCACCCGCTTAGCAGGCGGGCGCTTTCGGCCGCTCAGCCACCTCCCCGCGTGCCGCCAGTATAAGGTCCGCCGCTGCGACACCAGCGGGAGATCGTTCAGAATCCACAATCTGGCGACCGCCTCATCCGCACCAAGGGAGTCCGCTCTCCGTCTCACCCGCCGGGGACGCCCTCTCGCCACCTCAACCCCCACCTGTGAACTCCCTCCCCACCGACCCCGCGGCCGACTTCCTGCGGCGCCTGGCCGCAGTCGAGGTCCGGTTGCGCGACCTCTCCAGGAAACGGCTGGAGGGTCGCACCGACCCCGACCCGGCCAGCGGGGAGAGCTGGGACGCCAGCCAGATCTGGGCCCACCTGGCCGACTTCGTCCCCTACTGGATCTCTCAGGTGGAGCGGGTGCTGGCCGCGGACTCGCCCGACCCGGTCCCCTTTGGCCGCGCCCGGGCAAACGCCGACCACACCGCCGCAATCGAGCACGACCGGCACCAGGGGCCCAGCGCGCTGTGGCATGACGCCAAGGAGGACCTGAGCGACCTCCGAGCCCTTCTGGGTGACATCTCCGACCGCGCCTGGCAGACGAAGGGTGTCCACCCCACCCGGGGCGTGATCACCGTCCATCAGCTCATCGAGGAGTTGCTCATCGGCCACTTGGAGCTTCACGCAACCCAGCTGGAGGGGCTTCGAGCGGGCTGAGCCGCCGCCGGCGCCGGGCTGACCGGCCAGCGGCATGGGACACTATTCCCGGCGCACGGAGGGATGCCGGAGTGGTTGATCGGAGCGGTCTTGAAAACCGCAAGGGCCGCCAAGCTCTCGGGGGTTCGAATCCCTCTCCCTCCGCCAAAAGCCTTGCGGACGCGACCGCAATTCGTGCAACCGCTCCCACTCCGCAGATCCGAGCTATGATCGCGACGTGTCCGAGGACGTCATTGATGCGCTCGTTGCCCCGTCGAACCAGCAGCATCCTGACCTCGGTGTTTCGTCGCATGAGGTGATCCAGCTGATCACCCGCGTCCACATACTTGAGGCGGCCGACTTCGCCCGGGTCTGTGGGCAGCACGGGCTGACGTTCGGAGAGTGGCAGCTTCTGGCTATTCTCCGTCGAGCTGACCCGCCCCACAGGATGAAACCAACCCAGCTATATGGACAGCTCGAACTGACGTCGGGGGGAGTCACAAACCTGCTGTACCGACTCGAGAAGGCCGGGCTGGTGGAACGCCTTGATGACCCGGCTGATCGTCGCGGCACCCTTGTCAGCTTGACCGCAAAGGGGATCAGAGTCTGCGACGAGACGCATCGCGACCTGCTCCTCAGGGAAGATGAGCTTCTCGGGGGACTCTCGGAGACCCCGCGCCGGGAGCTTGTAGGACTTCTCCAAACGCTGCTTCTCTCCCCGGCATTCCACGAGCTGGATCGCATCCATGAGCAGCGCTTTCGGCCGGCCACTCGGCGACCTCGTTAGGGAGCGATCAGGCGATCTGCGTCTCCGGGCAGCCATGCCCAATCGTGGGGCTCATGCCGGCGGCCCTGATCTCATCGAGCTCTTGCTCAACGATCCTGTGCAGCCGGGTGAACCGCACTGACAGATAGTAGGCGGCAGCCGCGAAGAAGAACCCGATGATCCAGGACAGGTCCGCTCCGTCCATCAGCTTGGCCACCGGGCCCTCGAACCACGGGGAGTTCATGAAGGGAATCTCGACGGCGACGGTGGCGAGGAAGATGACGATGGTCCTCCAGTTCACTCGGCCCCAGCGCCCATCCACCTTGAAGAACTCTCTCACGTCGTAGCGCCCATGGTGGACCAGGTAGAAGTCGGTGAGGTTGATCGCCGTCCAGGGGATCAGGGCATACAGCGAGAAGAGGGCGAAGTTCGCCAGGTCCGCGAGGAACCGCGGGCTCGCCCAGATCGCGATCACCGTGCCGATGATGGCGACCACGGTCGTCGTGACGACACGCGCCCGCCACCCTTGGGAGATCCTGCCCGACGGGGAGAGGCAGGCGAAGGAGGTCAGAAACGCGCCGTAAAGATCCTCGAGACTCCCCGAGAAGAGACCGAGGACGAAGATCAAGAGAAAGAGCCACTTCACCGCTGGGAAGAGTCCGGCGAGGTAAGCGGGGGCGTTGTTCTCGATCTGCGCCTTGGCGACCACCGCGGCGAGCGCACCGATGATCATGACGAACGAAGTCCCTATCACCGAGCCGAGGTACGTGTACCAGAAGATGCGCCTGGAAGAGGTGCTCTCGGGTAGGTAGCGCGAGTAGTCGGAAACGTAGGGAGCCCAGGTGAGCTGCCAGGAGACCAGGATCTCGATCGCGACCATTATCGTGCCGTGGCTCACCGTCATCGACGGCTGGTGCGCCGGCATCTGCGTGGCAAGAGCGACCAACAGCGCGATGAAGGGGGCGAGAGCGACCACCGACATCACCCGGGTGTACGTGTGGATGAAGTTGTAGCCGACCCAAACGCCGATCACCGTCACCGCGTTGGCGATGATGATGCCCACCGGCGTCGTGACGTGCAGGAGAATCGCGACCGCCTGGCCCCCGACCACCGCATTCGCAACGAAGTACCCGATGTACATGACAACCACGACCACGAGCGGCAGAATCGCTCCGAACATGCCGAACTGGGCACGGCTCTGAATCATCTGCGGAACACCGAGGCGGGGGCCCTGCACGGAGTGGAACGCCATGTAGAGGCCGCCGAGCCCGTTGCCGATGAGGATCGCGAAAATCGCCCACACGAGGTTGAGCCCGAGGACGACCACCAGGGCGCCCGTCACCAGGGCCACGATCTCCACGTTGCTGGCGAACCAGAGTGTGAACAATGTGTTGGGCTTGCCGTGCCGGTCGGACGCCGGGATGTAGTCAATCCCGTGGAGCTCGACCTCGAGCGCACCGGACCGGGCCTGAGTGGATTCGACGGCCTGGTTCAATTGCGGTTCTCCCAGCTCTTCCCCGGCCTGCTAGGTCCTTGCCCTTGCGGGCAAGCCGAGACCACTGCCGGCCATCCGGCAGTTGCTGAGCCTCGTACCATCAGCCATCGTGGTCAGTTCGCCTCCGTGAGTGCGGCGGTCAGAGCCGGAACGAGCTCGTAGAGATCGCCAACCACGCAGTAGTCCGCCTCGCCGAAGTAGGGGCACTTCTCGTCTGAGTTGATCACCACGATGACCCGAGCGCCACGAGCGCCGACGACGTGCTGGAGCTGGCCAGAGATCCCCACGGCGACGTAGAGGTCGGGGGTCACCTTCTGCCCGGTCACACCCACGTAGCGGTCGCGCCGAAACCAACCGACACCCTCAGCGAGAGGGCGCGAGCATGCCAACTCGGCGTCCAGTGCCTCGCCGAGCCGCGCGGTGATCGAGAGGTCCCCCTGATCCTTCAGACCGCGACCTGTTGACACGATGCGACGAGCCTTGCTCAGATCGACCGGGGCGTGCTCCGGTGGAAGGGTTTCGATTACCGAAATCGTCGTTGCCGGAGCGCCCGTCACCTCCTCGATCGGGGCCCCGCCGTCCGTACCCACCTCGCCCCCGTCGCCGATGACCACAACCGGTCCGTGAATACGGAGGGTCTCCCGGGCGATGCCCCCGAAAACCGACCGGTCGATCTCGACTGCCCCGTCAGCCACCCTCACCGCTGAAGCCATCGTGTAGACGGGGGCCGAGAGTCGAGCGGCGACGGCACCGGCAAGGACCAGATCCGCAGGCCGACTCGGCGCGAGCACGAGGTCGGGACGGGCGGCCGCTGTCAGCGCGGCGACCTGGCCGGCAAACGCCTCGAGCGGAGTGGCACCCGGGTCACCCAGCCACACCACCTTCTCAACGCCGGAGGCCGCGACCGCTTCGGCCACACCGCGGTCACCAACCACGACAGCGGTGATCGATGTGCCCACGGCTGTCGCGACCAGATTACCGATCCGCGCGTCACCGGCCACCAGAATGTATGTGGCGCTCACAAAGCTGCTCCCTTTTCCATTGACCACTCAGATGACGCCATCCGCGCGCAAAGCGGCGACGATCTCATGTGCGGCGACTGCGGCGTCGGAGCCCTCGATCATCCGGCGCTTCCTGTCCCTCACCTCCGGGCCGGCGATCCGCACGCGTTCCACCGACGACCCGAGCTCACGCCTCACGAGCGCAGTCAGCGCGACTTCCTCGACCGGTTTCTTCCCGGCCGCCAAAATGTCCCGCACGCCCGGAACGCCGGGAACCACCGCATCCACCGCCGCGGCGAGCACGGCCGGTCCCGTCAGGCGCAACACCTGGGAGCCGCCCCTGTGATTCCGCTCAACGCTGAGGTCGCCCGCGGTTCCCGACACCGACCTCACATCGGTCAGCGCGGGCCAGCCGAGTGCTCCACCGAGCACCGTCGGGACCATCCTGCTGCCCTCATCGATCGACGAATCCCCGGTGAGCACCACGTCGACGTCCCCGATCTTCTCAACCAGTGCTGCCAGCAACAGCGCCGTCTCGGTGGCTCCGAGGCCCTGAAGCGAAGCGTCCGCCACGACAACGGCCCGGTCCAGACCGCGGGCGAGCGCCGACTTCTTCGCCATCGGGCTGGCCACATCAGGACCCCCCACGCTCAAACCAACCAGCTCCGCCCCGCTCGCGTCGGCCAGACTCCGGCCAAGCGCGATCGCGACGGGATCGTATTCGGAGACGCCGGCCTTGGCATGACGCCAATCCACGCTCCCGTCCGACCCAACCAACGCATCCTGCGGGTTCGGCGCCCACTTGTACGCCACAGCGATTCTCATCTCAACTCGTCCGCCTGTCCGATGCTCGCCACTGGGCGACCCTCATTGTTTCCACTCGATGATTCCGAAATTCAGGAAGGGCTTCGAAGACGGCTGGCTCGCGTCGGCGAGCCGGAAGTGAACCGAGCCATCCTCCATCTTCCACATCTCTGTGCGCACCGTCGTACCTGGCAACAGCGGAGCGGTGATGCGGGTCTTGAAGCGCGTCAGCCGCTCCGGCTCACCGGGAATGAACGTGCGGATGAAGTGACGGCACACGATCCCAGCGAAGCTCACCGCGTGAAGAATGGGCCGTGGCATCCCGTTCGCAGCCGCGTACTCCCAGTCCACGTGCTGCGGGTGCCAGTCGCCAGAAAGGCGATAGATGAGCGCCTGATTCTCAGGAACCCGCTCCACCACCGTGAAATCCGGCTCACGCGAAGGCATGTCGACCGAGTCCCTCGGCGCCGCCGGTCCCCCCCAACCGCCATCGTAGATCAGACAGTCCCAGCTCTCATTCGTGAAGAGAAGGTTGCCCTCCTCATCATAGGTGTCGCCAACATGCTGCGCGAGCAGGCCCTTGCCCTCACCGCGATCGTACAGACCCTTGAGCAGAACCTTCGTGGACAGCCGTCCAGACGCCCTTGTCAGCGGGCGGTGAAAGCGCAGGTCGAATCCCCAGTGCAGAGATCCGGCATAGTTGTAGCCGTAGTCGATGGTCTTGGTGACCTCGCTATCGACGATGAGCATCGCACCGAACATCGGCAGAATCTTCTGATTCTTCTCATACGCATACTCGAGGTCTGTCTTGCCATCGGCGGCACAGCCGCAACCCAAGGCGAACAGGATGGAATCCTTGACCTCATAGTCGCGTACGAAGGGGCCGAACGTCTGCCCCACCATCTCGGTCTTGATCGTCATGCCATGCCTTCCTTTCCATCATGCCGTGAGCCCAAGGCCACGCTGACCTCACTGCTCCCCAGACTCACCCTCGCCACCTTGTCGGACCGCGTCAGCGGCAGCGACGGGACAAACTCGACGATTGTCGGCACCTTGAAAGGTGCCAAGCGACTCCGCACGTGGTCTTCGACCTGCTCGACGGTGAGCGTCGCGCCCTTCCGCAAGACAACGAACGCTTTCACCGCCTGGTCGCGAATCGGGTCGGGAACGCCGATGACGCCCGCTTCAAGGATGTCTGGGTGCTCTTCAAGAGCGGCCTCCACCTCCGCCGGCGCGATGTTCTCCCCGGCTCGCTTGATGAGTGCCGACCTGCGCTCCACGAAGTAAAACCACCCATCCTCGTCCATGTAACCGAGATCGCCCGTGTGAATCCAGTCATCAGAGGTGAACGCAGCCGTGGTGGCCTCGGGGTCATCGAAGTACCCCCTCATGAGGGTTCTTCCCACCACTCCGCGAATCTGAATCTCGCCCACAGCGCGGCACGCGACCTCGCGCTCCTTGTCGTCAGCGATACGCGCCTCGTATCCCAGTCCCGGCCGGCCGATCGATGGCCAGCGTCGGTCGCCATGCGGTGGATCTGTGATCGACCCTACCAGTGTCTCCGTCGTACCGTAGGAGTTGAGGATCCTCGTGGCGTATCGCCGCTCGAAGCGGTGCTTCTCCTCGTCGCTGATCGGCAGATAGTAGAGCACCTCGCGCACACAGCTGTTTCTCTCCCACGGCTGCTCCTCGGTCAGCAGCATCGTGCGCACCATCATTGCCTGGCTCTGAGCGACCGTGGCTCCATGGTCGATCGCCTGTCGCCAGAATCGGCTCGCACTGTATCGCTCGATCATCACGAGCGTCGCGCCGGCGGCGACCACCGGCATCAGCGCATTCATCTGAAAGTTCACGTGAGATGCGGGCATAGTGGTGAGCACACGATCGCATGACGTGAGATTGGCCTGCCAGTCGACAAAGATGCCGGCGAAGATCATGTTGGCATGAGTGATCACGACGCCCTTGGGTCGCGCCGTCGTCCCTGACGTGAACAGTATCTCGGCAACGTCGTCGCTGCTCAGCACGCTCGCATGGTGGCTCAGACGGGCCGGCCTGGCATCCCGCTCGACCTCGAAGCAGAGGGTGCCCGGCAACGGTTCCGCCGAGCGGGCCAATACCACATGCCGCACATGGACCCGATCGCCACCATCCCCATACACATCTGCCGTGTCGGGCTGGCAGACGACGACCTTTGCCTCCGTCCTTTGGATGGCATAACTGCACTCGCCCATCGAGCTCCGGGGATGCAGCGGCACCCCGACGGCGCCAATCTTCGCGACGCCGAACAGGAACATGAGCATCTCAGGCGAGTTGCTGAGGTGGATTGCGACCGTATCGCCCTTCCGGACACCGAGGTCGAGCAGGAGATTGGCTGTGCGGTCGATCAGTGTGTTGAAGGCTTCGTAGGTGTACCGCCTCGCTTCACCGTCCAATCCCTCAAAGTCGAGGAACGTCTGTGAAGCCGACTTGTCCACCAAGTCGTCCCACATGGAGCGGAGGTTTCTGTTGCCTACGATATCCATGGGCTCACACCTGCGACCAACCGCCTGGCCCGCATCATGCTTTGGCCGGCGTCGAGTCCGGCCGCAGCTCGCTGGGCGCCTGGCTGCTCTTAATCACCCCGCGACTTCCCAAGCTCTCGATCTCTTCACTGGAGTACCCGGCCTCAGCAAGCACGACGTCTGTGTCCATCCCGAGACTTGGCATCGGGCGCCAGATGCGGCCCGGGTTGTTCTTGAACTTCGGGAAAATGCCCACGCCCTTGACCGGGTCGCCGTCCAAGGTTCGCCACTCCACGATCGCCTCGCGACGAGCCAGGTGCTCCTCGGCCACAACCTGGTCGAACTCGAGCACCGCGTTCGCCGCGATGCCGACGTCAGAGAACTCCTTCTCCAGATCGGCGACCTTCTGGGTGAGGCAGAACTCGTCCAGCTTGCGCTCGATCAGACCCGCCGATGGGCCATTGAGCCACAGCGCGCTGGTGTCCTCCGGATATGCCTCCGTCCCCCAGAGGTCGCCGAGCCCGATCCGCTCCAGCAGGTACTTGTTCTGCTTCACCCCGTAGACGCACAGGCCGATGAAGCCGTCCTCACACTTGTACTCGCCGATGGCGCACAGGTTCTGGTGGCGCGCCCCCGGCCTGGGGTAGGCGGGTACTCCATTGAGATAGTCGACCATATAGTACGAGCCGATGCGCAGCAGCACCTCATACATGGCGACGTCAACACTCTCCCCACGACCTGTGCCGCGTGCCTTCTGCAAGGCTGCCAGTGCCGACCCGACAACCATCAGTGAGGTGAAGTAATCCCCGACGTAGGGGCACGCGGCCATCGGCTGGTCAGGCGTGCCGTTCTGGGCAAGGTAGCCACTATACGCCTGGACTGTGAGGTCGTAAGCCGCCCGATTCACGCGCTCGGGAACGCCGTACTGACCGTACCCGGAAACGTGCACGATCACCAGCGCGGGATTGTGCTGCCACAACAGCTCGTCGGTTATCCCGCGTTGCGCATAGACCGGTCCCTTGCTGGACTCGATGAAGATGTCGGCACCCTCGATCAGTCGCAGGAGAATGCTCCTACCCTCTTCGTTGAAGGGGTTCAGCGCGACACTGCGTTGATTGCGCCGCTCGGTTTCCTTCACGTAACTCGTATCGCGCATCGAATCGCCGGTGCGTGGGTTCTCGATCCAGACCACGTCTGCGCCCCACTCGGCCATCAGTGCCGCAGCGCTGGGTGCAGCGATCTCTATGGCCGAGTACACGACCTTCACGCCTTCCAGGACGCCAAACGCCGGTACCGCGGATTTCCGGGTTTCCATCTCAGCTCCTTCTTTCCAGTCGGTCGGTGCCAATCGCCGGCCGGTCAGCGGTATTCCTTGAGGGCTGCGCGTCCCACCGTGAGGATCATCATCTCGTCCGTTCCGCCCGAGATCCGCTCGACGCGCAGGTCCCGCCACATTCTCGCGACCCGATGGTGGCCGGTCACGCCGATGCCTCCGAAGATCTGGATGGCGTTATCGACCACTCGCGACGCCGCCTGCGGGCAGAAGAGCTTGGCCATGGAGCAGTCGCCCTTCCCCATGACACCGCTGTCATGCTTCCAGGCCACCTCATAGATCATGTTGCGCATGTTCGTGATGTCGATGCGCATCGCACAGATCTTCTCTTGAATCAGCTCGTACCGTCCGATGGCCTGCCCACCCTGCTGCCTCTGATTCGCGTACCTGGCGGCATCCTCGAAGGCGCAGAGTGCCCAGCCATAGTCGCAGCACGCCACGACGAAACGCTCCATGTCGAAGTCGTCGATTCCGCGGGCAAAGCCCTCCCCCTCAATGCCGAAGAGGTCGGCCTCGTCAAGCTCGACGTCGTCGAAGTAGATCTCGCAGCAGCTGTCCATGCGCAGGCCGAGCTTGTCGAGCGGAGACTTCGTGATCCCTGGCTTCGACATGTCCACGAACCATTCCGTGAACTGGTCGGACTTGTCGGCATTGCGGGCCATCACGACCAAGTAGGGCACGTGGGCCGAGCTGGTGATGAATATCTTCTGACCCTTGAGATACACCTTGCCATCGCGGCGTGCGTAGGTCGTCGCTATCTCACGCAGGCTCGAGCCCGCGCCCGGCTCGGTCATCGCAGAGTTCCAGATCTGCTTGCCCGTCCCGATCAGGGCACTCACCTTCGCCGCTTGCTCCTCACTGCCGACCCGGAAGATCGCTTCGAGCGAGGGCAGCTGGTACAGCACGTAGGTGGGACCACCGAGGCGGCCGAGCTCCTCCCACACCGCGGCGAGGGTGGTCCAGTCCGCGCCCATGCCACCGTTGGCCTCGGGCAGCATCATGGAGTCGATGCCGATCTTGGCGAGCTCGGCGACCCAGCGCTCCGGGTACTCATGCTTCTCGTCGCACTCTTGAAAGTAGGTGTCCCAGCTCTCCTGGCCCATCAGCTCTCCGATCGACTGGACCAGGAGCTGCTGATCGTCTGTGAGGGTGAAATCCATCTATCCGGCCTCTTGTGAATCGTGCTTGGTGTCTTGGCAGTCTCGCCGGGCGGCGCCCGAAGGCGGCGGGGCAGCTTCCACCACGCTGCGATAGAACGCAGCCCCCGCGTCGAGCGCATCCATAGCCTCGGGTAGCTCGCGGGAATAGTGAAGGAAGCCGTGCAGTACGCGGTCGAACATAACAAGTTGGTGGTTGACCCCGCGCTCGGCGAGAGCTGCGGCGAGAGCGACACTGTCGTCTCGTAGCGGATCCAGGCTGCACGCAGCGATGAAGCACGGGGGAACGGCCCCGGCGAGGTCCGCCGACAGGCAGTCCAGATAGGGGCTGCTCAGATCGTCGGGGCCGCGCGTATAGGCCGCCATGTAGTACTCGAGATCGGCTCGCGCGAGCCCGTCCCAGCTGCCGCCGTAGAGCCTCCGTGAGGCGGAGTCGGTGAGGCCGAACAGGCCGTAGTAGAGGAGCAGGCATTGTGCCCCTGGCCAGTCGCTCACGGTATCGCGGAGGAAGAGCGCCGTGGCGAGACTCAGGTTCGCGCCGCTGGAGTCTCCAGCAAAGGAGATCCGACCCTCGTCCAGCCCCAGCGCGTCGGCCCGCCTCTGAAGCCAGCTGGCGACGGCGGCGCACTCTTCCAGCGCCCGCGGAAACTTGGCCTCGGGCGCCAAGGCGTAGTCGACGCCGACCACCACCGCCCCGGTCTTGGCCGCGAGGCTCCTCATGATGCGATCGTGCGTGTCAAGGTTGCCGACGACGAAGCCGCCGCCATGGAGGTAGACCAGAGATGGCCTCCGGTCCTCCCCCACGGCGGACGGCGGTGTGAAGAGCCTGATTCGAACGTCCCCAGCGGGGCCCGGCACGGTGTCATCCACCCTGCTGGCCATCGCGGGTCCGCCCTCATTCCAGAAGGCTCGCTCGATCCCGTAGCGGCGGCGAGTCTCCTCGGTACCAGCATCGGTTGCAAAAGCGTCATCCGCCAACTGCCGCGCCATCACGGCCCTCATCTGAGGGGTGAGCCGAGCGACTACGTCAACTGCGGCCATGGCTACCAGCCCCTGCGCGGCGTCGGCGAAAGTTCATCTGATCGCGCCTACGCGACCTGCGCCAGCTCGTCGGCCGTCGCGGCCGGCACCCGGCGTCTCACGTACCAGTGCAGGGTGACCGCCGATGCGACGGCGATGGCGGCGGAGCCGGCCAGGATCCAGAAGATGGTCGGGTAGGCGTTGTTGCCATGGGCGTCGATCAGGGCCCCGAACCAGGTGCTCGAGAAGGAGTCCGGAAGGAAGCCGACGACGGACAGGATGCCCGTGGCGGCGCCGAACATCCCGATTGGCACCCTGGCCTCGGTGAGTTGGGCAGACACGACTCCGAAGCAGCCGTTTGCCACGAATCCGAGCACGATGGTCAGTACGCCCACCAGAAGGGCCAGACCGGCCGCTTGCGGAAAGACTGCTATGGCCACGAAGCAGGCGATCGCGATCGCGGAGCCGGCGATGATCATGGTCGACGGGGTCCACCGCTTCGCCAACCAGCCGAAGGCAGGCGCGGAAACGATGGTGACACCGTAGGTCCGGATGTTGCCGGAGACCGACACGAGCACCAGGGAAGCGGCAAACCCGGTGGTGAGGTACGGGCTCGTGTAGGAGGCACACGTGTAGTAGAAGTAGACGAAGAACATGCAGACTGCCGTGATGTAGACCGCCGGCCTTCTGAGAGCCTGCAGGGACTCCTTGAACCCGAAGGCGCCTTCGCTGGTGCCGGTCTCGTTGACGAACCGGGGGATGAAGAGCCAGGACAGGACACCCATCACCAGAAGGAGTGAGGCGAGCAGGTCGAGGCCGGCGCTCACACCAGCGTTGTTACCGAACGCGGAGAGGAGCCACAGGATCACAAGCCCGGTGCCGAGGCCTGCCGCCCCGTAGAAGCCGTAGCTGATGCCGATGCTGCGCGCGTAGTCGCGCTCGCCGAGGGAGATCAGCCGGACGAGCTTGTAGCGGACACCCCACCAGATCAAGATCGTGGAGACGCCCATGGCTATCATGATGAAGATGCACCACCCGAACGAGGGCAGTGTGGCGTACCAGAAGGTGAGGGCTGCGGTCGCGAGGAATCCGACCGTCGAAAGGGTCCGCATTCTCAGGCGGTCGGCGAGAAAACCGCATGGGATGTAGGTGATCGTAGCGGTTATCGCGTAGGCGCTCATCAGGATCCCGAGCTGCTCGTTGTTGATGTGCAGCGCGGTCAGGAGCTGCGTGTAGTACGTGTACTTGAGATAGGCGGGTGTATAGATGGTGACACTGCCGATGCTGACCAATATCAGGAGAAACCAGCGATGGAACCCGGTCAGAGCCGGAGCGCGGACCTCTACTGATCGGCCGAAGACTGGGCGCACGTTGTGACCTCCTTGGTTGTGTGCGGTGCACTTGCACCTTCCTGTCGCTGCACTTCTTGAGGCGGTATGTGCAGGTCCGCCTTGAAGGGTCCCCAGGGTTCGGAGGGCTCATCCATAGCGATATTCCACGCCGAAACCGCCTTCCGGGTGATTCCAAGCGATCGCTTTCTTGAAGCAAACGATTCGACAGGTTCCGCACTCTAAGCAGCCCGCGTAGTCGAACGTCACCGTGTCGCCTTGGGCTTTGAACAGTCCCGCAGGGCAGGCTTTGACGCAGGCGCAGTCCTGCGGTGTGCACGTAGCGCATGCGGCCACGTCCACGACAATATGCGGCGTGCCCTCGTCGACCACGTGCTTGTCGGCGGCAAGCCGCTCCTCAATGCTCATGCGTGTCATAGCGACGTCATTCCTCGCCAGCCGTCCTTGGCCAGTTGACGGAGGCCTCCGTGTGCCCCCACCGCCCGCGCTGCGACCTTTCTCAGGGGGAGCCGTGGGGAACCGTCGACGGCGAAGACGTGGGTTGCCACATCCTCGACGAGCCCCGGATAGTCGGAGTAGATCCTCTTGTTGTGGAGGAATCGCGGCGCCTTCTTGAACGTCCTCAGGTCCCGCATGACGAAGCTGCGGTTCAGCTTGTCGACATAGGAACCGAGGCCTGCCTTGGAGAAGTTGCCCACTTTCGCGGCCTCGATGACCGCCTCCGCCGCAGCCGCGCCGGAGGCCATCGCAAAGTCCATGCCACGAAGGGTGTAGCCCGTGTTCAGCACAAGCCCGGCTGCATCGCCGACGACGAGCAAGCCGTCTGCAACCGGCGATGCCATCCCCGCGAGACCGGCCTCGGGAATCAGGTGGGCCGAATACTCCACCAACCGTCCGTCTTTCACCAGCGCGCCGAGCCGGGGGTGGAGCCGGAAGTCCTCGACGAGGTCAACGAGCCGGTGCGGCGAGCGTGCCAACGCGGCGGCTTGGACGACGAGCCCGATCGAGAGGCTCTCCTTATTGGTGTAGAGGAACCCACCGCCGGGCATCCCCTTCGTGCACTCCCCCACATACAGGTGGGCAGCGCCGCCGCCCTCGTCGAGATTGAACCTCTCTTCGATGACGCCTCTCGGCAGCTCGAGGACGCATTTGACCCCGGTCGCCATCTCGGACGGGTCAAGCTCACGCCGGAGTCCCGCCTTCCGGGCTATCAGCGAGTTGGCACCGTCGGCAGCGATGACGACGCTGGCCCCCATGCTGTCCTCCCCGCAGCGGACCCCGACGACCTTGCCGCCCTCGAGGATCGGCTCGTCCGCGCGAATCGAGGTGACGAGCGTTGCCCCCGCGGCTTCGGCTCGCGCCGCCAGCCAGGCGTCGAACTCAGCCCGTAGCACCGTGTAGGAAGGCGTCTTCAGGAGCTTGTCGCTCGCCACGTCGACCGACACGGCGCTCTCATCGGTGAGGAACGTGATCGTCTCTCTGGTCACCAGGCGCTCGAGCGGCGCCTCCCCTGCGAAACCGGGGATCACCCGCTCGAGCGCATGTGCGTACAGCCTTCCGCCGGTCACGTTCTTCGACCCGGGCGCGGTCCCGCGCTCGATCATGAGCACGTTCAGGCCGGCGACGGCCAGAGAGTAGGCCGCAACGCTCCCGGCCGGTCCCGCCCCGACCACGATGGCATCGAAATCCGCGTCCACAGCTATCCCAGCCCTAAGATTCTTACTACCAAGTATCTTGGCCGGGAGTATCTCAGTAGTCGGACGGGACGTTTAGAGCGATTGGTCACGAGGATTCCCGGGTATTGCGGCCCCTTTTCCCCCCTGGTAGAGGCGCCCGCGGCAGAGCGAGCGCCCGGCCGGCGAGGACGGGCGTCCGGCCACCTGCCGGCGGGCCGGAGCATCCTGCCACCGAGACAGGCCGTCCGCGAAGCCATCGCCAAACGCTGACCTCCGGCGACCTGTGCCGTAGGACTTTGCCGTACTATTATCGGACAATAATGTCCGACAGCGAGTCCCTCAAGAATGCTCGGACGGTGCGTCGGAGCCCCGTGCTGCAGGACCGCACCGCTACCGCCATCCTCGAGGAGGCGGCCCGCGTCCTCGCTGAGCACCGAGAGTCCGCCAGCCTGTCCGATATTGCCCAGGGGGCCGGGGTGGCCCGCTCGACGCTGTACCGGTACTTCCCCAGCCGTGAGGCCCTACTCGAAGCCCTCGCCGAGCGAGCAATGGGAGAGCTCCGAGCCCGAATCGAACAAGCCCAGATCGACACGGTCCCCGTCCCCGAAGCGCTCGCCCGCGTCACCCGGGGCTTTATCGCTACCGGGGCCAAGTACGTCGCCCTCGCCTACCTGTCGCCCAAACCGAGCGGCTCCGACGAGCTGGCGATCAACGCCCCGATGACCCGGCTGTTCGAGCGCGGGATCGAAGACGGCAGTCTCCGTGGTGACCTGCCAGCCACCACCCTGCTCGCTATCTACGGCGACCTTGTCCAAGGCGCCATCTCCCGGGCAGCCCAGGGCGATGACGGGGTTGAACCGACCAGCGCAGCCGTCCTCGCCGTCTTCCTCGAGGGAGCCGTTGCCACCAATGAACCGCAAGTACGAGCCGCCCGAGGGCGCAACCGTGGCTAGCGCACCCGCCGCGCTTGTGACCGGCTGTTCGTCTGACATCGGCAAGGCGACCGCTTTCGCCCTGGCCGAAGCGGGGTTTACGACCTGGGCCACCGCCCGCAGGCCAGAGACACTGGCTGACCTGGCCGCCGCCGGCTGCCGTGTGCTCTCCCTCGACGTCACCGATAAGCGCTCACGCGCATGTCTCTGTGCTCGTCAACAACGCCGGACAACTCCCAGCCCGGTGCTGTCGAAGAGACCCCGCTGGAGGCCTATCGGGCCCAGTTCGAGGTCAACGTCTTCGGGCTGGTCCGGATGTGTCAGCTCGTGCTCCCCGCCATGAGGGCAGCTGGTGAGGGCACCATCGTGAACCTCGGCTCCGGCGCCGGGCTGGTCGCGCCACCGCTGTCGTCTGCTTACTCGATGAGCAAGTACTCATTGGAGGCCTTGTCGGACTCGCTACGGTTCGAGACCCGTCGCTTCGGCGTGCGCACCGTCCTCATCCAAGCGTCGGCAGTCAAGACGTCCTTCACTGACACCCTGGAGCGCCTCGCCCCCGAGCAGTCGCCCGACGGCCCCTACGCCAAGGTCACCGCCAACGTGCTCGGCTTCGCCCGCCGAGAGGGCGAAAGGGGCATCTCCCCAGAGCGCGTCGCGCAGGTGGTCCTGCGCGCCGTCCGCTCGCCTCACCCGCACCCTCGTTACAAGATCGGAAGCCAAACCCGTGTCGCGCTGGTCACCCGCCGCGCCCTCGGCGACCGCGCCTGGGACGCGACCATGGCCCGGCTAGTACGAGCCGAATAGAACCGAGATCGGGATCGAGTGTCGAGCCGGTCGCCGGGGGCGGCCGTCAGTCTGGACCGGTCACTCGAGCGCTCGGCTCCAGCACCGAGGTTGCGGCGGGCGATGGTACCCTCGCCGAAAGTGAGCCGGACCTCTCCTCCTTCCCAGCGCCGCGGCGCAGTGGCGCTGTGCACGACCTTCGCCTCCACTCGCGCGGGTGCCGGCCCGCCCCACCGATGAGCTCCGCCCCACTCCACCCGCCACGCACGCCCGCTGAGCCCCGATCCCGGGCCCTGTGGGATGGGACGAGCTCCCTGACCCGGCCCGGGCTGATCCGCGTCCCCGCCGTGATCACCGCCTGGTTCTGGGTCATCAAGGTGTTCACCACGGCGCAGGGCGAGGCGACATCCGACTTCTTCGTCCACCTCCCCCACGTCAGCCCCTACCTGGTGGTTGGCGGCGGCTTCCTGGTGTTCGTGGCCGCCATGGCGCTCCAACTCGGGGTGCGGCGCTACATCCCCCCGGTGTACTGGCTGGCGGTGACCATGGTCGCGGTGTTCGGGACCATGTGCGCCGACGCCATCCACATCCAGCTCGGGGTGCCGTACTGGGCCACCACGACGGCCTTCGCGGTGGCGGTGGCAGTGGTCTTCTGGGCCTGGTACCGCACCGAGGGGACTCTTTCCATCCACAGCATCGTGACCCTGCGCCGCGAGCTCTTCTACTGGGCGGCCGTGCTTGCCACCTTCGCCCTGGGGACGGCATGGGGTGACCTCATGGCCTTCACCCTCAACCTCGGCTTCCTGACCGCGGGCATCCTCTTCGCGGTGGTGATCGCCATCCCCGCGCTGGGCCACCGCTTCGCCGGCATGGGATCCGTGCTCGCCTTCTGGTTCGCCTACGTCATCACCCGGCCGCTGGGGGCTTCATTCGCCGACTGGATGGGTTTCCCGGCCACGACCCACAGCGCGCTGGGCTGGGGGCACGGCGCCGTGAGCCTGATGTTCACGGCGCTGATCGCCGTCGGCGTCCTGTACCTGACGGTGAGCCGCGTGGACGTGGAGCCGGGGCGGAGCCCGCTGCCGAAGCTGACGTAGGCGCCCGGCCGCCCCGCGGAGAAGGCGGAGAAGACGGTCGCCTCTCGTCACGGGCCAGGTGTGACAAGGATCCCGTCCTGCCCAATGGTCTGAACCAGGCGGTGCCATTACCCGAGGACCGAGCCCGGCGCGGCCGCGCCTTGGGCTGCGACCATACGCGGCATGCTGATGTTCCTCGACGACTACTCTGAAGGTGCCCATCCGGCATTGCTCGAGGCCCTCGTGGCGGGCAACGGCGGGCAGGAGCTCGGCTACGGGAAGGACCAGTACTCGCGGCTCGCGACCGCGCGGATCGCCGCCCAGGTCGGGCGGGATTGCGAGGTCCACCTGCTGGTGGGCGGCACCCAGACCAACCTCACCTGCCTCGGCGCCTTCCTGCGCTCCCACGAGGGGGTGATCGCCGCGCAGACGGCGCACATCAACGTCCACGAGACGGGCGCCATCGAGGCCACCGGCCACCGCATCGTGCAGATCCCCACGCCCACCGGCAAGCTCGACCCCGGCCTCGTCGACCAGGCGCTGGCCCAGCACGAGGATGAGCACAGCGTGCGACCGGCCGGGATCTTCCTCGCTCAGGCCACCGAGGTGGGCGGCGTCTACACCGGCGAGGAGCTCGGGGCTCTCTGCGCCCACGCCCATGCCCGCGGGCTCTGGGTGTACGTCGACGGCGCCCGGCTCGCGCCGGCGCTGGCGGCGCTCGGAGCCCGGCTGGACCTGGTCGTCGCATGCGGGGTCGACGCCTTCTTTGTCGGGGGGACCAAGAACGGGGCGCTGTGCGGGGAGGCCGTGGTCCTGGTCAACGACGGGCTGCGGCGCGACTTCCGCTACCACATGAAGCAGCGCGGTGCGCTGCTCGCCAAGGGGCGGCTTCTGGGCATTCAGTTTGCCCGTCTTTTCGACGGCGACGACCTCTGGTACCGGCTGGGGGCCCAGGCCAACGCCGCCGCAGCGCGGCTGGCGCGCGGGCTCAGCGGTTGCGGGGTGCCCCCCCGCGCGGCCGAGGCCAACCAGGTCTTCGTCGAGCTCCCCGACGACGCGGCCACCCGGCTGGCCACGGCGGTTCGCTTCCATGTCTGGTCACACGGCGAGCGCGGCACGGTGATCCGGCTGGTCTGCTCCTGGGCCACCGACGAGGCGACGGTCGACCGGTTGATCGACGAGGTGCGCGGGGCGCTGGCAGCGTCAACCGGCACCGCAACTCCGCCGGGTGAGGTGCGCGAGACCGGCGGCACGGCCCGGGCAGGTTCCGGCGCATGACGGACACCGCCTGGGAACCCCTGCGCGACCTGCCTTGGGGCATCACCGGCTTGGAGCGCGCCGCCCAAGCCATCCGCCAGGCCTCCTCGCGCCACACCTCCGTCTATCTCTACGGCCTGGAGGGAGACACCCTGGTGCTTCGTGCCTTCAGCGGACGGCCGACCGAGCACACCCGGATCCGGGTTGGCGAGGGCGTCTGCGGGCGCGCGGTGGCCCGCGGTGCCGCTCAGGTAATCGCCGATGTCGCCAGCGACCCCGACTACATCTCCTGCAGCCTTGGGACCCGCTCCGAGTGCGTGGTCCTGGTCCAGCGCGAGGGCGGAGTGGTGGGGCAGATCGACATCGACAGCGACACCCCCGCCGCCTTCACCACGGACGACGTCAGCAGCCTGGAGGATGCGGCAGAGCTGATCGCCCCGCTCTTCTGATCCGGCAGGCCAGCGGGACAACCTCCTCGAACGGCGCCGCGAGTCGAGCCCCTCGTGGCAGCTTGCGGCACCAGGGGTGAGCGGTTGCTCACCCTCTTGACATCTGCTCATCGAGCCGAATATGCTGCCTCGTACCTGATGGAGATCCACAGAATTCGCATGTCCGAGCTTGGCGGCCGGTAGATGCCGCTCGTCCCCCTGCAGCGAATCCTGGGCAAGGCGAGGTCTGACGGTTACGCCGTCGGGTACTTCGAGGCGTGGGACGCGTGCTCGCTGGAGGCGGTGCTCACCGCCGCGGAGGCGGAGTCCGCACCTGTGGTTCTCGGTTTCGGCGCCATGATGGTGGACGGGAAGTGGCTCGAGAGCGGCGGCATCGAGGTCCTCGGTGCCATCGGACGCAGCTACGCGGCGAGCAGTTCCGTGGACGTCTCCCTCCTCTTCAACGAGACTCACACCCTCGACCAGGCCAGGCGTGGCATCGACGCCGGCTTCAACGCGGTGATGATCGACACCGAGCACTGGTGCCCCGAGGATGCCATCGTCGCGGTGAAGGAGCTCTGCCGCGTGGCGCACCAGTCCGGGGTGGCGGTGGAAGCCGAGCTCGGCAGCCTGGCGGAGGCCACGGCCGCCGGCGTGGACGACAGTCACGCCAGCGCGACGGATCCGGACCAAGCCGCCCTCTTCGTGGCGGAGACCGGTGTCGACTGTCTGGCGGTGTCGGTCGGGAATGTCCACATCCTCATGGACCATCAGGCTTCCATCGACATGGAGCGTCTGGGATCGATCCACCAGCGGGTAGACGTGCCCCTGGTCATCCACGGCGGAACCAGCTTCCCCCCCGCCGCCGTGGCGCCGGCGATCGCCCTCGGGGTCGCCAAGTTTAATGTCGGCACGGTCCTCAAGCACGCCTTCTGGGATGGCCTGGAATCCGCGACCCGCGCGGCCGGCCCCCGCCCCGATGTGCACCGGCTGCTCGGCTCCCACAAGGATTCCGACGTGACGGTCCTCGCCCAGGAGCTGATGGCGGCCAAGGTCCGCTCCCTGATCCGGCAGTACGGGGGAAGCGGGCGCCAGGGGACGGCGACGGAGCCGGCTGCCGGATGAGCTCGGGCACTCGCGCCACGAGAGCTGAGCTCGGGTCGGAACCGGGAACCACCGAGGTCGATGCGTCCCACGGACTGGAGCTCTATCGCCGGATGCTGCTCATCCGGCGCTTCGAGGAGCGCGTCTACCTCGTCTACCTGCAGGGTGAGATCCCGGGGACACTCCACCAGTACCAGGGTCAGGAGGCGGTGGCGGTCGGCGTCTGCGACGTGCTGCGACGGACGGACTGGATAACCTCCACCCATCGCCCACACGGTCACGCCCTGGCCAAGGGCGTCGATCTGCGGGCGGCGATGGCTGAGCTCTACGGCAAGGCGACCGGCTGCTGCGGCGGCAAGGGTGGCTCGATGCATCTCGGCGACCCCTCGGTGGGGATGCTGCCGGCGATCGCAATCGTGGGGGGAGGCAACACGGTGGTCACCGGTCTCGGGCTCGCATTCAAGCTGAGGCGCACCGACCAGGTGGCCGTGTGCTTCTTCGGTGAGGGCGCGAGCAACGAGGGTGCCTTTCACGAGGGCCTCAATTTCGCGGCCGTCCAACACCTCCCGATCGTCTTTGCCTGCGAGAACAACCTGTACGGCGCCTCCACCCCGTTTCACCTGACAAGCCTCGTCCCGGATGTCGCCGCCCGCGCTGCGGCGTACGGCGTGAGGGGAGAGATCGTCGACGGGATGGACGTGCTCGCCGTGCGCGAGGCAGCCGGACGGGCGGTGGCCGACGCGCGCGCAGGGGCCGGCCCGATCCTCCTCGAGTTCAAGACCTACCGATTCGCGGGTCACAGCCGCGGTGACGTCAGGGGCTATCGGAGCCGCGAGGAGGAGGCTGAGTGGAAGGGGCGTGATCCGATCGTCCGCATCCGCGAACGCCTCGCCCTGACCCTCGAGGAGGGAGTCCTCGATGAGACGGACGCCGCGGTCGAGGCGGCGCTCAACGACGCCATCGAGTTCGCCCGGCAGTCACCGCTGCCGCGAGCCGAGGACGCGTTGACCGACGCCTACGCGACCGTGATCAGCAGGGAGGCAGCCCGATGACCCCGGGGGCCCCTCCCGCCAAGGGCGGACGGCGGCTCACCATCGCCGAGGCATTGCGGGAAGCGATCGCCGAGGAGATGCGGCACGACGAGAAGGTGTTCCTCATCGGGGAGGACGTCGGCGTCCCCGGAGGCTTCGGGGGTGCGTTTGGCGTCTACCTTGGCCTGGCCGATGAGTTTGGCCATGAGCGCATCATCGACACCCCGATCAGTGAGAAGGCGATCGCGGGTGCCGCCGTGGGCGCTGCGCTGATGGGAATGCGGCCGATCCCGGACCTGCAGTACTCCGACTTCATCTTCGAGTGCATGGACGAGCTGGTCAACCAGGCGGCGAAGATGCGGTACATGTCGAACGGGAAGCTGAGCGTCCCCATGGTCCTTCGCTGTCCGGTCGGCACGGCCAACCGGGGAGCGCAGCATGGTCAGTCCCCGGAGAGCTACTTCGTGCACGTGCCCGGCCTCAAGGTCGTCTGTGTCTCCGATGCATATCACGCCAAGGGACTGCTGAAGAGCGCGGTGCGCGACGATGACCCGGTCATCTTCTTTGAGCACAAGTTGCTCTACGGCAGCAAGGGACGTGAACAGGCCGGCGGCATGGATCTGACCGCGTACGTGCCCGAGGAGGAGTACTTCTTCCCCATCGGCAAGGCCGTGGTGAAGCGTGAAGGCACCTCCGTCACAGTGGTGGCGACGCACATGAGCCTCTACCGCTCCCTCGCGGCCGCGGAGGAGCTGGCTCGAGAAGGCATCGAATGCGAGGTGATCGATCCTCTGACGCTGCTCCCTCTCGACGAGGAGACCATCTTCGCGTCCGTCAGGAAGACGGGGCGCCTGGTGATCGCTCACGAGGACACACTCACCGGGGGGTGGGGCGGCGAGCTGGCCGCCAGGGTCGCTGAGGAGTGCCTCTTCTCCCTGGAGGCGCCGATCAGGAGGGTTGCCAGCCACGACGTGCCGCTTCCGGTCGCCCCGGTGATGGAGCAGACCGTGGTGCCGTCGGTGGCAAGGATCGCGGCTGCGATCCGACGTTGCTGCGAAAGCTGAGCAGGCCATGGCACACCGGATCGACATGCCGTCGCTGGGTCAGACCACCGACGAGTTGCTGATCATCGAGTGGTTCAAGCGAGAGGGCGACGCGGTCAAGCTGGGAGAGCCGCTGCTCAGCGTCGAGACCGACAAAGCTCAGGTCGACGTGGAGTCGGTGGCCGCGGGGACCTTGCTCAAGATCCTCCACGATGCCGGCGACACGGTGCAAGCCGGCTCGCCGGTGGCATATGTGGGCGCTCCGGGTGAGACCGTGCCGGTTGCGCACGTCGGAGTCGAGGAGGGCAGCGGCTCAGCTCCCACGAACTCCGCGATCGCCGGGGTCGCCGCAACCGCAGTCCCGGTGCCGTCACCCACCCCACGCGTCGAGCCCGAGCGTCGCTCCCTGGAGAATGCACCAGGCCGCGTCTCGGCGCTGCCCGCCGCGCGGCGGCTGGCGAGCGAGCTGGGCATAGACCTCACCAGGATCGTGGGCACCGGCCAGGACGCGGTCATCACGGTCCGCGACGTCGAGCGGGCCGGGCAGGAGGCTTCGGTTCTCGCGGACGACCCCGACCTGGTTGCCGTTCCCCAACTGAGGCAGGTCATCGCGCGCCGGATGTCTGCATCGGCCCAGCGGATTCCCCAATTCACACTGACGGTCTCGGTCGACGCCAGCGGAGCTCGCGACCTGATCAGGGCCCAACGCGCGAGCGTCTCCGCGGCTCCCGGATCACGCCTGACCTACACGCACCTGGCCGTCCGGGCGGTGGCCACCGCGCTGCGCGATTTCCCGACCGTCAACCGGCTCTGGGTCGATGACGGGCCACATTTTCGCCAGCTTCATCGATCGGACGTGGGGCTCGCCGTCGCCTGCGACGACGGGCTCCGCGTGGTGAGCATCCCCGAGGCCGATCAGGCCCCGCCGGTGGAGCTGCCCGGTCTCCTCGGCAGCGCTGCCGAACGGGCGCGGTCGGGCTCGCTGCTGCCGGTGGACCGCCTGCCCGTCGCGGTGACCGTCAGCAGTCTGGGCATGTACGGAGTCGAACAGTTCCAGGCGCTCGTCGATCCCGACCAGACCGCGATCCTCGCGGTCGGCACCGTTCTGGACCGGCCGGTCGCCCGGGATGGCGCGCTCGGCATCCTGCCCATGGTGCGGGTCAGCCTCTCGGCCGACCATCGAGTGGTCGACGGCACGCTGGCGGCGCAATTCCTGCAGGCAGTCAAAGGCGCCCTGGAGAGCCCGAGTGGGGCGCGATGAGGTGACCACCACCGAGACCCCCGGGGTGACCAGCCGCTGGCAGGATGAGCAGGCGGCGGGCTGCCGCACCGAGCTGGAGCTCCGCGCCTACAGCTCCCGCCTGCTGGGTCAGGATCCCCACCTGGTGCTCCACGGCGGTGGCAACACCTCGGTGAAGCTCACCGAAATCAACCTCTTTGGCGAGGCCGAGGACATCCTCTGGGTCAAGGGCAGTGGCTGGGACCTGGCCGCCATCGAGCCGGCCGGGTTTGCGCCGGTCCGGATGCGGCAGCTGCTGGCACTCGCCAAGCTCACCACACTCTCCGACACGGACATGGCACGGGAGCTCCGCATCGGCATGATCGCCCCCGCCGCGCCGGACCCGTCGGTGGAGTCGATCCTCCACGCCATCATCCCCTTCAAGTACGTCGACCACACCCACGCGGACGCGGTCATCACCCTCACCAACTCGGTGAACGGGGTCGAACTGGTCGAGAAGGTGTACGGCGATCGTCTCCTTCTTGTCCCCTACGTGATGCCCGGCTTCAAGCTGGCCACCCTCTGCGCGGACCTGTTTCCCCGGCAGCACCACCCTCAGATGATCGGAATGCTGCTGATGAACCACGGCGTCTTCACCTGGGGTGCGACCGCTCGTGAGTCGTATGAGCGGATGATCGAGGTCGTCTCGCTGGCCGAGGCGTGCATCCACCGTCAGGTCGGAGGCCGGCCCCGCCCCGCCGCGCCAGCGCGCAGCTCCTCCTCATCCCTGGAGGTCGCCGGCCTTCGGCGCGAGCTCTCGGAGGTGGCCCGAGCCCCAATGATCCTGCAGGTGGACGACGGGCCGACCGCGCTCTCCTTTGCCCAGCGCGCCGACGTGTCGGCCATCTCTCAGCAGGGTCCAGCGACCCCCGACCACGTGATCCGCACCAAGCGGCTGCCCCTGCTGGGACGCGACGTCGCCGCCTACGCGCGCGAATACGAGCGCTACTTCGCAGAACACTCGAACAGATCAGAACGTCCCCTGCACGCCCTGGATCCCGCACCCCGGGTCGTCATCGATCCGCAGCTGGGGGTGGTCGCGGCCGGCCGATCAGCGGCCGACGCGTCCATCGCCGCGGACATCTACCGGCATACCATCGAGATCATCCTCGACGCTGGCGACCTCGGTGGCTACCGAGCCCTCCCCGCCGAGGACATCTTCGACGTCGAGTACTGGGACCTGGAGCAGGCCAAGCTCACCAGAAAGGGCACACGGGCGCCTTTCGCCGGCGAGGTCGCCCTGGTCACGGGAGCTGCCGGGGGAATCGGTCGCGCCTGCGCGGAGCTCCTGCTGCGGCAGGGGGCTGCGGTCGTGGGCCTGGACCTCAACCCGGCCGTGGCGGAGGTGGCCCCCGGGCCAGCATGGTATGGCGCCCAGTGCGACGTGACCGACCCTGAGCAGGTGACCGCCGCGATCGCGGCCGGGGTCAAGCGGTTCGGGGGCATCGACATCGCCGTCCTCAACGCGGGCGTCTTCCCACCCAGCCAGCGCCTCGACGCCCTGGAGATGGGAGCGTGGCATGCGGTCATGAACGTCAATCTCGAAGCGTCAGTCCTGCTCCTGCGTCACCTCCACCCCCTGTTGCGACTGGCGCCCGGCGGCGGGAGGGTGGTGGTGATCGGCTCCAAGAACGTGCCGGCCCCAGGCCCGGGTGCGGCCACCTACTCGGCCTCCAAGGCAGCCCTCACCCAGGTGGCGCGGGTGGCCGCCCTGGAGTGGGGTGCGGACGGCATCAGGGTCAACGTGATCCATCCCAACGCAGTCTTCGACACCGGGCTGTGGACGGCGGAGATCATCGAGGCCCGCGCGCGCCAGTACGGTTTGAGCGTCGCCCAGTACCGAGCCAACAACGTGATGCGGGTGGAGGTGCGCAGTCAGGACGTGGCCGAGATGTGCGTGGCCATGTGCGGGCCCGCCTTTGCCAGCACCACCGGTGCGCAGGTTCCCGTCGATGGCGGCAACGATCGGGTCATTTGAATGGCTACTCAGGGCGATGCACCAGAGCTCGGTCTGGGCCGGCCACCGGGTGTCGAGCGTGACGTCGAGCTGATGACCCGCGTCGCCTCTCAGTACTACCTGGAGGGAATGACGCAGGAAGCGGTGGCACGCTCCCTTCGTCTCTCCCGGCCCAAGGTTGGGCGCTTGCTCGATCGTGCCCGGCGAGTTGGCATCGTGGAGATCACGGTGAATGTCCACCCCGACCTCGGCCTTCGAGTGGAGGCCGAGTTGCTTTCACAGTTTGGACTTGACCAGGTTCTCCTGGTCAACGACCAGACCGATGAAGCGGGTCAGCGGGCGTCAGTGGCTCGGGCGACCGCTGGGTTCCTCAAACGGCAGCTCAAGGACGGAGACGTGGTGGCGCTGGGCATGGGTCGGAATGTCGGCGCGGTGCCCGACTTCGTCGGCACTCCCCCCGCGCGCGCGGCGACGTTCGTCAGTGCCATCGGAGGGTCGCCGCTGATGGATACCGGCGTCAATCCGAATGAGATCTGCCGCCGCCTCGCCGAAGCGTTCAGGGGCAGTGCCGAAGTCCTGTATGCGCCCGCCTATGCGGAGACGCCAGAGGTGCGGGATGCGTTTGTGCATCACGACGAGGTGCGCGATGTCCTCGGGCGCGCTCGCACTGCCAACGTCGCCCTGATCGGGATCGGTAACGCCCGGGACGACAGCGCCGTGGTGAGAATGGGCTGCTTCTCCGTGTCCGAGATGCGCGGACTGCGCGACCACGGGGCGGTTGGCGATATCCTCGGATCCTTCTTCGACGCGGATGGCCAGACCGTTGTCGGCGGAATGGGAGATCGCGTGGTGGCGATCGATCGCGCGGATCTCGAGAGGATCCAAGCCGTGGTCGCGATCTCCAGCGAGAGGGACAAGGGTGACGCGATTCTGGGTGCGCTGCGCAGCGGCATGGTGAACGTCCTGGTCACCACGCTCTCCACGGCTCGCACTGTGCTCGATCTTTCGGCGCGCCCGCGCCGCGCCGGGGTTGGCTAGATGACTTCCTTGCCAGGCCCGGGCCAGTCGTGCTGAGCCCTTCTCCGTGATGACCCGGCCGGCCGAGCATGGCACTCTCGACCCGCGCGTCCTCTGTGCGGGCATTCTTGTCGGCGACCTCTTCGTGCCCCCGCTGCCTCGCCTGCCAACGGCCGGTGAGCTCCTGCTGACCGGTGACTTCCTTCTGGAGACCGGGGGCTGCGCGGCCAACGTCGCGGTGGCCCTGTCGAAGTTGGGCGTCGGCTCCAGGGTCGTGGGAAGGGTTGGCCATGACGCCTTCGGCGACTTTGTCTGCTCGGCGCTGGCGGAGCACGGGGTCGACGTCTCATTCATCGGACGGTCGGAGACGCTGGGCACATCAAAGACCGTGATCGTCCCCGTGGTCGGTGAAGACCGGCGTTACATACACACGCTGGGTGCCAACGCCGATCTCACGGAACGGGACTTCGGCCCCGAAGCGATGTCCGGGGTCGAGGTTGTCTACCTGGGTGGCTACCTGGTTCTGCCCGGCCTCCACCCGGGGGCGGTGATCGCGCTTTTCGAAGCGGCGCATCGAGCGGGCGCGCGAACGCTGCTGGACGTGGTCCTCCCCGGAGGGGCTGAAGCCTCGATGGACGATCTGCGCTCGATCCTGCCGAGCGTTGACTTCTTCCTGCCCAACTGCGACGAGGCGAGCCAGTTGACGGGCGAGCGGGACCCAGAGCGCCAGGCCGCCATCTTCAACGAGGCCGGCGCCGAAACCGCGATCATCACCATGGGCTCCGGGGGGTCGCTGGTTCGCACCGCGACCTACACCCGACAATTCACCGCTCCGAGCGTCGATGTGGTTGACGGTTCAGGAGCCGGCGATGCGTTCACTGCGGGGCTGATCGTCGGCATCCTTGAGGGCTGGCCCTTGGAGCGGTCCGTAGGGTTCGCAAGCCGGGCCGGCGCTCTCGCGTGCACTGCACTGGGCTGCACAGATGGCATCTCGGATCGGCAGCAAGTGTCCGCCATGGCTGGACAGGATCGCTGAGGGTGATCAGCATCATCCTCACTGCTGTGGGCGCGGTCAGCCCCGATCATGAGGAGTGCTCGAACTGTGTTGACACATGATCAGATCCAGGCCGCTCGGCGGCGAGCGGCGCAGCTGCTCGAGGAGGCCGGGTTCGTCCTCACCGCCGAGGAGAAAGACAGCATCGAGGTGTCCGACTTCGGCCTGTCAGAGCTCGATCAAACGGGGCTGGAGGTTGTCGTGTACGTGAACACGCAGCGTGTCTGCGCCAAGGAGCTCGTGATGTTCCCCGGCCAGACCTGCCCCGAGCATCGCCATCCGCCGTTCGACGGTACCCTCGGCAAGGAGGAGACGTTCCGCTGCCGCAGGGGCCTGGTGTACCTCTACCTGGAGGGTCAGCCGGCGGAGAGTCCCACCTGCCGGCCGGCGAAGGTGGACCAGGGCGCGTACACGGTGTGGCACGAGGTGATCCTCCGACCGGGTCAGCAACAGATCGTCCCGCCCAACACGCTGCACTGGTTCCAAGCGGGGCCGGAAGGTGCCATCGTCTCGGAGTTTTCCACGCAGAGCCGTGACGATCTCGACGTCTTCACGGACCCTGACATCGCTCGGACCACCGTGGTCGCGTCGAGCTGAGCTTCAGCGGCCGCCGTCCCAACCGACCGAGGGGAATGCGCCCAGCCGCCACCCGCCGAACGACCTCAGGAATCCAAGCCATCCGGCCGTGTCGATCACGGCGGGCAGGGTGACAAGGTGTGGGGACGCCGGAGGGCCCCTCCCCCCGACCGCGTACGGTGGATGAAAAGCGTGGTCACCCTCCTGAACCGATGGGCGCCGGCCGAGCAACCGGTGCCCTCTGATCCGCCCCGGGGCCAAGAGCTGCTGGCCAACCCGGAGCTCAACAAGGACGCCGCCTTCAGCGAGCAGGAGCGAGCCGATCACGGCCTGCGCGGGCTGCTCCCCTGGCGGACGCTGACCATCCGCCAGCAGGTAGCCCTGGAATTCGAGCACCTCCGCCGCAAGGAGGACGACCTGGAGCGCTACATCGGCCTGACCGCGCTCCACGATCGCAACGAGACGCTCTATTACCGCATGCTCATCGACCATCTCGAGGAGCTGGCGCCGATCGTCTACACGCCCACGGTGGGCTACGCGTGCCGGGCCTACAGCCATCTGCTGCGGCGCCCCCAGGGACTGTGGATCACCCCCGACGACATCGACCGCATTCCCGAGTTGCTCCGCAACGCAGGCCGGCCCGACGTCCGCCTGATCGTGGCCACCGACAACGAGCGCATCCTCGGTCTCGGTGACCAGGGGGCCGGGGGGATGGGCATCCCGGTCGGGAAGCTGGCGTTGTACACGGCCGGAGCCGGCATCCGTCCCACGCTCACGCTGCCCGTCTCGCTGGACTGCGGGACGGACAACGCCGGCCTCCTGGGCGACCGGCTGTACCTCGGTTACCCCAAGCCGCGGCTGCGAGGCGCCGCCTACGACGGCTTCATCGAGGCCTTTGTACAGGCCGTGGAGGACGTCTTCCCTCACGCCGTGCTGCAGTGGGAAGACTTCAAACAGCACAACGCGATCCGGCTCCTGGACCGGTACCGGCAGCGGATACCCAGCTTCAACGACGACATGCAGGGGACCGCTGCGGTGGTGCTGGGGGGCATCCTGGCGGCATTGGCCGAGATCGGGGGAACGCTGGGCGACCAGCGGGCGCTGTTTGTCGGCGCCGGCGCCGCCGGCATCGGCATCGCCCGGCTGCTCCAGGCGGCAATGCGAGAATCCGGTGCGCCCGAGGAGACGGTGCGCCGCGCGGTGGTGATGATCGACTCGCGCGGCCTGATTTTCGAGGGGCGCGACCAGGTCGAGGAGGACAAGCTCCCCTACGCGATGCCCCGCGAGGAGCTTGCACGGCTCGGGCTCGAGCCCGGCCCCTCCTGCGACCTGGAGACGGTGATCCGCCAGGTGGCGCCCACCGTGCTGGTGGGGACCAGCGGACGGGCCGGCATCTTCACCCAAGCCGCCATCCGCGAGCTGGCCACGCGCACCCGCCGCCCCGTGGTGCTGGTGCTCTCCAACCCGACCTCGAACTCGGAGGCGGTGCCCGCCGACGTGCTGGCCTGGAGCGACGGGCGGGCCCTGGTGGCCACCGGAAGCCCGTTCCCGCCGGTTGAGGTGGAGGGCCGGGAGCGCCTGATCTCGCAGGCCAACAACGTCTTCGTCTTCCCCGGGGTGGGGCTGGGCGCCATGGTGGCACGCGCCCGCGAGCTCACCGACGGCATGTTCCTGGCGGCCGCATCCACGCTCGCCGAGATGGTGACCCCCGAGCGCCTGGCCCAGGGCGCGCTCTTTCCGGCGCTCACCGACCTGCGAGCGGTCTCGCGCCGGATCGCCATCGCCGTCGCGCGCCAGGCCCGCGACCGGGGGCTGGGCCGTCTGGTGGCAGACGAGGAGATCGAGGCCGCCGTGGACGCGACCATGTGGGACCCGGCCTACGAGGGCACTGCGGCAGACAGCCTCTCGCCGGCGCCGGAGCCGGCGCAACGCCATCTCTAGGCGCGGGTGACGACGATGTGGCGCGCGACCGTCGCGGGGCACATCTGCGCTGACCTGCGACCGAAACTGAGCGGCAACGAGCGCATCGTCCCCGGCGCGATCATCGAGGTGGGCCCGCTCGACATTCGGCCGGGGGGCTCAGTGGCCAACACCGGGGGCGATCTGGCCGCGCTCGGGGCGCAGGTGCTCCTGGTCGCTGACCTGGGTGATGACGAGCTGGGATCGGCCGTCGCCCGTGCCCTCTCGACGTTTGGCGCCGACTGTCAAGGCGTCCGGCACGTCGCGGGCTTGACGACCTCGTACTCGCTGGTCTTCGAGCCCCCTGGAACCGATAGGTCCTTCTGGCACCACGTGGGTGCCAATGCCCGCTTCGATGGGGCCCGAGTGCAACCGGACGCGACCGATCTGGTGCATCTTGGCTACCCAGCACTGCTACCGCTCCTGCACGCTGACTGTGGCAGTCGCCTTCGAGACCTCCTGGCCCGGGTACGTCAGGCGGGAACCACGACGTCGCTCGACCTCTCCTTTGTGACCCCGGGGTCGCCTGCGGCAGAGGTCGACTGGCGGCTCCTGCTCCAGCGGACTGCCCCATTGGTTGACGTCCTCTCCCCGAGCGTGGACGACCTGGTCAGCGCACTGGGTGTCGCGAGCCCGACGTCGGTCTCAGAGGTGCGGGAGCTGGGACGCGTCCTGCTGGGGCTGGGCTCCGCCGTGGTCCTGTTGACCAATGGGGAGCAGGGGATGCACCTCTTCACCGCAGGTCAAGATCGACTGTCACGCGCCGGGCGCTGTCTATCTGAGCGTGCCGAAGCGTGGGCGGACCGCGAGCTGTACCTGCCTGCGTCCGCCAGTGGGCCCCTCGCCACCACGGGCGCAGGCGACGCCGCCACCGCCGGCCTGCTCTTTGGCGTCCTCGCGGGAAGTGACGCCGACGAGGCGGCGACGATTGCCGCGCGCGCAGCGGCCCTCAAGGTTGCGGGGCACCAGCGACTCTCGCGCTACACGACCACGGCGCGGAGCGACTGAAGGCGGACACCCGCCACCTGCAGCGTCTGCGCTACCTGGCGGCGAACGCCCCCATCGTGGTCTGAAACGAGCGCCGTGCCTGCTCCCGGAGCGCGAGGTGGCGGAAGTCCTCGGAGAGGATCTCCACGCCCCAGGGCCCCGCGTAGCCGGTCGCCCGGATGGCGGCGATGAAGCCGGAGACGTCCTGATCACCCTCTCCGCACAATCGTCGGAAGTTCAGCGTGTCCTCCGACAGGGTCGCGCCACGGACCTGCTCGTCTGCGTCATCCAGCTCGACAGCGAAGATGTAACGCGCCGGCAGTTCTCGAATCTCGGCAAAGTCAACTCCGCCGCGCGCCATATGCCAGAGGTCCAGCATCAGGCCACCGTTGGCCTGGCCCGCGTCATCGACGAGCCTGCGTCCGAGGGTCAGATCCTTGACCTGCCCGAAGGGCATGGGTTCGAGAGCAATGCGCGTGCCTGCGTCCGCTGCCTGGCGGCACAGCTCGGCGAAGGACTCCACCAGCTGGCCCCACGGCCACGCGTGGCCGTCGATCTCGCTGCCAACCTTGATCTGTCGAGGCCGGAGTCGCTCGGCTGCCCGGAGGAGGTCGACCCGGACCAGATCGCTCGCATGGCGCCGGGATCCGGTGGCAAACCAGTCGTTCAACATCTCCAGCTCGAGGTGAACCATGGCGTGCGTCGCGAGCATCGCGGCGATGGCATCGAAGCCGGATGTCGCCTCGGCCGCTGCCAGATCCGCATGGACGATGCCAAAGCCGCGGTAGCCGGCGTCAGCCGCCGCCTCGATGCGCGATGGCAATGAGAACGGACTGCGCTCGTCGCCGCGGTTGGGCCCGGCGTCGCCCGCCGTCGTCCAGCAGGAAGCGAGCAGCTCGACGGGCTGGGATCCGAGCGCTGTCATCGCTCCTCGAGTGTCCGGACGTCAAGGGGCCGGCAGGTCTGGATCACGGGGATGCGTCGTCAGCTGGCCGGCTCTCTGGAACTCCATTCTGCGCTCGCACCACATTCGGTACGTCACGACACGATCAAACGCGCCAGACGGTGCTCTTCGCGACCGCAGGGGCCTCCCCGTCCCCAGGGGGCCGCTTCTCCCTCGCACCGCCAGCTTCCGGCGGGATCGGCTCCGTGTGCGTCGACGAAGGCGAATGCTAGCCTTGGCGCCTGCTGCTCCGGGGCGGGTGGCTGTCCGCCGCGTGGTGGAAACCGAAGGGGTGGGTGGCTGTCCGCCGCGTTGTGGAGACCTAAAGGACCGGTGATCCTCAGAATGGGAGGGCTTTTCGTGGGTCGGACGCGTCGTCTCATCGCCTGGTGGGGGTTCGGAGTGGCGGCCCTTGCCGCTGCCGGGTGCGGGAGCACCTCTACCGTCGCCACGCCGGCCACCGCGGCTCCGACCGTCACCGCGTCTCCGGCCACCACCAAGACACCCGCCGCCACCTCGCCAGCGGCGACCGCGACGTCGACAACGGTGGCAGGTGTCACCGGCGGAGCCGGCGACACCTCCGCCAACCCCGACCAGACCTTCATCTGCGGGGCATCCGGCACCATGGACGGCACCCTCGTTGCCTACCTCACCGTCGCCGGCTCCGACTCGACGTCGGCGAAGTCGCTCTGCACCAGCCTGGAGGGGGCAGCGGGCTGGGTCGCGATAACCACCATTTCTGCCGGTGAGTACGAGTCCGTCCCGGAGTGTTACATGACCCTGGGCGGGGGCGTCATCACCGCTCGCATCTACACGGCCAAGGGCGGCAGCGATGCGCAGACGAAAGTGCTCTGCGACACCCTTCTCGCGGGTTCCACCCTGCCGACGCTCGCTCCCTGACGCGGCGGAAGCCGGGCAGGCGACAGTACCCCGCCCCGTTGCGCGGAAGGCGGGAGTATCGTCTCGGCCGTCATGCCGCGATGGGCCTCGGTGCTCCCGCTCTGCCTCTTTGCAGCCGCCACCATCGCGGGGTGCGGCAGCCCGGTCGACACGAGCAACCTCACCCAGGTCCAGATGAGCTCCTCGCAGGCCCTCCCGCCCCCCTACGGGTCGGCACAGGCGGTGCTCACCTCCGCGACATCCCTGGCGACCTTCCGGAAGGCGATGTCCTCGAACGGCATCGGCCTGAGTGGCACCACCACGACCAGCGATGGCTGCGCCGGTGGGACCCAGTACACCATCGTCCTGGTGAGGAGCGGCGGCAAGGGATCGACGACGCTCAACGCCTACGCCTGCGGGGGCCAGATCACCGGCAACATGGACGGGAACGTATCGGGATTCCTCGACTACGTCAGGCCCCTGCTGGTCGCGACGCCGTCAGGGTAGGGGTAGCGGGCCGCGAGCACCTCCGCGCGCTGTGCCGGAGAGAGCGACTTGATCGCCTCGGTGAGGGTCACGCCTGACACCCTTCCCGCCCGTGGGAGCAGCCACGCGTAGACGAGGTCAGGGCGCTTGCGCCCGGTGTCGCGCAACACCCAGCCGATCGCCTTGCGGATGAAGAACTCCCTCTCCTCCAGCATCGTCTCCGCGTACCGCGAGAATCGCGAAAAGTCGCCGCCGCCCCGGCGGAGTGGGACCAGCAGGGCGAGGAGCGCGGATCGCCGGATCCAGAAGTCCGGGTCGCCCGCCCAGCGATCGAGCACGACGCCCAGCTCAGGATGGCGCTCGACCAGTGAGCCGGCCACCAGGGCGGCCAGCTCATCGACGAGCGCCCATGTTTGGGATTCGCGCAGCAAGCGCTCGATCAGCACGGTGTCCGCCGGTTGGAGGCGATCGCCGCCGAGCTCCAGGAGCTCGACCGCCGCCCTGCGCCACTCGTAGACGGTGCCCGCCCAGAGCGCCTCCACCAGGGCGAGGAGCTCCTCCCTCTCGAGGGGAGGACGCCGCTTGGCCACTCCCCGGGCCACGGCCCGCACCGCGGGGACACTGACCCCGTAGTGGTCGAGCCGGCTCTTCAGGTACGCCTTCTCCTGCGCGGCGCGCTCCGGAGAACCCATGGCGCGGAGTTCCGCGTCGATTCCGGCGAGCAGTTCTGCGACGTCCATCAGGGCACCCCTCAGCGGCGGCTCGCCAGGCAGCAGTGCTTGTACTTGCGGCCACTGCCGCACGGGCACGGATCGTTGCGCGACGCGATCCGCCATCGGCGCCGCTCCTCGCGCTCGTCGATCTCCAGCGCTCCCATGATCGCCGCCACCCCCTTGCCGGAGCGGCCCAGGCTCACCATCCGCTCAAGGTGAGGCAGCATGTGCTGGTACGACTGCCGGTAACCGGCGCAGAGGTGGTTGAGCCCGGGCTCCCCCTCCGGTGTGAGGTCGAAGCGGTCCTTGGGGCAGCCGCCATTGCAGAGGAAGAGCACCGGGCAAGCGCGGCAAAGCCCGGGCAGGCCGGACTTCTTGGCCTCGCCAAAGGATAGCTGCGCCGGTGACTCGACGAGCGTGCCCAGACCGTCGCTGAGGACGTTCCCCAGCCGGTGTGCCGAGTCCACGAAATGGTCGCACGCGTAGACGCTGCCGTCGTGCTCGAGGGCGAGGACCCGCCCGCAGGTCTCGGACATGACGCAGAGGTTGGCGGGCTGCCCGCTCACCACCTGAAGCGCCTCGGCGAAGTTCTGCACGGCGATCCGGCCCACGTCGTGGCGCACCCATTCGTCGAAGACGGTGCAGAGGAAGGCCGACATCGCCTCCGGAGTAACGGAGCGCTCGGTGACCGCGCCGCCGCCGTCCCGCTCGACCACGGGCAGGAACTGCACCCAGCGCACCCCCTCGGCGAGGAAGAAACGGTAGACCTCGAGCGGCGCGGAGGCGGTCCGCGCGTTGAGGGTGCAGAGGACATCCGGCTCGACACCGTGCTCACGGAGACGGGCCAGCCCCCGCATCGTCCGGGCGTGAGTCGGGAGGCCGTGGCGATCGGGGCGGCTGCGGTCATGGAAGCGGGCCGGGCCATCGATGCTGATCCCCACCGCGAAGCGGTTCGCGGCGAGGAACGTGCACCAGGCGTCGTCCAGGCGGGTCCCGTTGGTCTGCAGGTTGTTGAGGCAGCTCCATCCCGGCGGGAGGTGCCGCTCCTGTAGCTCGACCACGCGCCGGAAGAAGTCGAGGCCGGCGAGGGTCGGCTCCCCGCCGTGCCAGGCGAAGTAGACGAGCGGACCCGGGCTCGCTTCGATGAAGGCGCGGATGTGCGCCTCCAGGACCGCGTCGGACATGCGGTACCGCTCCCCGGCCGGGAAGAGGCTGGTCTTGCCGAGGTAGTAGCAGTAGTCGCAGGCGAGGTTGCAGAGAGGCCCGATCGGCTTTGCCATCACCCCGAAGGGTTCCGTCGCCCGTGGCGGAGCGGCCGTCGCGGATGGCGCGGCGTCAGGCGGGCGGGGAGGCGTGAGGGCGTTCATGGCGGTTCGGAGCACCGCTGATCATCCGCTCCACGAGGGAGGGTCGGAGCCGACCGGGCCTCCCGTCAGATGCGCCGATAACTTGATTGCAACTATCTCTTGACAGTCGCCACCATGTTGGTTAGTATCGAATGGCAGTCAGCATCAAAAGGAGGACGCCACCATGAACGCACCGGCACCCCCGCGCGGAGTCGGGGCCCGGAGGTGGTGGGCGCTGGGAGCCGTGATGCTCGCCGTCCTCGCCGTTGGGCTCGACGCGACCGTGCTCAGCGTGGCCCTCCCCACCCTGGCCACCCAGCTGCACGCCTCGGAGTCCGACCTGCAGTGGTTCTCCTCCGGATACCTGCTGGTGCTGGCGGCCCTGATGCTCCCCGCCGGCCTGCTCGGCGACCGGATCGGACGCAAGCGGGTCATGGTCGGGGCGCTGCTCCTCTTTGGCCTCGCCTCGGCCGCCTGCGCCGTCTCCAAGACCCCGGCAGAGTTCCTCGCCGCCCGGGTGCTGCTGGGCTTCGCCGGCGCCCCGCTCATCGTGATGGCCATGACCGCCCTGGCGGTGCTCTTCACCCCCGAGGAGCGGCCGAAGGCGGTCGGCATCTGGGCGGCGGTCAACTTCATCTCCTTTCCCATCGGCCCCATCCTGGGCGGCTACATCCTCAGCCACGCCTGGTGGGGGTGGGTCTTCCTGATGAAC
>Ga0302157_10000555_pt1 | contig 49139 bp, 46 predicted proteins | sample I_Bog_N3_3_FD_193502 | JGI IMG/M metagenome (GOLD analysis project Ga0302157, IMG submission 193502) | Peat permafrost microbial communities from Stordalen Mire near Abisko, Sweden - I_Bog_N3_3 | ecosystem: Environmental > Terrestrial > Soil > Wetlands > Peat | place: Sweden: Abisko, Stordalen...
AAAATCGCCTAGGCATCTAGGCGATTCGCCTAGGCGTTCTGGAGACCTCTCCTAGGCATCTAGGAAAATCGCCTAGGCATCTAGGCGATTCGCCTAGGCGTTCTGGAGACCTCTCCTAGGCATCTAGGAAAATCGCCTAGGCATCTAGGCGATTCGCCTAGGCGTTCTGGAGACCTCTCCTAGGCATCTAGGAAAATCGCCTAGGCATCTAGGCGATTCGCCTAGGCATCTAGGCGGATTTCCTAGACGCCTAGGCGAACTTCCAAAAGCCCTTGTCGCCCTTCCAGGATGCCCGATCCCATCGCGTGAACGGCGACCACCGTTTCGTGGGCCGCGTTTCCGACCGCACGGACGCCCACATCGCTCTCCCCCCCGCCTTGTCGCGCTTCGTTGACGGCGACGCGAGGGCGCCAGATCCCGATTCCAGGGGTTCCGCTCCCCTCTCCACGCGTGACGCGCGCTTCTTCAGCTCTTCGATGTCGCGCCCGCCGCGCTCCACCCGCGGGCGGATGTCGCCCCGGGCGCGAAGCACGCGCGTCAGGTGGCGGACCGTGCCGGCGGCGATGGCCGCGGTGCGGACCTCGGATCCGACCATGGGTCGCCACGGAGGCCGTCACGCCACGCCCGCCCCCCCCCGCCTTTCTCGACGGTCCTCCGTCGCCCCGGCGCGGCCCCGCCGATTTCCCGCACGGCCGCGAGCCCCTCCTCCGACCGACGACACCCCCCCGCCTCGCGTGCTACGCCCTGACCCCGCCATGCCCGACTTCTTCGACCTCTCCCGCCACTTCACCCCCGAAGAGCGCGCCGTGCGCGACACCGTTCGCGCCTTCGTCGATGCGCGCGTGCTGCCGACCATCGGCGAGCACTTCGAAAAGGGGACGTTCCCCATGGAGCTGATCCCCGAGATCGCCAAGCTCGGCCTCCTCGGCTGCAACCTGCAGGGGTACGGCTGTGCGGGGTTGAGCGAGGTCGGGTATGGCCTCGCGATGCAGGAGCTCGAGCGCGGCGACTCGGGCATACGGAGCTTCGCGAGCGTACAGGGGTCGCTCGTGATGTACCCGATCCACGCCTTCGGCTCGGAGGCGCAGAAGGAGCGCTACCTGCCGAAGATGGCGCGCGGAGAGATCATCGGCTGCTTCGGGCTCACGGAGCCCGACTACGGGTCGAACCCTTCGGGCATGCGTACCGTCGCGCGCGAGGACGGCGACTCCTTCGTGATCAACGGCACCAAGCGCTGGATCACCAACGGCAACCTCGCGCAGGTCGCGCTCGTGTGGGCGAAGGTCGGCGGCGTCGATGGCGAAGTGCGCGGCTTCCTGGTTCCCACGGACACCAAGGGCTTCGAAGCGCGCGTCATCCACAAGAAAATGAGCCTGCGCGCCAGCGTGACGAGCGAGCTGATTCTCGAGGACGTCCGTGTTCCGAAGGACGCCATGCTCCCCAACGTGCGCGGGATGAAGGGGCCGCTCTCGTGCCTCACCAGCGCGCGCTTCGGGATTGCGTGGGGGGTCATCGGCGCGGCGGCGGCGTGCTTCGACTGCGCGGTGGACTACGCGAAGCACCGCGTGCAGTTCGGCGGCAAGCCCATCGCGTCGCACCAGCTCGTGCAGGCGAAGCTCGCCGAGATGCTCTCGCAGATCACGACGATGCAGCTCATGGCGCTCGAGGTCTCGCGCCTCAAGGACGAGCACAAGATGAAGCCGAGCCACGTGTCGATGATCAAGCGGAACAACGTCCGCTCGGCGCTCGACATCGCGCGGGTCGCGCGCGACATCCTCGGCGGCAACGGGATCACGCTCGAGTACCCAATCATGCGCCACCTCTGCAACCTGGAGACGGTGATCACGTACGAGGGTACGCACGACGTGCACACGTTGATCCTCGGGCAAGAGGTCACCGGGATCAGCGCGTTCGAGTGAAGGGTCGCGGGGGCTGCTCGCGGCCACCACGCTCGACGGTCACCCCATGAACGTAGTGTCGAGCGCGCCCATCGACCGGAGCGCCTCGAACAGCGCGATCCCCGCCGCATTCGCCAGGTTCAGCGAGCGCACCGCGCCCAAGGTGGGGATGCCGACGTGCCGATCAGGGTGCGCCGCGAGGATCTCTTCGGAGAGGCCGACGCTCTCCTTGCCGAAGACGAGCGCGTCCCCCGGGGCGTACGTCGCGGCGACGTGGCTCCGCTCGGCGAGGGCGGTGAACAGGTGGAGGTTGCCGCCGGGCGACACTTTTCCGAACGCATGAACGAAGTGCGCGAAGTCCACGTGCTGGCGGATGTCCACCAGGTGCCAGTAGTCGACGCCGGCACGACGCACGCTTTGCTCGTCGATGCGAAACCCGAGCGTCCCCACGAGGTGAAGCACGGACGCCGTGGCGGCGCATAGGCGGGCGATGTTCCCGGTGTTCGGCGGGATCTCCGGCTCCACGAGGACGACGTGCAGGGGCGACCCGAGGGGCGCGGCGCGGAGGCGTGGCGTGGCGTTCGACGTACGGGGCACGGGGGCGAGCCTAGCCTTTCGTGGAGAGTTCGCGGAGGAGGTGCGCACCGTGAGGAGCTTCGCGAGAGATGTGTCCTTGACGCCGATCTCGTGCGGACCGTAGCCTCGCCGATGCCGATGGGTTTCTTCGCGCGCGCGCTCCTACGCCTGACCGTTGCGTGCGGCTTCCTGGCTCCGGCCCTCGCTGCGTCCACGGCGCACGCCGGAGGAATGGACCCGACGCCCGAGCGGCTCGTGCTGCAACCGACGATCAACGGCCAGCGTGCGCCGGCAGGCTACTGCCAGGCCGTGGCGGCAAACCCTGCCCTGGCCCCCGCGGGCATGGCGCCCGATCAGGTCTCGTGCAGCCCCGACAACGTCGCGTTCAAGAACCTCGTCTCCGAGCTCGGGTTCGCCCTCGCACCGAGCACCATGCGGAGCGCGCGCACGACCGGCTTCGGCGGCTTCGTCCTCTCGCTCGACGCCAGCTACACGCACATCAACGCGGACGGCGTCAGCAAGGGGTCCGACGGCTCGCTCACGCAGTACTGGCACGCCGGCACGCAGGGCTCGACCGCCGCCGATGGCACCTACAGCGCCCAGAACAACAGCCCCGACTCGCTCATCGGCGTCTACACGCTGAAGGCGCGCAAGGGGCTGCCGTTCGGGTTCGAGCTCGACGGCGCGCTCGGGTACGTGTCGAACACGTCGCTCTGGACGATCGGAGCGGACCTCCGCTGGGCGATCCTCGAAGGGTTCCGCACCGGCCCCATGGGGTACTTCCCCGACATCGCAGTCGGCACCGGCGTCCGGACGATGACCGGGTCGTCGAAGATGTACCTCACGACCGTCGGCATCGACGTCGCGGCCTCGAAGCCCATCACGCTTGCCGACGAGTCGATCATCACGCCGTACCTTGGCTACCAGCAACTCTTCATCTTCGGGAACTCCGCCGTCCTCGACGCGACCCCGAGCGTGAACGCACTCCAGACCTGCGGCTACAAAGGGCTCCTGCCGACGGGCGCCCCCAACTGCTCGAACACGGTGACGAGCGGCACCAACTCGTACGCGAACGACGGCGACTTCAACAACAACATCACGTTCAACGCCGTGCGCATCCAGCGCAACCGCATGTTCTTCGGCGCGACGTATCGCTACGAGCTCCTCTACCTCGGCGCGCAGTTCCTCTTCGACGTCACGTCCCCGAGCGCGATCGACTCCGATCTGAACTCGACGCGGCAGTGGACGATGTCGCTCGAGGCCGGAGTGTTCTTCTGAGCATGCGCCGCGCGGCGACGGCGGCGCTCTGCAGCGCGCTCTCGGGTGCGTGCGCGGCGGGCGCGAACCTCGGCTCGGTCGGGATGAGCCACGGCGGCGGAGTGACGGGCGAATCGTCGAGCGGCGACGCGGGCGGGGCTTCGAACGCGCCGGTCGCGAGCCCCATCCCGAGCGACTTCCGCACGGCGATGACGCGAGCGAGCTCCGCACGCTTCGTCTCGAAGGGGCACGCGGGCGGGCGATGGGAAGCCGACGTCTACGCGAGCACGGGAGCTCTTCAGACGCTCTCCGTCGCGCGCGGCGCGGTCGCCGTGGGGACGCGCTTCGTCGAGGAGCACTTCGAGCGCGGCGACGCAGGGGCGGGCCCGCTGTTCATGATGGAGAAGCGCCCCGCGGGGTTCGATCCCACGCACGGCGACTGGCGCTACGTCGCGGTCGGCGCGAGCGGCGAGGTCGCCGCCGACGGCCCGGTGGAGAGCTGCGCCGGCTGTCACGGAGACGCGCCGCACGACCACCTGTTCCGCGTGCCCGACGGTGGGCGCTGAGCGGTCGCTCTAATCGGTCACGAGCACGAGAACGACGATCCCGGCGAGGATGGCGAACGCCCCCACGATCGTCGCGAGAACCGCCGCGAGCGACGCGGATCGATTCGCCCGCTCGGCGCGCTCCCCTTCCAGTCCGTAGCAGCCGCGAAGAAAGGCGCGCGTGCACCGCCCCGGCAGGCCGACGCCGAGCGCGAGCATCCGCAGGGACGCGCCGATCCCCTCCTTGAACGCGAGGATGACGGCTCCCATCGGGCCGAGCACGAGATCCCACCCGCTCGCGTAGAGGCCGAACCGCAGCGCACGTGAGCGGGCCCGTCGCCCGCCGACCTTCCGCGCTCCGTGCTCGAGCGCCAGGCCGTGCGCCGCGTGCGCGGCGACGAGGAGCAGGGCGAGCGACGGAACCCCCACGACGCCGACGCGCATCGCGATGTCGCGCGCGCCGCCGTCGAGCGCGATGTGCTTCAACCAGGTGGGCGCGATGAGGAACACGAACGGCACCGCCGAGACGACGAAGCCGAGCGCCGCGATGAGCTCGACGGTGAGCGCGAAGCGCAGCGCGGGCCCGATGGGACCATCGGGGAGCAGCTCGAAGAAGGCGTCGCCGGTCATCGTCGTCGCGCGCGCCGTGGCCCAGAGGCGTGACAGCACGGGTGTCCCCGAACGCTCCCACGCGACCATGGCGACGATCCCGGAGCGAGAGAGCTCGTGCTCGCAGCCTGTGCACGCAGCGTCGCCGCACGTGGCGCAGATGACCGCCGCGGGGACGTCGATCGAATCGTCGATCGCGTCGTCGCGCGTCCGGAACTCGCGCGGTGGCGTTCGGAGCGACTGTGGCAAGACTTCGCCTCCGGCAGGAGCATGGCACCGCGGAGCCCGCCCCGCCACGCACCCTACATTCCCCGCCTTCGGCGCACGGGTGGCTAGTGGAGGGTCTGGCCGGCCGACGTTCCGTGCATCACGGCGAGATCGTCGATGCGTCCCCCCAGGCGCAACGACACGATGGACGAGGCTAGCGAGACGGCGAGCGTCACGTACATGGGCCATCCCCACGCGAACTGCACGGGGACGAGCGCGCTATGCGGGGGGCGGGCGATCAGCAGGCAGACGGTCACGGCCGGGACGAGTGACAGGAACGTCGCCGCCACCCGCGCCCCACGGAGCTGCGCGATCGAGCGCCGGCTGAGCACCGTCGGAACGAGCACGACCCACGAGACGGCGGCTCCCCACGACCAGCCGAGCCTGCGCGCCAGCTCGAACCCGGTGAAGCTCTCGATCTGCGGGAGCGTCATCCGCACCCAGGGCAAGAAGAAGAGAGCGAGCCCCACGACGCCGAGGGCGACAATGGCCCCCTTGCCCCGGCGGAGATCGGCGTGCGGGAGCGGCTCGTGGTGCGGCTCCACCGGGATTCCGTCGTCCTCGAGGGCCGCCGCCTCGGCGGACGGGGGGAGCTTCTCGAACTCCGTGAGCCGCACGTCGCAGTGCGGACACGTCTCCCGCTCACCCCCCTCGAACATTTCACGGCAAAACGGGCACGCAACGAGCGACACGAGCGGAGCATACGCGATCGAGAGGGCCATGCCGTTTGGGACAGCTGGCTCCGCCGAGGGTTCCCGGGGGGGGAGCGAAAGAGGCGTGTACGGTGATGGAGGCGTGGCGTCCGCCGGGGTACGCTCAATCATGCCTATGAGCCGCCCGACGAAGCTCGAGCTCCCCGACGTGAATGCCTGGCTCATCGCCCATCCGGAATGGACGTTCGAAGCCGGCCGCGAGTTGGTTCGCGCGTTCGTGTTCCCCGACTTCGCTTCCGCGCTCGCGTTCGTCCTTCGCGTGGGGATCGAGGCCGAGAAGAAAGACCACCACCCCGACATCGAGCTTGGCTGGGGGCGAGCACGCGTGCTCTGGAGCACCCACGACGCCGGCGGGGTCACGTCGCTCGATCTCGAGCTGGCCACCCTCACGGACTCCTTCGCGCGAGCGTGAATCACGGATGATCTCGACCCAGCCCTCGATCGATGAAGAGCGTTCCCAGCTGCGGCAGCGGCTCGCGGAGATCGTCGGGGCGGGCGAGATCGCACGCCTCGACGAGGCGTTGTCCCACCCGAGCTACGCCAACGAGACCGAGGGCGTGCCGGACAACCAGCGACTCGAGTTCCTCGGCGACGCGGTGCTCGGGCTCTGCGTGAGCGAGCTTCTGGCGACCGCGCACCCCGACGCCGACGAGGGGGTGCTCACGCGCATGCGCAGCGGGCTCGTGAACGGAGAGGCGCTGGCACGCTGGGGGCGCCTCATGCGAATCGGCGCGTGCCTCTCGCTCGGGCGCGGGGCGCAGTCGGGCACGGAGCGCGATCAGACGAACGTGATCGCCGACGCCGTGGAAGCGATCGTCGCGGCGGTCTTCGCGTCGCACGGGCTCGACGGAGCGCGCGCGCTCGTGCGCGTCGTCGTGGCCGAGCCGATGGCCGAAGCGGAGCGTCTCGGGATGCGCGACCCGAAGAGCGCGCTGCAGGAGCAGGTGCAAGCCGCCGGGGGACCCGCGCCGCGCTACCGCGTCATCGCCGCGCGGGGACCGCAGCACGACCAGGTGTTCGAGATCGAGGTCGTCGTGGACGAGAAGGTGCTCGGGCGCGGCGAAGGGCGCTCCAAGAGGCTCGCGGAGCGCGCGGCAGCGATCGACGCGCTGGCTTCGCTCGAACCGAAGTAACTACTGCGGCGGGACCTGTCCGGGCTTCTTGCGCGCCTTGATCGTGCCGTCGTTGACCGCGACGTCGAACGTCCCGAGCAGGATCTCGTTCACGTCCTTCACCTTGTCGGCGCGCAGCTTGTCCATCAGCGCCTTCTCGGCCGCCTCGGCCTTCTGATGCCAGAGCGTGTCGCGGATCTGCTGCGCGACCTGTTCCACGGTGAAGTGCTGGCCGGCGACGGTCCCGCGCCGCCACGCGACCGCGAAGGCCGTCCCCTCTTGCACCGGAGCCGGCACGAGCTCGCCGTCCTTCACGCTCCGGGCGGCCGCGACGACGGCCGGATCGACCCGCACGCCCGGCTCGTTGGAGACCCCGTCGTCGCCGACGAACCCCAGGTTGCCGCCGCGCATGTACGTCGCCTTGTCGAGGCTGTGATCGCGCGCGAGCTGCGTGAAGTTCTGGATCGTCGGATCCTTCTTCGCGGCGTCGAGCACCGTCAGCGCTTCGTCGCGCGATGGGCAGAGGATGCGCCACACGTTGACGCGGTCCTTCTGGTCGTAGTGAGCGCGGTTGGCGTCGTAGTACTGCTGTACCTCGCTCATCGGAATCGCGTTGGCGATCCCGATCTGCTCGCGAACCTTCCGGAGCGTCGCGCCGGACAGGGTGCGGTCGAGCATGACCTTCACGGCGGGATCCTGGTCGATGTGCTTGTCCTGCGCGCCGAGCGCGAGGAGCGCGTCGTGCACGATGACTTGATCGAGGAACTTGCGTGCGATCTCGCCGGAGGTCGCACCGAACGTGCGCAGCTGGAACCGCGGAATGGGGGCGAGCCTGTCTTCGACCTCACCGACCGTGATCATGTTCGGTCCGACGTGGGCCACGACGGCCGCGCGCCGAGCCGCGTCATCCTGAGCATGCGGAGCGCTGGTCGTGAAGAGGGCCGCGGTCGCGAAAAGACCGGCGACGATGGATCGGGAGGTTCGGTGCGGGGCCACGAGGCGTAGAGCCGTAGGACGACCGCGCGCCTCCGGTCAAGCCCGCGACTTCTTCTTCGCGCCTGGCACCGTCGTGAGCGTCTTCCCGCGGCGCGCCTCGTCGAGCACACCGGCGCCGCGGAGTACGTCGTCGCCGATGCCGACGAAGCGGTACGCCTCGGGTCGGAACCCATACGCTTCATGAAGCCGCTGCACGACCTCCTGGAGCGACTCCGGGGGGAGGTTCGTCTTCCGCACGCGCGCAATCTTGCGGATGGAGCTGAGCGATTCACCCAGATCCATCAGCTCCTGAACGCGCTGCAGGACGTCGAGCGGCTTCAGCTCTCGCTGTCCGCGCGCCTTTCCGTCCTCGAGCTCCTTCAGGAGACGTTGCCGGCGCTTCTCGGTTCGTCCGTCGAGCTTCTGCGCGGAGGCAGCACGGCCACCCAGCACGTCGTTGAACATGCGCGCCGCGCGCCTCTTCTCGATCGCCTCCGGGCTACCGCGCCGGTTCTGAGGCTTTGCCTTGACCATTTCCTCGCCTCGCTCACTTCAAGAAGTGCGACGGATCGTAGGACACGGCAATGCCCCTGGTCAATCAACGTAGATCTCGCGGTTGAAACGGCTTCTATGGCCGAAGATCGGGCGCGTGCGGCTCCGGCTCGATGCGAAGTCCTCGCACGATCCACTCGTGAATCGCGTAGATCACCGGAGTCAGCGCCACGGCGACCGCGAACTTGATGCCGTATTCGCGCCCGATCTTCTGCCCGATCCAGGTCCATCGATCGCCGGACGTCATGCGTCCGAGGAACGAGGTGGGATCCTTGGATGCGCTCCAATTCCAGAAGATCACGTTGATCGCGACCGTGTCGGCAATCTGGCTCAGGATCGTCGAGCCGGTGGCGCGCAGCCACAGGTGCTTCGACTTGGTGAGCGCCTTCCAGAACTGGAAGACGTGGATGTCGAGGAATTGCCCGATCAGGTAGGCGACGATCGAAGCGATGAAGAGCTGCGCGCTGCCGCCGAAGATCTTCGCGAACTCCGTCTGCGTGAAATACGTGGAAACGTCGGGTGAGAGCCACGTGGAGAGCTGCAGGATGCAGTAGGCGAGCACCGCCATCCAGAAGCCCAAGAGCGTGAGGAAACGGGCCCCTTTCGCGCCGTAGAAGTCGTTCACGATGTCGGTCAGAAGGAAGGTGACCGGGAACGGGAGAATGCCGACGGAGATGGCGCCGAGCGGCGTCGCGATCGTCTTGCCGCCGATGACGTCCCCGAGCAGAAGGCAGGCGACGAAGATGGCGCAGAGATAGACGAACAGCTTGTGGTTCGCGCTGAGCTGGCGAAACGCCGGCAACTGCTCGACGTCCGTCGCTTCAGCGAGATCATTCATGCTCGCGATGCTGTAGCAGGCCGCACGTGACGCCTCAATCGGTCGGGATCGGCGTGAGCTCGGTGACCGCAGGCGGACCTGCCGTCGGGAGCACGAGGCGGAACCGAGCGCCGATCGAGCGGGCTGCGGTGACGTTCGCGGGGCCCAGGTAGGCGAGCTCGCCGTCGTGCTCGAGCGCGATGCGCTGCGCGATGGCGAGGCCGAGACCGGTGCCGTGCGCCTTGGTCGTCGCATACGGCTCGAACAGGCGCGCGGCGATCTCGGTCGGTACCCCGGGGCCGTCGTCGGTGACGGTGACCGACACGCGGTCATCGCCGATCGCCGCGGCGACGACGTGGATCTCGCCCCCCCGATCCATCACGGCGTCGAGCGCGTTCTGGATCAGGTTCGTCAGCACCTGCACGATCTGATCGCGATCCGCACGGAGGGGGGGGAGCACGCGCGGCCCGCTCTGGACGATGCGTACGTGGTCGCCGGCGGCGGCGCGATGAAGCTGGACGACCTGGCGCACGACCTCGTCGAGGTCGACCAGCTGCGGGCGTGGCGCGGGGAGCCGGGCGAAGCGCGTGAACTCGGTGACGATGTCGCTGATGCGGTGAACTTCATCGAGGACGGTGCGGGTGGCCTCGTCGAAGTACTCGTCGAACGCCGGATCGTTGCGTGCGCGGAGGCGGCGGAGCGTCTCGACGGCCGCGCGGATGGGGGCGAGCGGATTTTTCACCTCGTGCGCGACGCGACGTGCGACCTCGCGCCATGCGGCGACCCGGCTCACGGCGGCCAGGCGGCGCCTCGTGACCGCGAGGTCCTCGAGCATGCGGTCGAAGGCCTGCGCCAGATCCGCGAGCTCGCCCGAGCCACGCACGGCGAGCGGGCGCGCTTGGTCGGCCGCGACCTTTCGAGCTTCGCGCGCGAGCTCCTCCAGGGGGCGACCGAGGCTCCGCGCGAAGAGGATGGCGAGGAGGAGCGCCGCCCCCGTGGAGGCGATGGCCGCGAGCAAGACGGTGCGGTCGACGCGCGCCAGGTTTTCGTCGAGCGCGGCCTTGGACTTCGTGACCACGATCGACATCGAGGTCCCCGCAGGATCCATGATGACGCAGCTCGCCTGCGCGGCCGAGCGGGTCTCGGTCGCGTGCTCGGCGAACGAAGCGCCGACGCCGGCCGTGTTGCCGAAACGGTCGAGCAGGGGGGCGAGACGTCGCGCGCCCACGAGGCCCACGCCCGCGCCGGTGCGTCCGCGGTCGCTGCACCGGGCGACGATCGCCGGCTCACCGTCCGCCCGCAGAGACCACTTCGCGAGATCCCCGCGGAGCGCGCTTTCGATCTTCGCCCGGGGGATCCCGAGCAGCGCGCGCGGATCGGCGCCCAGGACCTCGCCCGAGTCGGTGACGAGCATCAGCTCGTCGAGGTCGAAGGCCTCGCGCTCCTTGGGGACGAGCGCGGACAAGGCGAGGCGACGGTCGTCGAGCTCGCCGCGATCGATCGCCACGAGGGCACGGTCGACGAGCTCGCCCGATTGGCAGGCACCTGCAACGAGCTTTCGATCGGCTTCGGCTTGCCGCTGGACTTCTCCGGCGACGCGCGCGCAGGCGGTCTTCACTTCGTCGTCGAAGCGCTCGGTCTCGTCGTGGCGCCGGTCCTCGCGGACGACGAGACCGAGGCCCGCCGTGGACATCGCGGCGAGGACTCCGAAGGCGATGACCAGGCGAGGCGCGAGCTTCACGGCGTCCTCCGCGCGCGCGAGGCATCACCGAGATCGAGGCTCCCCGAAGGCGTGGCGCCGATCGTCACGTCGGCGGCGTGCGCCCCCTGGACGCGGACTTCGCCGAGGACCCCGATGCGCATGGTGCGCGTGAGGGTACGTGCGGTGCCGTCGACGAGGCGAGGCGCATGCTTCGCAATCTCCGCGGCGGTCTGCAGATCATCGGCCGTCGCCAGACCGAGGAACGCACCCAGCGGGGTCGCGCCGAACGGGCGGGCGGCGTCGATCAGGAGTGAGAACGAGCGGCTCCCGCGACGGGCAACGACGTCGGACGCCGGAACGGGACGAGCGGTCACCTCGTGGGAGGGGCGGGTGATCGTCGCGGCGACGGCGCGAGCCAGCTCGACGAGCCACGGGGCATCGTCGCGCACGAGCAGATCGCACGGTGCGCCCCCCCACCCTTCTTCCTGCTGCGTCGGCCACGGCGCGCCGAGGACCAGGTACGCCAGGCGCGAGTACGCGATCCCGTCGGCGATGCGCTGCGCGATTCCGGGCGCATCCCAGGCGGCGGCCTCGCGGCCGGTACGCAGAATGGGCCAGGCGACAGCGCCGAAGTCGAAGGGGCGCGCGCCTGGACGCGGCTCGTGGAGGCCGGAGCCGAGCCAGCCGATCGCGTCCTCACCCGACTCGAAGGCGCGGAGCGAAGCGGCGACGTCGGCCGCAGCGCGCACGATGACCTCGTCGAGGAACGCAGGACCGTCGGCGGCGCGCGGGTTGCGCGCGAGGACCAGGGTGTCGCCGTGCTTGTCGGCGCGAAAGGGGCCGGTGCCGTCGGGGCGGTCGGGCGCGAAGTTTGTGGGGACGACGGCGACGAGCGGCGAGGCGAGGGCTTGGACGAGCTTCGCGCTGTCGTGGGTCGCAAACACGAGCGCGTCGCGTCCGTCGAGGTGGGGAGCGGGGAGGTCGGCGAGCCACCCGCGCGCGCCGAGCGATCGCGCGCGTGCAATCGAGAAGAGTGCGTCGCGTGCGTCGATGGGGCGATCGCGCGCCGTGCGGACGCCCGTTCGCATCGCGACGCGAAGGCCGGCGCTCGTCGGCTCCGGATCGGACTCGGCGAGCGCAGGGACGATCGCCCCCCCCTCCCCGAGCGCATAAAGCGGCTCGAACAGAGACTCGCCGAGGATCGCCGCGGTCACGTCGTCGATGCGGTGCGGATCGATCGACCCGATGGGCCAGGGGAGGTGAAACGCGAGCGACCCGCCGTCCGCGGTTCGACCGAGCGCGTGCGCCCTCTTCGGCGCGAGAGCGAGGGCGACTGCCGCCAAGATCGCATCGCGGCGACCGATGCGCTCAGCGAACAATCCACACCTCGCCATCGACGACCGCGACGAGCGCAGGGGCGCCCCCCTCTTCGGGCGGACAGGTGCAGAGAGCGCGGACGCCGCCGGGGGCGGGCAAGCGGAGCCTCTCCTTCGGATCGCTTGCGCCGTCCCAGCTCCAGATCGTGATCGCGTCGTCGCCGTCGGCGGCGCTGGCGACGATCTCGGGGGAGCCGTCTTGATCCAGATCGCCGAGCGCGATCTGCGCCCCGACGCCGTCGAGCACGTGCGTCGCTTCGCCGAAGCGCGCGTCGAGCTTTCCGCCGGGCTCGCGAGCGATGGCCGCCGCACGGACGCTCCCGTCGGGGCGCACGACGTCGAACCCGGCCATCGCGTCGCATCGCGCGGTAGGGGAGGCGAAGCGCTTCGCGCGCTGAGATGCGTCGAGCGCGCACGCGACCGGGTCCCCCTCGAAGCTGCTCCCGCCCGCGTTCGGCGCGGCGCAGGCGTCCTCGCTGGCGGCGATCGGGATGCCTCGCAAGGAGCCGACGAGCGAGAGCGATGCGTCGAGCGCGACGCCGCCGCGGTCAGTCGTCCCGACGAACAGCTTCGCCTGGTCGCCGTCGGTGACGATCGACGCGCCGCCGATGGCTTCCCGCATCGGCACGGGGGCGCGCGCGGCGAGGCTGGACCACGCCGCGGTCTTCCGGGGGACGAACTTCCCGTTCACGATCCGCCCGACCGCGACGCGCGCGCGCGACACGAGCGCCAGCTCCATCCCGCCGTCACCATCGAGGTCGCCGCACGCGGCCGCGAGCACGTCCCCTTCGTCGTGCTTCGCGCGGTGCACGCTCGCGTGCTCGAGCGCGATCGACGCGAGGAACGCGCGCACCTCGGCGTCGATGGGCGCTTGCGCGAAGGCGTGCCCTCGCGGAGGCGGCGTCGGGTCGCGCACGCGGTCCCAGGCGTTCGCGACGACGGCGTAGACGTCGATCGTGAGGCGGAGCGTTCCTCGCTCGATCGCCGGCTGGACGAACACCAGATCGCTCCCCTTCGCAGCCACGGCGCGCGCTTGCGCCAACGTCGCGGTCTGCGGGTGCGCGCGTGTGGCCGCTCCCAGCGCACCGGCGACGAGCTGCGCGAGGCGCGAGGCCAGCTCCTCGGCACGAGGTGCCGGCACGTCGCTCGTGAGCGGGGCGCTCACGACGATCGCAGACGCGGGCGCCTTGGCGAGCCCTTTGGCGACCTGCGACGCGACCGACTCCAGAGCGCCGTTCGCCCGGGCGTCGACCGCGAAGAGGAGGCTCGCGGCGACGGCGATCGCGATGATGCGCGCGCGGCTCACGGGTCGGTGCCCGCGTCGGCGCCCGTGCCGGCGTCGTCGAGGTACGGGTTGGCAACCTCGGTCGGCTCCGTCCCGGCCAGGAAGACCTCGCTCAGCGTTTCGGTGTCGCCCGAGTACGGAAGCTTGCCGCTCTTCGCGTCGATCTCCACCGTGACGACGCCCGGTGGGCGCGGGAACACGCTGGCGGGCTTGTGCTCGCTCGCCGCCTTCATGAAGGAGACCCAGGCCGGGAGCGCCGTCACCGCGCCCTGCTCGGACGCGCCGGCGCCGAGGGGCTTGCCATCATCGAAGCCGACCCACACGACGGCGGCGATCTCGGTCGTGTACCCGGCGAACCATGTGTCCTTCGAGAGGTTGCTCGTGCCGGTCTTTCCGGCGACGGGGCGACGCAGCTCCTTGGCGCGTTGACCCGTGCCGTGATCGACGACGCTCTGGAGCATGTTCGTGATCACGTAGCTCTCGGCTTCGTCGAGCACGCGGCGCGGCGGAGGGAGCGGAGGGAGCGCGACGTCTTTTCCATCCGGTCCCACGATCCGTGTGACGAGCCGCGGCTCGTCGTATTCGCCCCCCGAGGCGAACGTCGCATAAGCGCCGACCAGCTCGATCGGCTCGACCTCGTAGCTCCCGAGGGCGAGCGAGAGGTCGGGCTTCAAGGTGGAGCGAATGCCGAGCGACTGGGCCCACTCGACGACGCTCGCCGGCCCCACGTCGTCGAGCACGCGCACGGCGACGAGGTTCACGCTGTTGGCGAGCGCCTCGCGGAGCCGAAGAGGGTCGGTGTTCGCCCACCCTTCGTAGTTCGCGGGGTGGTAGCCGTCGGCGAACGTCGTGGGGGTCACGTCGACGAGCGTGGCGGGCGTGTAGCGGCGCGAGTGGATGGCGTACGAGTAGACGATGGGCTTGAAGGTGGATCCGGGCTGCCTGTGCGACTGCGTCGCGCGATCGAGCCCGCCGCTCGCGGCTTCGTAGTTCCCGACGAGCGCGAGCACCTGCCGCGTGCGGACGTCGAGCGCGACGAGCGCCCCTTCGGGCCCCGATTCGATGCGGAGCGGCACCTTCGCCTGGACGCCGTTCGTATCCAGCGGCACGACGGGCGCGAGCAAGCTCACGCGGACGTGCGCTCCGACCGGCGCGAACCCGCTCGCCGGGAGCCCCCCCACGTCGTACCGCGCGCAGTCCGCCATGCGCACGAAGCCGGTCACCGTCCCCACGCGCGCGTCGAACGTACCCGCCGTGTCGTCCACCGCCGTCACGACGCCGACGTAGACCTTGTGCGACTCGAAGGCAGGGGTCCCTTCGAACGGCGCGTCCTTCGCGGGCGGAGGCGTCTTCCCTTTGCGCGCGGCGGTCTGCGGCGCGGGCGGCACCTTGAGCGGGCCGGCGAGACCGTGGCGCTTGTCGTAGGCGCCGAGACCGTCGCGGATCGCCTTCCGTGCCGCCTCTTGCAGGTGCGGGTCGATGGTCGTCGTGATCGTGAACCCGCCGCGCGCCGCGTCGTCGTGGACGGCCTCACGCAGCACCTTGCGGGCGATCTCGATCGCCTCAGGCGCCAGCTCGTTCTGCGGCTCGACCTCGGCGGCGAGCTTCACCGGCTCGTCCTTCGCAGCGTGCCACGCAGCCTCCGGGAGGAAGCCCTTCTCGTGCATCTGGTCGAGCACGTACGCGCGCCTCGTGAGCGCGCACGTCATGTCCCGGCGAGGGGCGCACGACTCGGGCTTCGCGATGCGACCGGCGAGGAGCGCGGCCTCGGCGATCGTCAGGTCCTTGGCCGACTTGCCGAAGTCGTCGCGCGCGGCTTCTTCGATGCCCCAGCGGCCGTGACCGAAGAAGATCTGGTTGATGTACAGCTCGAGGATCTCGTCCTTCGATAGCTCGGTCTCGAGCTTCCGCGAGAGGAGCGCTTCGCGGATCTTTCGATCGAAGGTGCGCGCCGCGTCGTTGAGCAGCACGTTCTTCACGACCTGCTGCGTGATCGTCGAGCCCCCCTGGCGCGTGTGCCCGGCGCGCAGGTTCACGAGCATCGCCCGCGCGATGCCCAGGTAGTTGAGCCCTTCGTGCTCGTAGAAGCCCGCGTCCTCGGCGGCGAGCACGGCGAGCTTCACGTGCGCCGGGAGCGATCCGATCGGCACGACGGTGCGTCGCTCGGTGAACAGCTCGGCCAGGAGCGTCCCGTCGCGCGCCAGCACGCGGGTCACTTGAGGAGGGTGGTAGTTGCCCCGGAGCTCGGTGACGCTCGGGAGCTCGGCTTCGAAGTGGCGGACGACCAGGACCGTCCCGGTCACGCCCCCGGCCACGAGAACCACGAGACCGGCCCCGACGTACTTCGCCCACGTCCAGACGCGACCCGGCCTCCGCGGGCGTCGCGGGCGTTCCTCCGGCGGAGGCGCTTCGAGCATCTCGCGCGCAGAGAGGCGCATATTCCCCGAGGGAACGCTCGGGCGGACACGTGTATTCGCGGGAGGCGGCGGCCGCGAGGGGGGAGGGAATGACACGTCGCATCGGGTCTAGCGGAGGAGACGGAAGAGCGCCATTGGGACGGCGTTCGGTGGAAACGCCGGGATCGCTCGAATTGCCCAGGCGTCGAACGTCCCCGGAACCTTTTCCCGGCGCCGTCGTGTCACTCGTTGAATGATGGCGATCGCGATGAAGGGGCCCGAGGGGGAGCGCGCACCGGCCGGAGGCCCTCCGGCCGAGCTCGATCGCGCGACGCTCCTCCGCTGCAAGGCGCACGATCGCCAGGCGTTCCGCGCGTTCGTCGTCCGCTACGAGCGCCCCGTCTTCGCCTGTCTTTCGCGCATGCTGGGACGGGGTCCGCACGTCGAAGACCTGGCGCAGGAGGTCTTCCTCCGCGCCTACCGGGCGATGCCGACGTTCGACCTCGACGGGGCGGCGAAACCCTCGACCTGGCTCCTCACGATCGCGACCCGCGCCGCGCTCGACGCGCGCAAGCGGCGGGTCATCCCGATTCGCCCGCTGGAGGACGCCTCGCACGTCGCGCACGGCTCCACGCCCGAGACGGAGCGGGCGCAGCGCGAGCTGGGGCGCGCGATCGATCGCGCGTCCGAGGCGCTTCCGGACGAGCAGCGAGCGGCGCTCGTCCTGGCCGAGTACCACGGGTTCTCGATCGCCGAGATCGCCGTGGCGATGGGCATCCCCGAGGCGACGGCGAAGACCCGCACGTTCCGTGCACGAGAGCGGATGCGCGCACTGCTGGGCGACGAGTGGAGGGCGCGATGAGCGAACCGCACGAGGAGTGGAGCGCACAAGAGCCCGCGCCCGACTTTGCCGACAAGGTGATGGGGCAGATCGATGCCGAGGCGCGAGTGCCCTTGGCTCGCGCGCAGGGGAGCTACGGGCGGCTCGTGGCGGGCCTCGCGGCGGGAGTCGCGCTGGCCGCGGGCGTCGCGCTGGCCGTGACCTGGCATGGCGGAGGCGCGCCCTCGCGGGGTGAAGCCGTCGCCGCGGCCCGCACGCAAGTCGCGATGGGCGGTCGCGCGGTCGCCGTGCTCGAGCGAGGAGCGCACGTCGCCTGGAACGGGGACGAGGTCGAGCAGACCGCGGGAGACGTCTTCTACCGCGTGGAGCCGGGTGGCGCGTTCCGTGTGCATACGGGAGCCGGGGACGTGGCCGTGCTCGGCACGTGCTTTCGCGTGCGGCTCGTAGGGAGCGAAGGGAGTGATGCGGGGATGAACGGACGAGACCTGAAGGCGGGGGTGATCGGTGCAGCGGTGGCCGCGGCGGCGATCGTGAGCGTGTACGAAGGGAAGGTCGCCGTTTCGCACGCGCACGAGAGCGTGACGCTCACCGCGGGCGAGACCGGGCGGACCGATTCGAGCGGGGTTCATCGCGCATCGGGAGCGGGGGGCGCGACGGGCGCGGGGGCCGAGGGGGCCGGCGTCGCCGCGAACGAGGATCCGCTCGTCGCCGCGAACGCGAACCTGGCGGACTCGGTACGCGAGTACAAGAACCGCCTCGAAGCGATCGAAGCGCAGAAGACCGCGGCCGAGAAGCAGCTCGCCGATGCGCAGAAGAAGCTCGAAACGGCCATGAACGATGGGCACGCGCCCATTGCGAAGAACGAGTACGACCTGTCGCAAGACGACTGGAAGGACCTCGCCAAGAACGGGCGCGTCGTCGCCCGCATGGCGTGCCCCACCCCCGACCAGTGGAACGTGTCGCCCAAGGCGCTCGATGCGCTCGGTCTTCCGCCGAGCGACGCGCAGCCGATCCACGACGCGCTCCAGCAGTCGGCCGGGAGAATCTGGGCGACGGTCAGGCCGCTGTGCATCCAGGCGCTCGGCGGCGACGCGGCGGTAGCCGACAAGCTCGGCGCGGGGACGTGCCAGCAGCTCGTGCACGAGGTCGCGAAGCAGAGCGAGGACACCGGCGAAGAGACGCGCGAGGTCGCCGAGATTCGCGCCGGGATCCTTCCCATGCCGAGCAACCCGAAGGCCCTCGGCATGTACGGCACGATGCTCTACGAGATGAGCGGCGAGTCGAAGGCCATCGAGCAGCAGCTCACGCAGTCGCTCGGCCCCGCCGCCGCGCACGATTTCGTCTACGGAGACCAGGGGAACTGGTGCAACAGCTCGTTCGGAGCCGGACCGAGGCCGCAGCTGCCGCAGTGAACGAGGCTCAATCCCTCGTCGACGAGGGTTGATCCCTCGTGAACGAGGCTTAACCCCTCGTGAACGAGGCTTAATCCCTCGTGGACGAGGCCTGATCCCTCGTTCACGAGGCTTGATCCCTCGTTCACGAGGCTTCATCCCTCGTTCACGCCTATCGAAGCCTCGTCCACGTGGGTTTCGTCCGCGAGAACGAGGCATGGCCCTTCGCTCCGTTCTCTTTTTTCGTCGTCGACGTCGATTTCACGCAACACCACGCGACCGCGGTCCGAGTGGATCTGTGTCGGGACAAACCATCTCGACAGATCAGGAGCTCCAACCGTGAAGAAGACTGCGAAGGCCCCGAAGGCCGAGACCACGAAGACGAAGAAGAACGCCCCCGCAACGACCCCGACGAATGGTGTGCCGGCGTCCATCGCCATCACGACCGTCGCTGCCCCTCCAGAGATGTTGTTTCCCAAGGTTCCCGCCGGCTTCAAGGATCCCGGCAGGGCGGTCATGAGTCGCTACTGTAAGCCGACCGACGTGCAGCGCGCCGACGCGCTCGACCTCGCCGACGAGCTTCAGAGCGCCACGAGCTACTACGCCGACTTCGGCGCGCAGGCTCCCGATCCCACCGCGATCGCCACGGCTCTCACGATCGCGGCAGGATGGGACGGCGTCTTCGATGCATTCAGCACCTACGCGACCTACGCGCTCGCCATGCGCGCAGCCGCGTGGGACGCGGCGCTGCGACCGGTCAACAGGCTGCACGGGCGTTACGAGGCGGCGACAACGGACGATCCCGCGTTGACCAAGAGCTACGCGAAGCTCGAAGCGTTCTTCGGGGCGCGAGAGGAGTCGGCCGCGCGCGGAGCCGCGACACGCAAGAAGAACACGAGCAGCAAGAAGGCCGCGGCCGCGAAAGCGAGCGCCGCGAGCGTGACGTCCAGTACGCAACACTGACGCGCGTTCACGCGCGTCTAAATCAGGGAGCGTGATTCTCGATCAAGGCTCACGCCGTTCTGCGCGACCCTCACCCCCGCCAGCTTCACGAGCGGGGCACGCGCGCCCCTCTCCCACGAGGGGAAGAGGGGGAGAGAACGCGGCGATCGACCCCCTCTCCCCTCGTGGGAGAGGGGGACGTGAGCGTCGTGGGAGACGCTAGGGGGGTGAGGGTCGCGGGTGAAGTGTTCGAGAATCGCGATCGCTGATTTAGTGGACGAACACCTTCATCGCGACGACGGTGATCAGCACGCCGAGGATCAAGCACGCCGCCGCCACTCCCACGAGCAACCCGATCGGCGCAGCGTTCGATTTCGCCATCGCGCGCTTCGGACGGTCGGGTTTCGTCTCCTGCGACCCTCTCGGAGTCGAGGGAGCTACCGCGGGGGTGGGGGCGCGCTTGGGCTTCAGCGGCGGGGGGGGCTCGGTCGGGGCGAGCTCCGGGGGGGGCGCGGGCGGGGGTGCGAGCGTGGCGGGCATTTCCGTCGCACCAATCAGGACCGCCTGCATCGCCAGCGCGAAGTCCGCGGCCGACTTGAACCGCGCCTCCGGCTCCTTGGCGAGCGCGCGCTCGATCGTCTTCCACAAGAGCGGCGGGAACGCCTTCCCCGCGCGCACGTCGATCGGGATCGGTGGCGCGCTCACGTGCGCCTGGATGTGCTCCATCGCCGTCTTCGCTTCGAAGGGGAGCTTGCCGGTCAGCACCTCGTAGAGGATGACCGCGAGGGAGTACGTGTCGCTCGCGGGCGTGAGGGTCTTTCCCTGCGCTTGCTCGGGGCTCATGAACTCGGGCGTGCCGAAGACCATCCCCTCCTGCGTGAGGATGATGCTGCCGGGCCGCATCTCGCGCTCGGTCACCTTGGCGAGGCCGAAGTCGAGCACCTTCGGGTAGTCCTTCATCGCCCCCTGCTGGCAGAGGAAGATGTTCTCCGGCTTGAGATCGCGGTGGATGATCCCCTGGGTGTGCGCTTCGTCGAGCGCGCCGCACGCCTGGATCAGGATGGGGAGCGCGCGGGCGACGGGGAACGGCCCATCGGCACGGACGGTCTGGTTGAGGTTTTTCCCCTCCAGGAACTCCATGACGATGTAGAGCGAGCCGTCGTCGAGCTCACCGTAGAGGAACACCTTCACGGTGTTCGGGTGCGTGAGGTGACTCATCGCGCGCGCTTCGCGCCGGAAGCGGGAGACGAGGTCTTTGCGGTTGGCGAGCTTGGGATGGAGGATCTTGATGCCGACCATCCGGTTCATGGATGGCTGGAGCGCTTTGTAGACCGCTCCCATGCCGCCCGAGCCGACCTTCTGGATGATCTGGAATTGCCCGTCGAGGATGTCTCGACCGATGAACGGATCCTGCGGGCGCATTGCCAAGGTAGTATCACGGTTCGCGTGACGTCCGCTCCTCTCGCGCCCTCGCTCCTGGTCGCCAAAAACCTGTCGAACGGGGGCTTTTCTCACGGCTTCTCGACGCGCGCCGGCGGCGTGAGCGAAGGCCCGTACGCGACCGCGAACTTCGGCAAGGGGGACGATCCGGCGCGCGTGGCGGAGAACGTGCGCCGGTTCGCGAACGCCGTCGGCTTCGAGTCGGACGCGCTTCGCCAGGTGACCCAGGTTCACGGAGCGCGCGTCGTCGATGCCAGCACGCTGCGCGACGCCGCCGCGCGGGAAGAGGCCGACGCGCTCGTGCTTCGCGCCGGCGGAAGGAGCGAGGCTCGCGCGGTCGGCGTGCGGGTCGCGGACTGCGTGCCGCTGCTCGTGGGATCGCGCGCACGGGGAGTGGCGGCCATTCACGCCGGGTGGCGAGGCGTGGTCGCGGGGGTGATCGACGCCGCGCTCGCGGCTCTGGATGCCAGCGACGCCATCGCAGCCATCGGCCCGTGCATCGGCCCGTGCTGCTTCGAGGTGGGCGCGGACGTGGGAGAGCGCATCGCGAGCGCGTGTGGCGAACCGCGCGTCATTGCGCGACGCGAGGGAGACAAGGCGTTCGTCGACCTGCGCCTCGCGGTCCGCGAGCAGCTCGCGATGCGCGGCGTCACTGACGTCGAAGACGTCCCCGGCTGCACGCGTTGTGACGCAGTGCGCTTCTTCTCCTACCGGCGCGACGGCGAACACAGCGGCAGACATCTCGCCGCGATTGCACTTCGAGAGTGAGCGCGCGGCCTGGGCGCGACCCCCGGCGCCATGGTATCGGTCGCGCACGATGATGCACGGAGCGCTCGACAACATCACCCAGGCCGTCGGAAACACGCCCATCGTTCGCCTGAACAAGGTGACCCACGGGCTGCAGTCGGAGATCTACGTCAAGTGCGAGTACTTGAATCCGGGCGGTAGCCACAAAGACCGACTGGCGTGGAACCTCCTGCGACGCGCCGAGGAGAACGGCCTCAAGCCGGGCGGCACGATCGTCGAAGCGACGAGCGGCAACACGGGCGCCTCGCTCGCTCTGCTCGCCGCGGTGCGCGGCTACAAGTGCATCTTCGTGATGCCCGACAAGATGAGCCAGGAGAAGATCTCGAACCTGCGCGCGTTCGGCGCCAAAGTCGTCGTCTGCCCCACCGCCGTCGATGCCGAGGACCCGCGCTCCTACTACAAGGTCTCGCGCCGCATCGCCGACGAGACGCCCAACTCGTTCTACGCGAACCAGTACCACAACCCCGCGAACCCCGAGGCGCACTACCTGTCGAGCGCGCCCGAGATCTGGAAGCAGACGAACGGCGAGTTCGACGTCTTCGTCGCCGGCATGGGGACGGGCGGCACCATCAGCGGCTGCGGGAAGTTCTTCAAGGAGAAGAAGCCCTCGATCCAGCTCGTCGGCGTCGATCCGATTGGCTCGCTCTATTACGATTTCGTGAAGTCGGGCCGCATCACCAAGCCCTTCTCGTACAAGGTCGAAGGCATCGGCGAGGACTTCTTCCCGACGACGATGAACCTCAAGATCCTCGACGACATCGTCCGCGTCGACGACAAGGAGTGCTTCCTCATGACGCGCGAGCTCACGCGCACCGAGGGGCTCTTCGTGGGCGGCTCGGGCGGAGCCGCGGTCGCGGGCGCCATCAAGTACGCGCACGCCCACGATCGCCCGGGGCTGCGCATCCTCGTGTTCCTGTGCGACAGCGGGAACAAGTACGTGTCCAAGATCTTCAACGACGACTGGATGCGCGAGAACGGGTTCCTCGAGGACCAGCCGGGGCTCGGCACCGTGCGCGATCTGCTCGCCGCCAAGGGGCACGCGCAGATGGTCACGGCCACGACGCACTCGAAGGTGCGCGAGGTCATCGACACGATGAAGAAGCTCTCGATCAGCCAGATCCCGGTCGTCGAGAAGGGGAAGCTGAAGGGGATCGTGGCCGAGGTGGACCTACTCCGTCACCTCGTCACGGGGATGAAGCGCCTCGACTCGCCGATCGGCGACCTCGCCGAAGGGGACTACGCGACGGTGTCGCCCGACACGAAGATCGAGCTCGTGCAGTCGGCGCTCGGCGACGCGAAGGTCGCCATCGTGACCGATCACGACAAGGTGCTCGGCATCGTGACCAAGATCGACCTCATCGACTTCCTGGCGAGGCAGCCGTCGAAGAACGCGACGATCCCGCCGCCCTCGAACGGAAAGCCCGTGAAGAAGAACGGCGCCGCGAAGGCGAAGAAGCCCGTCGTATCCAAGGGGAAGACGAAGGCGCGCGCGCGGGCGTAAGCGTCTACGTCTTCTTGGGGGGGCTCACGTTGTAGACCGCCTTGCACGTGGCGAAGACCTCGTGCTCGCTCGACGGATGAAAGAGCGTGACGTCGGCCACGCCGACGCGATTGCCCATACGGACGACGCGCGCGTCGGCGACGATGGACTCGAGTCGCGCGGGGCGGAGGTAGTCCATGCGCAGATCGATCGTCGAGACGCGCACGCGCATGTCGGTGGCGCCGCTCCAGACGGCGGCGCCACCAGCGGTGTCGGCGAGCGCGCTGAGGACGCCGCCGTGGAGCGCGGGGCGAAACGGATCGCCGACGAGCTCGTCACGGAACGGGATCTCGAGGCGCGCGTGCCCCTTCTCGAGCTTGATGAGCTTCACGCCGAGCACCCGGTTGAACGGGATGCCGGCCTCCATGAACTTTCTGAGCGCGTCGAAGTCCATGGCGGGTCAGCGAGCGCTCGCGAGGAACTGATTGTCGACCCATCGCTGCTGCCCATCGGGGAACACGATGAGGCACTGCCCTGGCGCGATCTGCTGGACGATGCCGGGGTAGCGGTTGCCGTCGGCCCACTGCACGAGGATGTGCGAGCCGACGGCGTGCGGCGTGGGGAACGGGGCGTACGGAGGGGACGGATTGGTCGTGGGCTGGAGCGTCGGCGTTTGCCTCGACAGCGGAAGCTCCGAAGCTCTCGGCGGCAGGCCCGGCGTTCCGGGCGGCACGGGGTAGCCACTCGCGCGATCCGGGGGTGACGCGGGCTGCGCGGTCGAGACCGCCGGTGGAGCGCTCGGGATCGACACCCTTCCCGTCGCCACCTTCGCGCCCGTCGCGGGCGCACCGCAGAAGGCGCAGAACTTCCCCGAGCCGATGAGCGTCTCTCCGCAGCTGCCGCAGACGTCCATGAATCGATGGTCGCACGCAAGCGCGACGCGCGACAAACCCCCAGTGTCGGAGGCGCGCACGTCAGCGCTTGGTCGCGCGCTGAAGCTCGGCACGGAAGCCCCCCATGTCCACTGGACGCGCGAGATCGAGCGTGAGCCCCGCGTCCACGAGACGAGCGCGCGAACGCTCGGGCATCGGGGAGAGCCAGACGAGGCGGCCGCCGGGGACGAGCGCGCGGGCGACGTTGTGGAGGAAGCGATCGACGAGGGGCGCGAGCTCGCCGCGCGCAACGCGACGACCCATGGGGGGGTTTGTGAGCGCGAGCGTCACGCCCGGAGGGGCGAAGATCGTCGCGTCGGCGAGCGTGAGCTGCGCGTCGGTCACGTTCGCGCGGGCGAGGTTGGCGCGCGCCGACTCGAGCGCGTGCTCGTCGACGTCCGTGCCGTGGAGCGAGGCATACGGGCCGAGTCGCGCGCGCTCGATGAGCTCGAGCGCCGAGCCGACGAACGGATCCCACACGACGTCGCCGTCGCGCACGCCACCGACACGCGCGAGGGCCGCAGCGATCGTCGGGTGCGAAGCGGCGGGGACGTCGGCGACACGGTAGTCGAAGCGTGTGTCGGGGAGAGCGCGCGGCTCGAGCTCGACGGCGACGCGCCCGTCGAGCATGCGAACGAGCGCGGTCCACGGGCTGCTCGTGGGGTCGTTGACGATCTCCGGGCGAAGCGCAGCGACGGCGGCGGCGACCTTCCAGACGAGAGCGCGATGGTGCCCCCCGTCCTCGAAGGCGAGACGGAAGCGAATCGGGCCGCGCGTGAAGGCGCGCAGGATGCGGAACGACTCGTCGCTGGCGATCGACACCGCGATGGCATCGGCGTCGGTCCCCGGGTGCTCGGCGAGAGGGAGCGCGAACGACATCGCCACGCGCGGCACGGTCGCCCGCACGAGCGGCCCGCGGAGAACCGCCCGAACGCGCCCCTCGCCGTCGGTCCGCGGCGACCAGTCGTCCCCCAGCTCACCGGCGAGGATCGACTCCAGCCCGGTACGGCAACGAAACACGACCGCGCACGGCCCGCGCGCGACCGCGTCGCCGTCGATCGTGCTCCCCTCGGCGCGCACCGCGCCTCGCCCTACGCGCAGCTTGGCTCGACCCATGCGGCGCGCGAGCTCCGGATCGGACGGAGGGGGCGCGGCCAGCGTCTTGGCAGCGTCGCCCGCCCCCACCTTGCCGAGCGCGTCGGCGATCGCGCGTCGAAGCTCGAGCGACGCGGTCCGCTCCCAGGCGGCCACGAGCGCCCCCTCCGCTTCGCGCGCGTGGCCACGCATCTTGCCGAGCGCGGTCGCGGCGTACCGCGCGGCCCTCCCCTCCCCGGCAGCCAGCTCTTCGATGAGCCATGCGACCGCGGCGTCCTCTTCGTCGCGCGAGGCGATCGTCCCGACGGCACGCACGAGCCGCGCGCGGGCCACCTCGCTCGCATGAGCCGCCGCGTCGCGGGCCAGGGGGAACAAGGGAGTCCCGATGCGCACGAGCGCTCGCTCCGCCGCGCGGGCCTGGTCTTCGTCCCCGTCGCCGAGCAGCGCCACGAGCGCGGGAACGTCGCGAACGCTCGGGGTGAACCCCGGATCGCGCACATGCGCCGAAACGTCCCTGCTCGCCTTGCGCGCCGCCATTCTTCCGGGGACCGTAACCGATGGCGCCCGTCGCGCGTAGACCTGGTTGAGCCACGAAGAGCACGACCCGCGCGCCGGGTCGCCCGCGCCATGCCCAACACCGCACGGATCTCCCCGAAACCGATCGAACCGTCGATGCAACGGCGCGTCTTCCTGCGCGGCATCACGGCCGGAACGCTGGTCGTCGCCCTCGGTGGGTCCACCTATGTATGCGCCGGTGAACAGGAAGAGGAGCGAGCGCGGCAGGCGAAGCGCCCCGACGGGAGATCACGCCTCCCCCCCAGCCAGTACCTTTTGAAGCGCCTCCGTCCGATGGGGGGCGAGGAGGGGGACGCCAGCCCCGGCCACTGGAAGCTTCGGGTCTACGGCGAGGTGGAGCAGCCGTTCGAGGTCGGCTTCGGCGAGCTGCTGGCGATGCCGCAGGTCGAGCAGACGTGCGACGTCCACTGCGTGACGAAGTGGACGATGCTCGACGCGCACTTCACCGGCGTCCGGATCGCCGACCTGGCCGCACGCGCGAAGCCCAAGTCGTCCGCGCGTCACGTCGTCTTCGAGGCGTACGGCGGCTACACCTCGAACGTGCTCTTGCGCGAAGCGCTCGCCCCCACGTCGCTCGTCGCGCACCGGCACGAAGGGCAGCCGCTCGCGCGACCGAACGGTGCTCCCGTACGCGCGCTCGTGCCCGATCTCTACTTCTGGAAGAGCGCCAAGTGGCTGACGGGGATCCGCTTCGTCACGATCGACGAGCCGGGGTACTGGGAGGTCCGCGGCTACAACAACCACGCCGATCCGTGGAAAGAGGAGAGGTACTCCTAAGCCCATGGCCCGCATTCAATGGCGCGCAGTCCTCCGCGCGCTGCATCGCGACTTCGGCTACACCGCGGTCGGCCTCACGCTCATCTACGCGCTCTCCGGGCTCGCGGTGAACCACATCGGCGACTGGGATCCGAGCTTCGCCAACTACACGGCCATGCACGAGCTCGGGCCGGTCACCGGCCAGACCGACGACGCGATCGCGAAGCTCGCCGCGTCGCGCCTCGGCATCCAGGGGGACGCGCGCGACGTCTACCGCGCGTCCGACACGGAGCTCGATGTGACCTACGAGCGCCGCACGCTCCACGTGAATCCGCAGACGGGGCACATCGACGAGGAGGGGCAGAAGCCGCGCTTCTTCCTGCGCGTCGCCAACTGGCTCCACCTGAACCGCGGGAAGCGCGCATGGCGCTACGTGGCCGACGCTTATGCCGTCGTCCTGCTGTTCCTCGCGACCGGCGGCCTCTTCATGATCGCGGGTAAGAAAGGGCTGCTCGGGCGAGGCGCCGTGTTCGTCCTCCTCGGAGCGGCGATCCCGGCCGCGTACGTCGTACTCTCCGGCGGACCGTGAGCCCGAGCCCCGACGACGCCGTTCGACACTTCCGCGCACGCTTCGAGGCCGGCGGAGCACCCGCTCGCGCCGTGAGCGAGAAGACGTACATGAAGAGCGCTCTCCGCTTTCATGGCGTCGACGCGAAGCAGATCCACGCCGAGTGCGCTTCGTTCTGCAAGGAGCACCGTGACCTCGATCGCGAGTCGCTCCGCGCCGTGGTCTCCGCGCTCTATGCCACCGACTGGTTCGACCTGCGCACCGCGGGGATCGCGCTCCTCGAGCGGAAGGTGCGTCTTCTCGAGGCGAGCGACGCTGCGTGGCTCGTCGACCTCGCGCGCGCCTCCCCCTGCTGGGCGCACGTCGATTTCCTCTCCACGAAGGTCATCGACCCGCTCATTCAGGCCAACCCGCGCCTGCTCGGCAAGATGCGCGTGTGGGCCAAGGACCGCGATTTCTGGGTGAGGCGCGTCGCGCTCCTCGGGCAGCTCGGCCCGCTCCGCCGCGGCGCCGGGGACTTCGCGCTGTTCGCCGCGATCGCCGGGCCGATGCTCGACGAGAAGGAGTTCTTCATCCAGAAGGCGATCGGCTGGGTGCTCCGCGAGGTCTCGAAGAAGCGCCCGGCGCTCGTCCGCGACTTCCTCGTTCCGCACGCAGCCCGCGCGTCGACCGTGACCTGGCGCGAAGCGACGAAGTACCTCCCCGCCGCGATGAAGCGCGAGGTCGAGCGCGCGCGACTATTTGGGCGGGGGCTCTGAGCAGACGCTGTTGATGCACGTGGTACCCTCTGAGGCGCCGCAGCAATCGCTGCTCGTCGTGCACTTGTCGCCATCGGCCGAGCATGCAGGCGCCGTGGCCGTGCACACGGGCGCGCCGCCGTCCTCGCCCGTGGCTTCGCAGTACCCGCCGCAGCACTCGGTGCCGGAGGCGCACCCCTGGCCGGCGCCCTTGCACGGGTCGAGCGCCCAGAAGCCACGGAGGTTGAGCGTCGTCGAGTCTTGCCCGGGGAGCAGGAACGCGGGGTGGCTGGGATCGACGCCCGGCTTCGGGTTCTGATCGATGGCCGCGACCCAGAGCTGCTTGGTGACCGCGGGGGTGCCCGTCAGCGTGTTGCCGTACGTACGACGGCTCGTGAACACGACCCAGAAGTACCCGCCGGCGGCGACGGGCGCGAACGTGGGCTCGTAGTTGTAGTGGAGGTCGCGCGCGCCGGCGGCGAACGGGTACCCATCACCGTCGAGCGCCGCGAGCCGGGTCTCGCTGTTCGGCGTCGTCGTATCGGCGAGGTACATGTCACCGAGCGTGGAGTAGTCGCAGCCGCTGGAGCCGCACAGGCCGCGCGAGTCGACGACGTCGCTGTTCAGGCGCGAGTAGAGCGCCCAGTGGCCGTCGGGGGAGACCGTGGGCCACGCGATGTTGAAGTACGACGGGTTCGCGGTCCCCTGCACGAGGTCACTGGCGGCGCCGAACATGGGCGACGCGGTCTCGTTGAACGGCGCGAGGCGGAGCGCGCCGGGGGCCGTGCTCGTGAGCCAGTCACCGGGGACGGAGCTCGCGCCCGCGACCCAGAGAAGCTTGCTGCCGTCGGGCGAGAAGGCGGGCATGAAGATCGGCTCGTTCGGCAGGCCTGCGGTCGTGGCAGCCGTGCCGTCAGCGGTCTTGAAGATGCCACCGTACTCGGGGCCACCGACCGCCTCGCTGAGCTGCGACGCCAGCTGGTTCTCGACGATGTACGTCCCGTCAGGGGTGAGCGCGGAGTTCGACCACTGCACGACGGTGGAGTTGTCGGTCGTCCCCGCGGTGCCGCCGCCCCAGACGCCAGGGAGCGAGTAGATGGGCTGCCCGGTGGCCAGCGAGTACGAGCCGCCGAAGCTGCCGCCGCCGCTCACGATGACCGAGCCGTTCGCCGAGACCGTGTGGCACGTCATGAGGCACGAGCTGGACGGGTAGACGCTCGTGTCGTTGAGCGGAGGGGCATTGGCGAAGTCGTCGGGCGCGGTGGCGCCGGGCTTGATGCGGACGACGCGACCGATGTTCTGGGCCCAGTAGTAGATGGTGCCGCGCATCGACGCAGGCGCGATGGTCCACGTGTGGCTGGCGATGATCGTCGCCGCCGTGCCGCTCCAGCGCGCGACCGACAGGAGCGTCTGCCCGCTCGTCGAGTCGCCGAGCACCTGCCAGAGGGTGGGGTCGAACGTGTAGCTCGCCGTGGGGCCGGGGGCGGCGGCGTACGCCTCGAGCTCGAACGTGGAGCTCGTCACGTGGACGTACACGTCGTCGCTCGCGGCGCCGCCATTCCACTGAAGTACGGGTGCGAGGATGCCGCGCGGGAACACCGTGCCGTTGTACGGGTACGCCCAGGTGACTCCCGGATCGGGCGTCGTCGCCCCCTGCAGCGAGCTGGCGACGCCGGTGCTCACGCTGGTCAGCCCCGCATGCAGGTGGAGCTTCACGGTGAGCGACGCGCTGGCGTTCAGCGACTGGTACGACGCGGTGATGGGGACGACGCTCCCGATCGAGCCGCTCGCCGTGTAGAGGCCGGTGGAATCGATCGCGCCCGCCTGCGGAACCCCCGCCGTCCAGGTCACGCCGTCGGTCAAAGGAGCGCTCGTGCCGTCGGCGTACTGCGCGACGATCGTGAAGGCTTGCGTGATGGGGGCGCTGTCGACCGACTCGATGGCAGCGGTCGCGGGGCTGATCGAGATCGAGGTGACCGAGCTCAGACCGAGCTGCAGCGCTCCGCCGTCCCCTTCGAGCAGGACGACGCTGCTGCCAGCGTCGCTCGATGCGCCCGGCCCCCCGTGGGAAGCCCCACCGGAGCCGTTGCTACCGCCTCCGCACGCGGCCGCACACGCGGCGGCCACCACGATCGCCGCCCACCCGTAAGCCCGCGCGCCGCGCGAAGTCCAAGTCGCCATCGTCGTCGCCTCCACGACGAGGACGAAGGAGCACACCTCGCGCCACACGTATGGACGCGCAAATGACGGAATTTTTCAGTGGAGGGCGGTCCACCGGGGATCCATTTCGGATCCCTGGTGATCCAGATCCGCGCGTCAGCCGTGCTTCACGACATCGGCGAGGATCGCGTCGCTTTCCTTCTTCGCCCATTGTGCAAAATCGGTCATGTACGCCGCCACCTCCCGGAAGCGCGAGACGATGGCCTCCCTGTCGCCGGCGCCGACCGCGCGCGCGAAGCGAGACGCCTCTTCCTCGAAGACGCGCGAGGCGGCAGCGCCGTCAGGGTTCGACGTGAGGATGTCGGCGTAGAGCTCGGCGCCCTGGGAGAACATGCGGCCGATCATCGAGAGCTCCGCGCGGTAGATGGGGCTCGCGAAGTCGCGCGAGCGAACGAGCTTGGCCTTCAGTCGCTCGAGCACCGAGCCGAGCACCATCGTCTTCTCGTGGACGAGCACCTGGATGAGCGCCATCTGGGCGTCGTGCTCTTCGGCGGTGGCCTCGATGACCTCGGCGCCGAACGACTCGAACAGACGCTTGACCCGCTCGAAGCCGACGTCGCCGCGCCCGCGGACGAGCACGACTTTCTGGCGGTCCATGTCCTGGCCGGCGGGGCCGAACATCGGGTGGGTTCCGACGACGTCCACGTCGGCCGGCGCCCCTTTGAGCATGGCCTCGAGCGGCGCACGCTTCACGCTCGTGACGTCGGCGATGCACGCGCCCGGCCGCACATGCGGCGCGACCTCCTCGATGACTGCGCGCGTGGCGGCGATCGGCACCGCGACGATCACGAGGTCGTGGCGCGCGGCGACCTCCGCGTTCGGGGCGCCACGGTCGAGCCCCGTCGTCTCCACCGGGTAGCCGGCGCCGTCGAGTAGCCGTGCGAGGAAAGCGCCCATGCCCGACGTGCCGCCGAGGATGCCTATCGAGAAGTGCGACTCGCGCGCCTGCAGGACGCGACGCTGCGCCGCGCGTGAAGCGGCGAAGAGCGTGCCGTAGACGTCGCGGACGACGTCGGCGGGGACCTCGGCCTCTACGGCTTTTTCGAGCAGATCGCCGAGGAGCGCCCCCTCTCGTTCGCGGTCGAACGACGGCAGCTTCGCCTGCGCCTTCAGCTCGGCGACGCGGCGGATGAGGCGCATGCGCTCGCCGAGGAGTTGCACGATCTGGACGTCGCACGCCGTGAGGGCGTCGCGCATGGCAAGGAGTGGGCTCGGAGGTTTCGCGCTCATGGCGAGGGGGAGCGTAGCGCGTACCCGGACAGCTGCGACCTCGTCGCACGACCGCACCTGCTAGAAGGCCCACGGAGCGTGTTCTTCCAGATCGACGAGAGCCTCTTCCGCGCGCTTTTCGCCCACGGCGAGCACGGCGCGCTGCGAACCGCGGCGCTGGTGTTCAGCGCGATCGGCGGCGGGTGGTGCATGCTCGCGCTCGCGCCGCTCCTGATGGCGAGGAGGTCGCGACGGTTCGCCGCGTGGCTGCTCGCGGTGCTCGTGGGGACCGCCATCGTCGTCTACGTGACGAAGGCTGCCGTCGCGCGCGAGCGACCGTGTCTCGCGTGCGCCGATCTCGCCGGTTTCATCGCGAGCTCTCCGACCGATCCGTCGTTCCCCAGCGGTCACGCCGCCGGCAGCTTCGCGTTCGCGGTTTTCGCCGTGCACGCGCTGCTCGATCGCGTCCCTCGCCCTCGCTTCGCCCTGGCGACCGCGATCGGGTGCGTCCTGTTCGCGGCGTGCGTCGCCGTCTCGCGCGTCGTGCTCGGCGCACACTTCCCGGGCGACGTCGCGGCGGGCGCGCTCCTCGGCGCGACCGTAGGCGGACTCGCGGGGCGTCGATTCACCGCGGGTGGCGCACGTCGGCTATAGTGATTCGCGATGTCTCCCTTGAACCGCGCCGTGAGTGCGCGCTCGTTCGTCTTCGCTGTCCCCTTCGCGCTCGCCGGCGTCGCCGGGGCATTCGGCGGCTGCTCGAACCTCGTCGATGACCTGCCGGGCGCCGACGGCGGCAGCCCCTCGGGGAACGAAGACGCCGGCCCCATCTCGACGGAGGACGCCCCCGTCATCATCATCGGCGCGGACGGCCAGTCGGAGGACGCCGGCCTCGACGCCGCCCCGAACTGCGGCGCAGAGGACGCGAGCTTCGGCGCGCCCAATGATCTCGAGTGCACCGGGCTCTACGCCAGCTTCACGACCAAGACGCTCGCGCCGGGCGTGCAAGCCTACGACCCAGGCCTCCACCTGTGGGCCGACGGTGCCGCGGTCGCGCGGTTCATCTCCCTGCCGGTCGGCGGGAAGATCGACACCAGCGACATGAACGAGTGGCAGTTCCCGGTCGGAACCAAGACGTGGCAGGAGTTCAAGATCAGCGGGCAGCGCGTCGAGACACGCTACTACTGGAAGCGCGGCGACGACGACTGGGTGCGCGGCACGTACGTCTGGAGCGCAGGCGAGTCGTCCGCCGTCTACACGACCACCGGAGTCACGGATGTCGGCGGCTCGTCGTACGACATTCCCCCCGTGGCCGATTGCGACACGTGCCACTCGGGGCGCATCGACCGCGTGCTCGGGGTGGAAGCCGTGAGCCTCGCGCAGGCATCGGCCACCGGCGTGACCCTCGCGAGCCTCGTGAGTGCAGGAACCCTCACGCAGCCGCCCACCGGCTCGCTCACGATTCCCGATGACGGGACCGGATTGGCCGCGCCGGCGCTGGCGTGGATGCACGCGAACTGCGGAACGTCGTGCCACAGCGCCTCCCCCGGCGCGACGGCAGCCTCGACGGGGCTGCTGCTCCGGCTCGAGATTGCGGGGTCCGGTTCGACGACGACTCTCGGCGACGTGGCCCACACGAACGCGTACACGACGTCGGTGAACATCACGCCTCAGCTCTCGCCGTACTCAGGCGAGGGGTGGCACCGGATCACGCCCAACGACACGTTCGACGGGGGGATCGGGACGAGCTTGATCCCGTTCATGGCCGGGAGCCGAAACGATCCGGAGCTGCAGATGCCGCCCATCGACACCGCAACGCCCGATATCGCCGACCTCGCCGCGCTCAAGCATTGGATCACGAACGGCACCTTTCCCGTGGGGTCGTATCCCCCCTAGAGCTAGACGAATCGCTTGCCCTTCGCGGCCCGGGCGATCAAGACTCTCCGCGAAATGCTCTCCCGCTGCGCCCGTCTTTTCGTCGCATGCGCGACGGCGCTCGTTGCGTGGCTCGTCGCCGCGCCGGCGTATGCGTCGGCGCCGCTGTGCGACCCGCGCGGAGCCACGGCCATCGCGCCGGCGCCGCAGCTCCAGCAGCCGCTGACGTCCATCGACGTGGGGACTCCGGGGGACGACGGTTGCCGCGAGTATGCCGTCACGGTACGCACCGTGAACGACGGCCGCGCGCCGGCCCCAGCGTCGCCGAGCACGTCGTTCGACTCCGCAGTCCCGAGCACGACTCCGCTCGTCCTCGCATCACCGTGCGCCTCGCGGCGCGCCGCGTGGGATGCCCGCGAGGGTGAGCGTCCCGGCGAGCAGTCGCGCGTGGACCGACCCCCGCGCGCGTAGCCGACATCGACTCTTGAACGAGTGAGAACGGCTCCCCGGCCGATCCCTCTCACCACTACCCCTTCTCCCTAACGGGAGAGGGGAGCCCGCCTGCTCTCTCTCCTCCCCTCTCCCCTTGCGGAGAGTCCGAGGTGGGGCTGAGGGCTCGCGAGGATCCTTCGGCGCGGAGCTCCCTCCGCGTGCTCACGCAGTCTCAGCTCTCGAATTGGATTGAACGAAAGGTTACTCATCATGTCCGAAGAACAGAAAGCACGCGCCGCGGACGAGCATCCGTCACGCGGGCAAGACGACGGCTCTGGTGGAATGAACACCGGCGTCGCGGTCATCGGTTTCGTCCTCTGCTTCGTCGCCGGCGCAGGCCTCATGTGGGGCGTCGACGCGCACAACGGGGTCGCCAAGCGCGGTGACATCACGTCCGACTCCGCCAGCGGCGGGACGTGGAGCGACGCCGATTCGCCCGTCGCGATCGACAGCAAGGACCCGATGTGGGGCAAGCGCGACGCGCCCGTCACCATCGTCCAGTTCAGCGACTTCCAGTGCCCGTTCTGCAGCCGCGTCGAGCCGACGATGACGCAGGTTCGCGAGACGTACGGCGACAAGGTTCGCATCATCTGGAAGAACGAGCCGCTCCCGTTCCATCCGAACGCGAAGCCGGCGGCCGAAGCGGCCGTGGGCGTGTTCCAGACGGCGGGCAACGACGCCTTCTGGAAGTTCCACGACACGGCGTTCAAGAACCAGTCGGCGCTCAGCCCCGACAGCTACATCAAGTGGGCGACCGAAGCGGGCGTGAAGGACATCGCCAAGTTCAAGGCGGACCTCGACGCGCACAAGTTCGCGGACAAGGTCGAGAAGGACAACGCCGAGGGGAAGTCGATCGGCGCCAACGGGACGCCGGCGTTCTTCATCAACGGCGTGAGCCTCTCGGGCGCGCAGCCGTTCGACAAGTTCAAGACCATCATCGATCAGGAGCTCGCCAAGGCGCAGGCGAAGATCGCCGCCGGTACACCCAAGGACAAGGTGTACGTCGCGATGTCGCAGGACAACAAGAAGAACGCGCCTGCTCAGCCGGCGGCTGACGAGGGACCGAAGGACGACACCACGACGGTCTTCAAGGTGCCGATCGAAGGGAGCCCCGCCACGTGGGCGACCGACAAGCCGCTCGTCACGATCGTCGAGTTCAGCGACTTCCAGTGCCCCTTCTGCAAGCGAGTCGAAGACTCGGTGAAGAAGATCCACGACGACTACGGCGACAAGGTCCGCCTCGTCTGGAAGAACAAGCCCCTTCCGTTCCACAACCGCGCCGAGCCGGCCGCGGAGCTGGCGATGGAAGCGCTCGCGGAGAAGGGGAACAAGGGGTTCTGGGCGGCGCACGACGCGCTGTTCGACTCGCAGCCGAAGCTCGAGGACGCGGATCTCGCGGCGGTCGCCACGAAGATCGGCATCGACCCTAAGAAGGTCGCGGACGCGATCGCGACCCACAAGTACAAGAAGGCGATCGACGCCGACAACGCGACGGGCGACGACTTCAAGGTCACCGGCACGCCGGCGTTCTTCATCAACGGCCGGAACCTCGTCGGCGCGCAGCCGTACGACAAGTTCAAGGCGATCATCGACGACGAGCTCACCAAGGCGAACGCTCTCGTCGCCAAGGGGACCGCGGCGAAGGACGTCTACGCGCAGCTCACGATGAACGGGAAGGGTCCCGGCGCGGCGGAGATGAAGCCGATGCCGTCGATCACGGGCGCTCCGTGGCGCGGCAACAAGAGCACGAACGTCACGATCGTCGAGTTCAGCGACTTCCAGTGCCCGTTCTGCAAGCGGGTCGAGGACAGCACGAACAAGATCATGCAGGACTACGGCGACAAGGTGCACTTCGTGTGGCGCAACATGCCGCTGCCGATGCACCCGGACGCGCCGCTCGCAGCGCAGGCCTCGATGGAGGCCTACAAGCAGAAGGGCTCCGACGCCTTCTGGAAGATGCACGACCTGCTCTACGCGAACCAGCCGAGCGGGCAGTCGCAGGACGGCCTGAAGCGCCCGGCTCTCGAGAGCTACGCGCAGCAGCTCGGCCTCGACATGACGAAGTTCAAGGCGGCGCTCGACAGCCAGGCCCACAAGGCCGAAGTCGACGCCGACGCGAAGATGGGGAACGACGAGGGCATCTCCGGTACGCCGGCGTTCATCATCGGCAACGGCAAGCAGGGCACCCCCGGCTACTTCATCAACGGCGCGCAGCCGTACGACAGCTTCAAGAAGCTGATCGACAAGGCGATCGCCGAGTCGGCGAAGTAACGGCAACGAAGGGGTAAGGTCGGGGCAACCCCGGACACCCCGCTCTCTCGCGAACCCTCACCCCCCTCCCCCTCTCCCATGAAGGGAGAGGGGGCACGACGACGTGTCGCTGGCTCCCCTCTCCCCTCGTGGGAGAGGGGCGGGGGTGAGGGTTCGCGGGAAGAGTGATCGAGGATCGTTTCGACAAGGATCTGAGAAGAGAAACGGATCGTAATGAATCGTAGCTTCGCGTGTGGCTTGGTTGGCGTGATGGCATCGCTCGTGGCGTGCGGAGGCTCGGCGAAGGCGCCGGTGGTACCGCAGACCGCGACTGCGGATGCAGGCGTGGCTCAGGCTGCGACGGCGACGGCGCTGTCCGCTGCGCCGAGCGAGGAGAGTGCAGCAGTCCCGATTGCGTCGGACGACGCGACGTGGGGGAACCGCGACGCGCTGGTGACGGTGGTCGCGTTCGAGGACATCCAGTGTCCGTTCTGCGCGCGCACGGCGCCGACGATTCAGAAGCTCGAGGCGGAGTACGGCCCGGAGAAGCTCCGCGTTGTGTGGAAGCACCTGCCGCTGCCGTTCCACCCGAACGCACGCCCGGCCGCGGAGGCTGCAGAAGGAGTTCGAGCGCTCGGCGGGAACGACGCCTTCTGGAAGTTCCTGGAACAGGCGTTCGCCAACCAGAAAGAGCTCGGCGCGGACTCGTACGCGAAGTGGGCAAGCAACGCAGGAGTCGATGCGACCGCGTTCGCGAACGGCGCCAAGTCGGGGGTCTGGGCGGCGAAGGTGCAACGCGATCTGGCGACGGCGCAAAAGCTAGGTGTCGATGGGACGCCCGCATTCCTCGTGAACGGCGCGTGGATCACGGGCGCACAGCCCTACGAAGCCTTCAAACAGACGGTGGACGCCGCGCTCACCCAGGCGGGGCTTCTCATCGTCTCGGGAACGTCACGCGTGGGCGTGTACGCCGCAGCGGCTGCGACGAACTTCAAGCCGCAGCCGGCGGACGACGACAACGCCAAGGACGACACCAACGTCTACAAGGTCCCCGTCGGGACGAGCCCCGTGCGCGGGGCGACGACCGCGCCGGTGACGATCGTGGAGTTCGGCGACTACCAGTGCCCTTACTGCCGCCGCGCTGCCGAGACGCTCGAGAAGGTGCGCGCGAAGTACGGCGACTCGGTGCGCCTCGTCTGGAAGAACGAGCCGCTCCCTTTCCACCCGCACGCGGAGCCGGCCGCGGAGCTCGCGCTCGAAGCGCGTGCCGAGAAGGGGGACGCGGGGTTCTGGGCAGCGCACGACGCGCTGTTCGCGGCTACGGGGCTCGAAGAGAGCGACCTCCTGTCGATCGCGCACGACCTGAAGCTCGACGTGGCGAAGGTGAAGAGCGCGATCACGACGAAGAAATACGCAAAAGCGATCGAGGAGGACGACACGGTCGCCGACGGCTTCCGCGCCACCGGGACGCCGCACTTCTTCATCGACGGGCGACGCGTGGTGGGGTCGCAGCCGCTCGAGAAGTTCGTGTCGATCATCGATGACGAGCTGAAGAAGACGCAGGCGCTGGCGACCAAGGGGGTCACGGCCACGGGAATGTACGATGCCTTGGTCGCCGGCGGCGTCGCGATGTCCGGGCCGGAGAAGAAGGACGTGGCGATCCCCTCGGCGAACGCCCCCTCGCGTGGTGCTTCGACCGCGAAGGTCGTGGTGCAGGAGTTCGCGGACTTCCAGTGTCCATATTGCAAGCGGGCGGAGGACTCGATCGACAAGCTCGTCGCGGCGTACCCGGGGCGCGTCCGGATCGTGTGGCGGAACCTGCCGCTGAACCAGATTCACCCCGACGCGCAGCTCGCGGCCGAAGCGGCGCTCGAGGCGCAGGCGCAGAAGGGGCAAGCGGGCTTCTGGAAAATGCACGCGCTGCTCTTCGCCAACCAGGGCGTCGACGGTGCGTTGCAGCGCGAGGCGCTCGACGGCTACGCCAAGGCGCTCGGGCTCGACATGAAAAAGTGGGCCGCAGCGCTCGACGGGCACACGCACAAGGACGCGATCGACGCGGACGTGAAAGCAGCCGACGCAGCGGGAGTCCAGGGGGCGCCCGCGTTCTTCATCAACGGGTACTTCCTCGACGGCGCGATGCCGTACAAGAGCTTCCAGCGATTGGTGGACAGGGCGCTGAGCGAGCCCGCGCGGTAGCGAGGAAGCGGGTCCGCTCAGCCTTTCGAGAGGGCGAGAAGTGGAGCCGCGAGCAGCGCGAGGAGTTGGTCGACGTCGATCGGCTTCGCGATCCACTCCACGTCGGCACCGGCGCCTTCCGTGCGCGGATGTCCCGTCATGATGATGCGGCGGAGCGCTGGCGAGACTTCCCTCGAGGCCCGCACGAGCTCGAGCCCGGTCATGTCGTCCATCAGGAGGTCGGTGAGAAGGACGTCGTACTCTCCGCTCAGGAGCAGCTGGAGCGCCTTCACGGCGCTTTCGCAGGTCTCCGTGAGATAGCCCTCACCCGCGAGAAGCCTGCCGAGCACCTGCCGTGTGCTCTCGTCGTCGTCCACGATGAGGATGCGCTGGCTCACGGTCTCCTCGTAGCAAGGATCGCGAGCCGCGAGAACGAGAACACGTGGGGGGACCCGGAGATCGCGTCACGATCTCTTGGCGAGCTTCAGACCCCAGTAGAATCCGACGCACGACGGACAAAGCCCGTGGCTGGTGTTCGCACGAGGTCGAGCGACGAAGCCCGGTGCCCACTCCCACGCGTGCGAGTCGTGGCGACGAACACGGCGGCAGTTGCTGCACTGAAGGATGATGCCCGCCGCGCTCACGTAGCGCGCCTCGACATCGTTCTCACTCGCCCCCTCGTGCGCGCCCTCTGCGTTGAGTGCGTGCTCCAAGAGCAGCCCCTTCCCCTCGATCGGGAGCACGCGAAGGCGAAATAACCGTCGCTTCTCGGGCGACGAGCACTCGTAGTCCTGTTCGAACACCTCGCCGGTGGCCAGCGCGTTGGCGAAGACGCTCCGATAGAAGTCCTTGAGCGGTGGTGCGATCCCGTCCAGATAGGATTCGTAGCCGGCGAACACGCTTTCTTCCCCGCCATTCTCGCGGGCGAAGCGATGCCATGCGGGGTTGACCCAGAGCAGACGCGCCGCCGGGTCGATGACCGCGATGGTCGACTCGACCCGCTCGAGCGCCGGCAGGTCGAACGCGGCCTCGAGAAATTCGGGGAACGGGAGAGCCAGGAGGGTCACGCTCGACAGAGGATAAGGTGTGCGCGAGTCTTCGCCAATGATGAGCGCTGCTCGCGTCCGCTATTCATCGGCCGACGTCGAGCATCAGCGCCTCGACGCGGTCTTCGTGCCCGAGAGCGCCGTCGATCCGCTGCAGGTCGGCGACCCGCCTTTGTAGGTCTGCGTGATCGGACCGGACATGGTCGTCGACGGCTAGCTCCGCCGATCGTGCGCCGTTGCCGCTAGCGACCACGAGAAGCGCCGGATCGGAGTGTCACTGGCAACTCAACGCTCGGATACGCGCGCGCGCCTGCTCGGCGGTTCGCGAGCGCGGCTTCGCGGTCCCCCAGCGTGCGAGGACCGTGCGGTATGCACTGCATGCACCCGCCACGTCGCTCTTCGACTCCAGCGCTTGCCCGAGCAGCAAGCTCGCCCGCACGTGCTCGAACGGGTTGTCGAGCGCGTCGCAGGAGTTCGTTTCGCGGACGAGATGGGGGATCGCGTCATCTATGCGACCCCCCAGCGCGTACACGCGGCCAATCCAGAACTCGTCACCCGTGAGCCCCCAAAACGGAGGAGGAGGCTTGAATCTCGGCAGCGCGTCGAGGGCAGCCGTAGCCTCGGCAGGCGTGCTTGCCGGCCATGCGTACGCCCCGAACCAGAGCGCGGGCGCCTGCGGGTCGGGCATGGTCGACGCCGCGGCAGCGCGCGCCTTTTCGAGCTCGTCTGGCGGGATGCGCTTGTCGCGAACCAGCAGCGCGAGGATCGGGAGCCTCTCGTCTTGCCGGATCCAGTCGGTCGCGTCCGGCGGCAGGGACCAGACTCGGCTCCGTGTGCGAAAGTCCTCGGCGATGGCGACGGCCTCCGCATCGCGGCCGGTCTCGAGTGCGACCTTGATGCGCGCGCCGTCGACCGCGGCGTGGTCGAGCTCCTGGGCGCTCTCTTTCACGGCCGCCTCGCGCAGCGCGAGCTGCCTGCTTGCCTCGTCGAAGGTCCCGTCGAGAACGGCGAGGTTCGCGTCGAGTAGTAGGTTGTCCTGCGACGCCCTCTCGGCGTCGGTCATCCGCGCTCTCGCCTGAACGAGCGCTTCCCGGACGGAACCGATGGAGCCTCCGGTAGCCGCGAGTGCTTCCGCGGAGAGCGTGTAGCCCGACGCAGAATTTGGCTCCGCGAGGATCGTCTTTCTTGCCTCGTCCGCCAGATCGTCGCAGTGACCCTCCAGGCTCTCGATGAAGATCCGCAGCTCCTGGGCGGTGGTGACTCCAGGGACTACGCGATCGAACTCGCGCGTGATCGCGACGGCCCCCGCCATGTCCCCCTTCGACATCAAGATGCCGGCCTTGCCGATGAGCGCGGGGCCGAAGCCCGGATCGAGCGCGAGCGCCCGGTCGAACTCCTCGAGGGCGGGGTCGAGCGCACCGAGCCGATCGTCCAGCGACGCGAGCTCCCACTCGACCTCCGCGTCGAGCGGGAACCGCGCGGCGAGCGCGGCGAGGCGTCGACGCGATTCGAGCATGTCGGCCGGCTCGCGCTCGAAAAGAGGCTCGAACGCCTCGAGCAGCAGCTGGTCCCGCGCCGACAACGTGCTGCGATGCTCGATCGCGAGGTGGAAGTACTGGCGACCCGCAGCAGGCTCGTCGAAAAGGGACATCCGTCCGAGTCGCAGAAGCGCGGGCGCGAGCGACGGATCGAGCTCGACGGCACGCTTGAAGCGCGCCGCCGCAACGGCGTCATCGCAGCCGTGGTAGGCGTGCATCGCGTCCCTGTAGGCCGCGAGCGCTTCGGGGTTCGTGCTTGGCAACGGGAGATCGAGCTCGGTCGTCGCGGTCGCGGCGGGCGCGGCTGCGTCGGAGGTCGCAACGGGCGTACGAGAGCGGCGCAAGGCGAGCTCCGCTACAGCGGCCGAAGCCGAGACGGCAACGAGCACCGCACCGAGAGACAGCCAGCGGCGGGTTCGAGCCGCAGCAACGGACGCGGACGGCGGTGGCTGCTCCGGCCTCGCGAGCGACGTCTTCGTGCTGCGCACGGTGGGGGCCGAAACGAAGTCGTCGATCGCCCCAGCCGGCGCACTCGAATGCCGGCGGCCTGGACGCGGGTCGAGCTGCTCGACGATCTCCTCCATCGACGCGAATCGCTCGGTGGCGCTCTTCGCGAGCGCCCGTAGGATCGTGGCCTCGACGTTCGCGGGCACCTCCGGCGCGCTCGTTCGAAGCGCGGGAGGATCCCGCGTCAGGATGTTCGAAACGATGACGAGCGGCGCGTCCTCCGCCCCACCCCACGGCAGGCGCCCCGACAGAAGCTCGTACGCGAGCACTCCCCACGCGAACTGGTCTGCGCGACCGTCGACGGTCTCACCGCGCATCTGCTCCGGCGCCATATAGGCCGGCGTGCCGACGACCGTCGCGCCCCCGGTGATCGCGCCCGTGGTCTGCGTGCTAGCGAGTGGCGAGCCGGGTTGCTGCGCCTGGGCGGCGGTTGGGGCGACCGTTGTGTACCGAGCGATACCGAAATCGAGAACCTTCACGACGCCGTCTTCGTCGCGCACCATCACGTTCTCGGGCTTGATGTCGCGATGAACCAGACCCCGACGATGAGCCGCGCCGACGGCGCGCGCGACGTCGGCCAGCCAGTGAATGCGCTCCGCGAGGTCGGGGTCCTTCCGGCCCACGAAGGCGCGCAGACTGCGCCCCAGGATGAGCTCCATCGCGATGTAAGGGACGGGGGCCTCGTCGCCGGGACCGCCGGCTTCTCCCACGTCGAAGATCGCGATCGCGTTCGGGTGATCGAGCGCAGCCGCGGCTCTCGCCTCGCGCAGGAGCCGGGCCGCCCCCAGGCTGGCGCTCGAATCCGAGGCGTCGGCGGAAACCTGGAGAACCTTCAGCGCAACGTTGCGGCGAAGCTTCTCGTCGTAGGCGCGGTAGACGCACCCCATGCCCCCTTCGCCAAGCTGGGCCTCGATCCGATAACGATCGAATCGCGCGCCGGGCTCTAGACGCATGGACTCGCACCCTAGTGCGCCTGCGCGCCGGAGATCAACGCGGCGAGACTTGGAGACTCAAGTCGGGTCGTGATGGGTCGACTTCGGGCCCTTGCTGTTCTGGCAGGGGTAGCCCGTAGGAGGAGGAGCGGCCGCCCCCGTCGTAACCCGCGTCCTCACGTTCAGCGAACGGACGGTCTCGCGAGACAGCGTCAGCTTCTTGACCACGTTGGCGTTCGACGGCGCGCTCTCGTGACGGTCGTTGGGCTTGCTCATGTGGCTGGTTCTTAGCCGCAACCCAGAGCCCTCGCACGTCGTCCGAATGGGTGACGCTTGACGGCTATGCACCCACGCGAACACTCCACCAACACTGCAATCCAGGGGAGGGATCCTTGAGTGGGTGGCACGGGAAGCGCGGTCGCGCTGCAACGCCGCAAGTCGACGTTTCTGGTAGCGTCCGCGGGTCGACGACCGGATCACCGGCCGCTCCGCTCGAAAGGACCTCCTGTGACCGCACTCCCCTTCCGCGCTCCGTCGCTCGCTGCCCTCACGCTCGCGCTCTCTGTGGGCGGCTGCACGATGACGGGCATCAACGCCCTCTGGGGGAGCACGCAGCCCCTCCCGGCCACCAACGCCGGGCAGACCGCCTACCCCCGCCCCGACGCGCTCGCGCCGATTCAGATCGCCGCGCAGGACTGGTCGACGATCGAGCGCGGGAAGCTCGTGCCGGCGTGCGACGCGCGCGGGGCGAAGCCCGTCGCGGATGCCGCGGGGATTGCACGGGCGAAGGACCTCCTCGAGCGTTGGGACAAGCTCGGCGAGGGAAAGAAAGGGGGGACGACGAAGCACGCGGAGGAGAAGGGGAAGGTCGAGGCATCGATCACGATCACCACCCCGGTGCAGTCGTTCGAGTGGGGGGCGCTCGAGTGCGACGGCGAGCACGCCGTGCTCACGGTGAACGGTGCGTCGGTCCCGTTCGATCTGGCGTACGCGACGACGTCTCATTCGGGTGCGAAACCGGAGGACGTCGATCTGATGCTTACGGCGCTCTCGCTCAAGAACGGCTCGATCGCATCGATCGTCGTCAAGCCGTGGACGCACATGGCGACGTTCGCGATGACCGATCTCCGCGCGTACGTCGGGGCGACGCCCCCCGAACCGCTCGTCTTCAGCCCGACCGGTACGGCCGGAGGATCGTTCGTCGAGCACGACTACTTCTTCAAGCCTGCGGCGGCCGCCGCACCGGGCGTGTACGTCATGAGCAGGCCGGCCGGGAATGGCAACCCGTCGAACCTGGGTGTCGGTCGCTTCACGCTCCAGCCGTAGCGGCGGGTCCCGCGTCATCGTGTCGGTGCGACGAGCTCGCGCGGTCGCGCGCTCGCCAAAGTGTCGCGCGTGTGCACGGTTCGCCTGCGTGAATGCCCGCGAAATGCGAAGGAGGGCGCTGGCACATCGCTCGCTATGTCCGAGGGCGACGCACGTCCATGTGGCGACGTCGGATCGGAGTCGCCTTTGGACATCGCTCGCACCCTCGAGAAGAACCACCGCTGGATTCTGCTGGTCCCCATGCCCCTGCTCGGGTTCTTGAACGCGAGCGGCGTGGCGAGTCTGGTCGCCGCCAGTCTCCCGCACGGCGCGGAGCTGAGCGCGGCGTCGCGCGCCCGGTCGAACCACGCGCCCCCCTTTCACTCGACTGCAGGCGACGCCATCCTCGCGCGCAATCCGTTCGATTCGGTGACCGGACCGCTCGTGCCGCACCCCGCCACACCTGCGGGGACGTCGATGCCGCTCCCTGAGGCGCCGCCGTGCGAGGGTGTCAGGGTCGTCGTGATCGCCGCGTCGGCAGAGCCGGAGTGGTCATTGGTCGCGGTGCAAGCCGTGAAGGGGGACGGCCACTCCGAGCCGCTCCTGCGGCGCCGGGGCGACAAGGTAGGCCCGAGGACCGTTTTGTTCGTCGACTGGGACCGTGTGTGGATGGAGGACGAGGGGCGGCTCTGTCAGAGCGCCCTGTTCGAGGACCGCGGCGTGGAGGGGGCCCCCAAGCTCACCCTCGCCGCGCCGCAGGCGGCTCCGGCGGGCTCGCTCGACCCCTCGATCCGCAAAGGAATCGTGGCGAAGAGCGCGACCGACTTCGACGTCGACCGCGGCGTTCTCGAGCGCGTCCTCGGCGACGTGCCCACATTCCTCGGCACGACGCGCGCTCGATTGGAGAAAAGCGGCGTGAGCCTCGCGGGCATCGGGCCGGAGACGCTCCTCGGTGCGTTGGGTCTCGCGAACGGGGATCATCTCGAGAGCGTCAACGGCTTCGACCTGACACAGCCCGATGCGGCGCTCCAAGCGGTCGCCCGCCTCCACGACGCCGCGCAGCTCGTCTTGAAGGTCAACCGCGGCGGGCGTGAGATCGAGCTCGACTACGCGATCCGATGACGCGATCGGGGATGCGGTCGATTCAGAACGAGACGCCCCAGCTGGTGCTCGCGCCCACCGTCCACAGACCGGACATCGATCCGTCGAGGTCCGTGAAGCCCAGCGAGCCACGAACGCCGACGTCGACCCAGCTGTTCGGCCAGAGTGGAATGCGAGCGCGGAAGCTCGCGACGGGCCCGGGCGAGAACGCCTCGAAGGTCGCCGTGCCGGGCGCTCCCCGAGTGCGCTGGAGGCGCTGCCACACGTAGTCGAGAGCGCCCCCCGCGCCGACGATGAAGACGACGGGACCGGCGGGGATGCGTCGCTCGACGGTCGCGTCCACGCCGAGCGACGTGACCAGCGTACTGGTGTTCGCCGTGTCCTGCGCGCCGAGGCCCGCGTGGGGCTCCACCGCGAGCGCCCACGAGCCCATCGGGCGCGCGTAGCGAACGCCGACGGTTCCTTGCCGGTCGGCGATGCGCGAGACACTCCCTCCGCCGTCGAGCGAGAGCTCGTTCGGACCGACCAACGACTGCTGCGCCCTCGTCGGAGTGCTCGACTCACCAACGGGGTCGGCGTGGGCGATGGCAGGGACGAGAAGCGCCGCGGAGAGGGAAACCGCGAAGAGGGGGCCACGGGAGCTCATGGTGGGATCGACGGTGGCGAGCGTGCGGCATTCACCAGTCCGCCGACTGCGCCACGCTCGATTCGAGCCTACCGCTCGATGTTCTTCTGCGCGTGTCATCCAAGCGGGTGACGCGGATTCTTGGGTTTGCCGCGAACATGGTCCGGGCGAGGCAATCACCCCATCAACTGCGTGGACTGGCAGCAGGCCGAGACCTACTGCCACGCGGAGGGGAAGCGACTGCCGAGCGAAGAGGAGTGGGAGTGGGCGGCGCGCGGCACGACGCAGGCGCGGGTCTATCCCTGGGGGGGCGATGCGCCCGGCGGTCAGCTTTGCTGGTCCGGGGTGCAGAAGCGAGATGGCACGTGCGCCGTGGGAAGCTACCCGCAGGGGGATGCGCCCGGGGGCATCCACGATCTCGCGGGGAACGTGTGGGAGTGGACGTCGAGCAGCTGGGAGGCAGACCACGTCTACCGCGGGGGGAGCTGGCACTCCGAGGTGGCGACACATCCGCGCGCGGCGGAGCGGAGCCGGGGGTCGGTGCCGTATCGGTTGTACTTCGTCGGGTTTCGGTGCGTGGCGAAGTAAGAACGCGCGGCGAACAGCGGCGCGTTCCCGCGGTGGAGATCGCCTGCAGCCAGGCACGCGCGCGCGCCAACGCCGCAACGGGCGTTCGCGCATCCGCATCGGAGCCATCGAGGCATCGAGAATGAGCTTCCGAATGGCGTCTCTGCTGGTTCACAACGAACACATCCCGGTCGCGGCACGCAATGCGCTGCGGGCGGCGCAGGAAAGCGCGCGCGAGGGGAGGGTCGAGCTGCTCGAGTCCGCCGCGCGGATCATCCACCGCGAGATCGGCGTCGCGTGCCCGGATGCGCGCGAGCTGGTCGACCTACATCCGAGCGAGTGCGACTCCTGAGTCGCTGAGCGCGTAGGATGGCGGCGTGTCCCAGCGCCTGCCGCGCGATCCGTGGGTGACGCTGATTGGCATCGGCAAGATGCTCAAGACAGCGGCGCTCGTCGCCATCGGGACGACGGCGTTGCTCCTGGTGCACCACGACGCCGCGGCGGAGCTTCGGCGCCTGATCGCCGTGCTCGGCATCGCCCCTGGTGGACGCTTCGTGCGGCGAGCGCTCACCGAGGCGGGCCTCCTCGGCGATCACCAGCTGCGCGAGATCGCTGTCGTGACGTTCCTGTACGCGGCGCTCTTCGCTCTCGAAGGGACGGGCCTCTTGCTGCAGCGGCGCTGGGGAGAGTGGGTGTCGATCGTCATCACGGGGTCGTTCATCCCGATCGAAATCTACGAGACCGCGCACGCGCCCCACGTGGGGCGCGCCGTGGGCACGCTGGTGAACATCGCGGCGGTCGCGTACCTGGTCTCGCGCGTGCGACAGCCGCGAGCACCTCGCGGCGTACCTACGAAGCGGAATGCTTGATCGCCCTCCGACGGCGGTGCATTAGCGTACGCCCATGCCTTCCACGAGCCCCTCCGCCGCGCCTCGCGCGCGCATCCTCACCGGCGACACCCCCTCGGGGAAGCTCCACATCGGCCACTGGGTCGGGTCGCTCGAGAACCGTGTGCGGTTGCAGGATGCATACGAGTGCTACTTCCTCATCGCCAACCTGCACGCCTTCACGACGCGCGCCGATCAGCCCTCGGAAATCGCACGCGACACGCTCGAGATCCTCAAGGACTGGCTCGCCGCGGGCATCGATCCCGAGCGCGCCACGGTCGTCGTGCAGAGCGAGGTGCCGGCGATCACGGAGCTCACCTGGCACCTGTCGATGCTGCTCCCCTTCAACCGGGTCATGCGCAACCCCACGCTGAAGGACGAGCTCGACGTGAAGGGACTGGGCGACAAGTACAGCTTCGGGTTCCCCCTCTATGCGGTCGGGCAGTGCGCCGACATTCTCGCGTTCCGGCCGACGCTCGTCCCCGTGGGCGAGGACCAGCTCGCCCACATCGAGATGTGCCGCGAGGTGGCCCGGCGCTTCAATCACACCTATTGCGGGGTGGATCCGACGACGCCCGACGCCGAGCACGTCGCAGCGGGCGGGCTGCTCCCGATCCCCGAGGGGCTCGTGGGGCGGGTAGGACGCCTCGTCGGCGTCGACGGCACGCAGAAGATGTCGAAGAGCCTGGGCAACGCGATCTACCTCACCGATACGACGGCGCAGATCAAGAAGAAGGTGGGGCAGATCTACACCGGCCGCGTCGACATGAACGCGCCGGGCGACACGGACAATGCTCTCTTCCAGTACGTCCGCAGCTTCATCGCCGATCCGGCGCGGGTCGCGGAGCTGGAGGCTCGTTACCGGCGGGGCGACGCCATCGGCGACGGACACGTGAAGGTCGAGGTCGCGGCCGCCATCGACGCGCTTCTGGCGCCGATGCGGGAGCGCCGCGCGCGCTTCGATGCGCCGGGCGGCGAGGACGTTCTCTACGACATCATCCGGACGCACTCGGCGCGCGCGAACGCGGCCGCGGGAGAGACGCTCGGCCACGTGCGGGACGCGATGAAGCTGCGGTTCGTGCGCTAAGGGCCGTCCGGGCCTGGTTCAGGGATAGCCCCCCGCCAAGCCCGGGCAGGGTGGTGAAACCGCCTGCGCTGGCGCTGCGGGCGGGGGCCATGCGACGGCGGCGGCCAGCGCGCTCGGTCCCGGCCGGCGGCGTGGCTAGGGGGTAGGCTCTCGGCCGGCGCCGTCCCTAGTGAGCGTGTTCCTCGCTTGTCGCCTTCCCGCGGAACGAGCGGAATAGGTAGCTGAAGTACAGGACAGCCAGCGCGACGGCGGGCATGCAGACCAGGAGCCCGGTCACCAGGCCCACCTCACCCGACGCCGAGTTGTGCGCGTCGAGCGTGAACGCCTCGTCGAGCGTGGAGCGCAGGATGACCGGGTACATCGCGCCCGCCGTGGCCAGGAGCATCGCCGCGATGAACGCGGAGGACGCGAGGAAGGCGCGCAGCTCGCGGTGCACGCGTAGCGAGCGAAGCGCGACGACGGCTCCCGCGATCGCGACGACCGGCAGAAGGAAGAGCCACGGACGCTCCGGAAGGTGCGCGAAAAGAGCGGGCTGCGCGATGGCGGTCATCACAGAGGCGAGCCCGCCGAGCACGAGCGTGATCGTCCAGAGCACCTTGGCCGCGACGCGCGCGCGGGCAGCGAGCTCGCCCGACGTCTTCCAGACGAGGAAGGTCGCGCCGTGGGCCGAGAGCGTCGCGAGCGCGAACGCGCCGTACGCGGACGTGAAGAGGTCGATCGCCCCGGCGCGCCCGCCGCCGGCGAACAGGTCTTCCTGGAAGTAGCCGGTCGCGTCGACCGGCACTCCGCGCACCAGGTTTCCGAGCGCGACCCCGAGTACGACCGCCATCAGGACGGACGCGCCCGCGAACGTGGCGTCCCATGCCGCACGCCAGAGCGGATGATCGAGCATCGATCGGAGCTCGATGGCGAGGCCGCGCAGCACGAGGAGCCAGAGGACCATCATCAGCGGCAAGTACAGACCGCTGAACGAAGCGGCGTACGCGCGCGGGAACGCAAAGAAGAAGCACCCCCCGGAGGCGATGAGCCAGACTTCGTTTCCGTCCCAGAGGGGCCCGATCGCGGCAAGCACCTGGCGCCGCTCCTGGTCGGTTCGCGCGACGAAGAGGTGGAGCGCGCCCGCGCCGAAGTCGAATCCGTCGAGCACGGCGTATGCGATCATCATCAGACCGAGAAGCGTGAACCAGGTGGCGTGCATGGGCGCGCTCTTCAACCTTGGGCGGGCGTCGGTGCCGGGCCCCGCTCGATGAGCCGGAGAACGAGGCCGAGGAAGAGGACGCCTAGAACGAGGTAGAGACCCATGAAGCCCAGCGCGGAGAACACGACGTCCCCGGCGGCCACGGTCGGCGAGGTCGCTTCCGTGGTCCGCTGGATACCGTAGACGACCCAGGGCTGACGCCCCAGCTCCGCGGTCATCCAGCCCGCCGTCGTCGCGATGTACGGGAAGGGGAACGCGAGCATGATCAGCCACAACGCCCAGCGCGCGCGGTCGAGACGCGCCCGCCACAGGAGGAGCACCGACAGCGCGGACAGCGCGAGAAGCAACGTCCCGAGGCCGATCATGATGTGGTACGCGAAATATAAGAGCTCGACGTTGTCGGGCCACTGGTCGCGCGGGATGTCGTCGAGGCCGCGCACGGTCGCCCCGAAGGAGCCGTAGGCGAGGAAGCTCAGCGCCTGG
>Ga0302157_10000558_pt1 | contig 49095 bp, 36 predicted proteins | sample I_Bog_N3_3_FD_193502 | JGI IMG/M metagenome (GOLD analysis project Ga0302157, IMG submission 193502) | Peat permafrost microbial communities from Stordalen Mire near Abisko, Sweden - I_Bog_N3_3 | ecosystem: Environmental > Terrestrial > Soil > Wetlands > Peat | place: Sweden: Abisko, Stordalen...
ACCAGCGCGGACGATGGGGGACTCTGACCGGCGAGGTTGAGGAAGGAATTTTTCCGAAGGAAAAAGGAGGGACAGGAGCCGGTCAGAGCCCCCCACAGTCCCTGCTCACACCATGCCGGCACGCAACCGCACAACCACCGAAACGAAGAAGCGCAAGCAACGCCGAAGCTCAGGCCTCGACGGGATCCACGAGCAACCGTCCTGCCTCGATATGCAGTTGCCGATCGCAGCGCCCCGCAATCGCCTGGTCGTGCGTCACCAGCACCAGCGTCGTGCCGATCTCGCGGTTCAGGTCGAACATCAGCTGCATCACCGTCTCGCCCGTGGCGAAGTCCAGGCTGCCCGTGGGTTCGTCGGCCAGCAGCACCTGCGGGCGCACGACGAAGGCGCGCGCCAGTGCCACGCGCTGCTGCTCGCCGCCCGACAGCACGCGCGGATAATGCTGCAGCCGTTCGCCCAGGCCCACCCGCGCCAGCATCTCGCTCGCGCGCGAGCGCGCGTCCCGCACGCCCGCGAGCTCCAGCGGCAGCATCACGTTCTCGAGCGCGCTGCGGTGCGCCAGCAGCTGGAAGCTCTGGAACACGAAGCCGACGCGTTCGGCGCGCACTGCGGCCCGGGCGTCCTCGCTGAGCGAGAACAGATCGCTGCCGGCCATCTTCACCGAACCGGAAGTGGGAACGTCCAGGCCGGCGAGCAGTCCAAGAAGCGTGCTCTTGCCCGAACCGGAGGCGCCGACAATGGCAGCCGATTCGCGGGCATTCAGGGTGAACGAGATGTCATGGAGAATCGTCAGGGTTCCGGTGGCGTCACTCACCTGTCGGGTGAGACGATCGACGACGATGATGGGTTCTGACATGCATTCACTTTTCGGGGCGCGGCAAACGCGCCGCAGATCCATGCACTTTAGCGCGAGCCTCGTGCTGGCGCTTGCATGCGCCTTCGGTTCGATCGGCGCCGCCGCGGCGCCCGCCACGGATCATGAGATCGTCGTCGTCGGCGACAGCGTATCGGCCGAATACGGCCTCGCGCGCGGCACCGGCTGGGTGGCCCTGCTGGGGCAGCGGCTCGCGGCGGAGAAGCTGCCCTGGACGGTTGCCAACGCGAGCATCAGCGGCGACACCACCTCGGGCGGCCTGGCCCGCCTGCCCACCGTGCTGAAGCAGCAGCATCCGTCGGTGGTGATCATCGAGCTGGGCGGCAACGACGCGTTGCGCGGCCTGCCGATGAGCGACACGCGCAAGAACCTGGACGGGATGGCCGCGCTCGCGGCCGCGTCCGGCGCGCGCGTGCTGATCGCCGGCATGATGGTGCCGCCCAACTTCGGCCGCAAGTACGAGGCGGACTTCGCGCAGATGTATGTCGACGTCGCCACCGCCCGCCACGCCGCGCTGGTGCCGTTCATCTTCAAGGGCATCGTCGACAAGCCCGATGCCGACGACTGGTTCCAGGCCGATCGTATTCACCCCGTCGCCAAGGCGCATCCGATCATCCTCGACAACATCTGGCCTCAGTTGAAGCCGTTGTTGAAGCCCTGAAGCCGCAAGCTCAGCGTGACGCGATCGGCGCCGGCGGAGACGGCGCCGTGATCGGCCTCAGCGCCGCCACCGGTGCGACGGGTACGGCAAACGCGGCGGGTCGCGCCAACGTCAGAGGCGCAGCGGCCACGGGCGGCACCGGCCTGGCGACGTCGGCACCGGCGATTCGCGCCACCGGCTTCACGGGGGCGACGGGTGGCGTGACGGACTTGACGCCCGGCACCGGCGGGCCCGCCTTCGTCGCCCCGACCGGCACCTGAACCACTGCGGCCGCAGGCGACAACGGTGTATGCCCCACCGGCGCGGCCGGCGGCGCCGTGGAGGTCGCCTGGCCCAGACGCTCCTCGAATGCCGGCTTTCGGAGCTCGGCGCCGCGCAGGCCGGGCATCGTGGACACGGGCACATGCGGCAACAGCGCGGACGTGGCGACGACCATCAGCGCGCCGGGGACGCTTCGATTCGCGTACGCGATCGCCCCCGTCGGCACCAGCCGCGCGCGGCCGTTGATCGCCACGGCACGCCGGCTCGCCGGCGCGACGCTCGCGTCGTTGAGCGCATTCCAGTAGCCTGCCGAGACCGCGTACCCCGGGTAGACGGCCTCGTCCGGCGCCAGCGCCACCCAGCCGACAGCAGGCGCGTCGCCCACGACCAGCGCCGGGCCGCCGAACCAGCCCGCCGTTGCCGGCGCGTACACCGGGCGCTTCGCGCCCCATTGCCCGGGCGTCCAGGCCCAACGTCCGTGCAGCGCCAACCAGCGGCCGTAGTGGAACGGCGCGAAGCCCCAGGGCTGATCGTCGATCCAGGTCCAACCCCAGGGTGTCGCCCACGACCATGCGCCCTGCTGGAAGGGCTGCCAGCCCGCGGGCAGCTTCGTCGGCGTCCACAGGCGTGCGCCATCGGGTGCCACGCTCCACGTGCCGAAGCGCGCCAGGTCGGCCGCGCCGGTCATCTCGGGCGGCACCTGCGCCACGGCGTTGGCGGCGTCCTGCCTGTCGTCGAGCTTGTCCTGCGCCAGGACGGCATCGCCGAATGCGTCCTTGACGGCCGGCACCACGCGGTAGTGCGTGGCCTGCTGCGCACCGGCGCGCCACACCTCGGCGCGCTGGGGCGCGGCGAGGGGCAACGAGCTGTCGGGCGCCTCCAGCAACATGTCGCCTGTCCACGCCTGCGCGGCCAGCACCTGGTGCGCGACGCGGTCGAAGCGGTACTGGCCGCGGTGGTGCGGCACCCACGCGCCCTCGTCGGTCTCGACGAACAGCTCGCCCGGGATATCGTCCGAGCGCACGCGCACCGCCATCTGGCCGTGGTCGAAATGCAGGCGGATCTTCTGGTCGTCCAGCTGCGTCACCACGAGGTCCGAGCCGGCGCCCAGGCGCACGACGGTGGAACCGAATTGAAGCGTCGCGCTGCCGTTCTTGTCCGTGACCACGCGGTCGCCGGTGGACAGCGGCTGGTTGCGCGCCAGCGCAACCCACGCGCCTTCGGCGTTGATCGTGCGGGCGTCGCCCGAGGCCTCGGCCACGCGGCCGACACGCGCTGGCGGATCTTCCTGCGCATGGACAGTCGCCATCGCGAAGGAGGCGGCCGCGAAGACGCTTGCGAGCAGGAGACGACGCCAGCGACGGGGTTCGGGACGACAGGACACGTGCAAGGGGTGCATGAGGACTCAACGCGGGACAAGGGTCGCGGGACGACCGGGTGGCCATCTCACGGCCGGGCAATCGGCGTGCTCGGTCGGTCGTCCGCGTTCAATCGTCCGCGTTCGGATCCATGTCCGGGAACAGCACGCTGGTGAAGCCGAACTGCGTGAAATCGCGCATGCGTGTCGGATACAGCCGCCCGATCAGGTGATCGCACTCGTGCTGCACCACGCGCGCATGGAAGCCGTCGGCCTCGCGGGCGATGGCGTTGCCGTGCTCGTCGACGCCGGTGTAGCGGATGCGCTCCCAGCGCGGCACGACGCCGCGCAGGCCGGGCACCGACAGACAGCCTTCCCAGCCGTCCACCTCGCCGTCGTCCAGCGGCGTGATGACCGGGTTGATCAGCACCGTCCTGGGCACAGGCGGTGCCTCGGGGTAGCGCACGTTGCTGTCGTAGCCGTAGATCACCAGTTGCAGGTCGACGCCGATCTGCGGAGCAGCCAGGCCGGCGCCGTTGGCGTGCTTCATCGTCTCGAACATGTCGGCGACCAGTTCGCGCATCTCCGGGGTGTCGAACTGCTCGACGGGCTTGGCGATGCGCAGCAGGCGCGGGTCGCCCATCTTGAGGATTTCACGGACGGTCATGGTGGCGGTGCTTTCAGGAAGGTTCCGGGGTGATTCTGCAACGCGGCGAGCCAACGCGGGGTCACTCGCCGGCGGGCGCCGCCAGCAGGGCCTGCAGGCCCGCCTCGTCGAGGATCTCCACGCCCAGCGTCTGCGCCTTTTCCAGCTTGCTGCCCGCCTCCTCGCCGGCGACGAGCCAGTTCGTCTTCTTCGACACCGAGCCGCTCACCTTGCCGCCGGCGGCCTCGATCAGGTCCTTGGCCTCGTCGCGGCTCAGCGTGGGCAAGGTGCCGGTGATCACCAACGTCTTGCCCAGCAGCGGGCGGTGCGCGTCGCTGGCGGTGCCTTCGATGGCCGGCCAATGGACGCCGGCCGCACGCAGCTGCTCGACGACTTCGCGATGATGCGGCTGATCAAAGAACGCGCGCACGCTGTTGGCCACGATCGGTCCGACGTCGCCGACCTCCAGCAACTGCTCCACGCTGGCGTCCATCAGCTTGTCGACGTCGCCGAAGTGGCGCGCCAGGTCCTTGGCCGTGGTCTCGCCGACGTGGCGGATGCCCAGGCCGAACAGGAAACGCGGCAGCGTCGTCGTCTTGCTCTGCTCGATGGCGGCCACCAGGTTCTGCGCGCTCTTCTCGCCCATGCGCTCGAGTTCATTGAGCTTGGCGAAGCCCAGCTTGTAGAGCTCGGGCAGCGTACGCACGAGCCCCAGGTCGACGAGCTGCTCGACGATCTCGTCGCCCAGCCCGTCGATCTCCACCGCGCGCCGGCTTGCGAAGTGCAGGATCGCCTGCTTGACCTGGGCCGGACACGTCACGCCACCGGTGCAGCGCCACGCGACCTCGCCTTCGCGGCGTTCGATGGGGCTTGCGCACGCCGGGCACTTGCCGCCGACACGCGTGAACATGTCGAAGGGCGCCAGGGCCGCCACCTCGGGCGTGCGCCGCTCGAGCACGGCACCGACCACCTGCGGGATGACGTCGCCCGCACGCCGCACGATCACGGTGTCGCCGATGCGGATGTCCTTGCGGCGGATCTCGTCCTCGTTGTGCAGGGTCGCGTTGCTGACCGTGGTGCCGCCGACGAAGACTGGCTGCAGCTTCGCGACCGGCGTCAGCGTGCCGATGCGGCCCACCTGCACGTCGATATCCAGCAACAGCGTCATCTGCTCCTGCGCCGGATACTTGTGCGCCACGGCCCAGCGTGGCTCGCGGCTGACGAAGCCCAGCTTGACCTGCAGGTCGCGCGAGTCGACCTTGTAGACGACGCCGTCGATGTCGTACGGCAGTTTCTCGCGCGCCACCCCCATCGCCTCGTGGAACTCGACGAGCCCGTCGGCGCCCTGGCTGACGACGCGCTGCTTCGCCACGGGAAAGCCCATCGCGTCCAGCGCATCGAGCAGGCCGCTGTGCGTGGCCGGCACCGTCCATCCCTGCACGTCGCCGAGGCCGTAGGCGAAGAAGCTCAGCGGTCGCTTGCGAGACTGGTTGGGGTCGAGTTGGCGCACCGCGCCGGCCGCGGCGTTGCGCGGGTTCACGACCGTCTTCTCGTTCTTCGCGCCGCCGGCGATCAGCGCGCGCTGGCGTTCGTTGTACGCCTCGAAGTCGTCGCGCCGCATGTAGACCTCGCCACGCACCTCGAGCACCGGCGCGTCGACACCCTGCAGCTTCAGCGGGATTTGCCCGATCGTGCGGATGTTGGACGTGACATCCTCGCCCTTCTCGCCGTCGCCGCGCGTGGCCGCCTGCACCAGCACGCCGCGTTCGTAGCGCAGATTGATGGCCAGGCCGTCGAACTTCAGCTCCGCGGCGTAGGCCACCGGCGGATCGGCCTCCGTGAGCGCCAGTTCGCGTCGCACGCGCGCGTCGAATGCCTGCGCGCCGCCCGCGGTGGTGTCGGTCTCGGTGCGGATGCTGAGCATCGGCACCGCGTGGCGCACGCTCTCGAAGCCGTCCAGCACCTGGCCGATGACGCGCTGCGTGGGCGAATCGGCACGCGCCAGCTCGGGGTAAGCGGCCTCGAGCGCCTGCAGCTCCTGGAACAGCCGGTCGTACTCGGCGTCGGGAATGCTGGGCTCGTCGAGCACGTAGTACTTGTGGGCGTGCTCATGCAGGATCGCATGCAGCTCGTCGGCACGGCGGGTGACGGTGGCAAGGGTCGATGTCATCGACGAGAGTTTAGGCGCCCGCGAACCGATTCTTGCGGGCGCGCAGGCCTCGAAATCTTCGTGAACGCGCCGGCCAGGCCTGGCACGTCAGGTATCGGATGCGAGGGTCGGGGGCGGCACGGGCGCACGCGGCCCGCGCAGGTCCACCACCACCGTATGCGCCAGCTTGTCCTCCACCGCCTGCCGGTTCGGGTCCCACAGGATCTGCAGGAAGCCCATGCCGCCGGTGGCCAGGCCGGCGGCGTAGCCGCCGTAGCGGCCGAAGCACGTCATCAGGCCCAGCGGCTTGCCGGTGAGCTCCACCACACGCAAGCCGAACAGGCGCTTGCCAAGGGTCTGGCCTTTCCACCAGAACGGCAGCAACGAGAAGTACGCGATCGCCCAGCCGAACTTCAGCCCCAGGCGGTGCAGCTGGCGCAACGCGTCGTCCTCCCACTGGATCGCCCTCGGCTTGCGGGCCTCGGCCAGTTGCGACTCGAGTTCGTGGATACGGCCGGCGTCGTGCGCCTCGCGCAGCACGGCGGCGTGCGGCGCCACGTCGGACGCGGCAAAGGCCGCAGCCGCAGCCACGGCCACATCCTCGTGGTCGTCATCGGCGACGGCCGTCGCACGCGGCGGGTCGTTGCGGTGTTCGACCCAGTGCTGCGCGCGCTGCGCCACCACCACCACGAGCACCACCAGCGCGAGCCACATCAGGGCGCTGCGCGAGCGTGGCCGGCCCGGCAGCGGCCGGCGCAGCTGGATGATCAACGCGCCGATGCCGGCGACGGCCCAGAACATGCCCGTGGTCGACAGCACGCCGATGACCGCGAGGTCCACGACCAGCGCCAGCGCACGCCGGCCGTGCGGCGCCAGCGGCATGCCCAGCAGGTCGGGCGTGACGTTGAGGGCCTCGGGACGAACCCAGGATGGCGCCACCAGTGGCCTGAAGAAATCGGAACGCGCCATGATGGGGGTTCAGCCCGCGAGGGGGATCAGCCGCAGCGTCCCGTCGGCATTCACTCGATGGCCCAGCGCCGCGTAGTCGCGCACGCTCGCGTGACGCGTCACCAGCGGATGCGCGTGCGTCACGGTGATCACCACCACGTCCGCGCCGGCCGCCTCGGCCGCCGCGATACCGGCCGGGGCATCCTCGAAGACGAGGCAGTCGCGCGCCTGAACGCCCAGGCGCGTGGCGGCCAGCACGAAGCAATCGGGTGCCGGCTTGCCCCGCGTCACATCCTCGGCCGCGATCATCAGGCCCGGCAGCGGCAGGCCGGCCGCCGCGATGCGCCGCAGCGCCAGGGCGCGCGGCGCCGACGTGACCACCGCCCAGCGATCAGCCGGCAGCGAGGCCATGAACGAATGCACGCCCGCGATGGCCTCGATGCCCGCCACGTCGTCCATCTCCTCGCGCGTGATCGCGGCGGCTTCCGCTTCGGGATCGACGCCGGGCAGGCCCAGGCGGCGCACCGTCTCGACGCTGCGCATGCCGTGGATGGTGGGCAGGAACGTGGCGACGGCCAGCCCGTGGCGCAGCGCCCAGCGCGACCACACGCGCTCGGCGGCCGCGATCGAGCTGAGGATCGTGCCGTCCATGTCGAACAGGAAGGCGGCGAAGTCGCGGTCGGGCAGGTCGGAGGGAGTCAAGGCGAGGACACGCTGAGGTTCTGAAGCGGACATCCTCGCACAGGCGGCCGACTCACGGCCGGTCGGACGCCGGCACTGGCGCGAACTGCGCTGCAGGCGCCGGCAGCGTCGCCCGCAACGCCTCCGCGACGAGTTCCCGACGCTGGACGCGTTCTTCGGTGGCCATTCGAATCAGCCGCGCTCCACCCGGTAGCGCTCGAACAGCGTCCCCGCGAACGGCTCGCTGACCGTGCGCGTCCATTCGAAACCCGCGGCCAGGAACAGCGGCCGACTGAGCGGCGTGACCCAGGCCGCGAAGCGCGTCGCGCCGGTGGATTCGGCGCGCTGCAGCGTGCGGCGCAGTATCTCGCTGCCAACCCCCTGGCGGGTAACTGGCGGCGTCACGTACAGCGAGTGCACTTCACGCAGCTCGCCTTCGGCGCTCACGCCGCAGAAACCCAGCACCGACAGGTCAGTGGCGCGTTCGGCGATCCACGTGTCCGCCCCCAGCACGTAGTTGCGGAATGCCGCCACGTCGCCCGCGAACGACGCCCAGGCGCGCGTCTGTTCGAGGGTGTAGACGAGCGGGCCCGATTGCTGGGCAGCGTCGCGGTAGAGCGCGGCCAGCACGGGCACGTCGGTGGCGCTGGCGGGACGCCAGTTGAACGGGGCGAACGTCATGGCGGCTGGACTTCGTGCGGGCGCCGCGTAGCGGCAGCGCGCCTCAGCTGAAGAGCCGGCGCGCGCCGGAGGAGCCCGCGGCCAGGTCGTGCGCCGACAGCGCCTCGTACAGGCGGGTCAGCTCGACGTGGATGGCGGAGAACGCGTGCAACGTGATCGCCTGGCCCTGGTCGTCGACGATCGCGGCGTCCAGGTCGTCGGCGAGCTTGCGGGCCGCGCCGTGCCACGCGGCGAAGGGCTCGACGAGTTCCTCGGTCTGCGCGACGTCCAGTCCCAGCGTCAGCTCGCGCACCGCGGCCTGGCCGGGATCGTCGGCGAGCGCGGCCTGCGCGTCGAAGCCCAGCACCAGCACCGGCGGCGCGCCTTCCTCGATGGCCGGCAGCACCAGTCGGCCGGGCACCGATCCCGCCACGAAGCCGTGGCGCTGCGCGACCTGTTGCAGATAGCCCACCGACCACGCCACCGAGTTGGCGCGCAGCAACGCGACGAGTTGCGCGTCGTGCTGGCCCGCGAACGCATCGAGCTCGCGCGCGCGGGCCACGGTCTCGAGCATGTCGGGCAGGTCGGACGACGCGCCGATGCCCTGAGCGAAGGTCTCCAGCTTCTGCACGAACTCCGAGAACTCGATCTCGTTGAGCGGCCCGTTGCGGTTGGCCATCTGCACGCCGGCCTGGAACTCGCCGTAGCGCGCGTTCGCCACGATGGTCTCCCATTCGCCGGTCTCGCTGTTCAGGCCTTCGATGAAGAACGGCTTGGTGCCCGCGCGGTTGGCGCCAGGCAGGTGCGGCAGCACGCCTTCGCCGGCGACAGGCGCATCCACCGTCAGCGTGGCGATCGCGTCGATCAACGCATCGAGCCGCACCGAGCGGCGCAGCGGCGCAGGGCGGCCGTCGGCGCGCGCCGGGGCGCTCGCAGGCAGGTCGACGTCGGGTTGCGCCGCCGCGTCGCCCCCCATCGCCGGCTCGCGCCGGCCCGACTCGTCGTCGCCGACGACGACGTTGAGCCGCGCACTGGCGGCGATCCGGCGCGCCTTCCAGACGCCCTGGACGACGATGCCGGCCAACACGAGCACGGCGAGCACGATCAGGGCGGTGGTGAGGTTCAGTGGCATCGGTCGGGGATCTCTTCGTTCACTGCACTCAGGCTTCGGCCATGGACAGAGCCGCTTCCATGTCCACCGCGACGATGCGGGACACGCCCTGCTCCTGCATCGTCACGCCGATCAGCTGCTCGGCCATTTCCATCGCGATCTTGTTGTGAGAGATGAACAGGAACTGGGTTCCCTTGAACGACATCTCGTTGACGAGTTTCGCGTAACGCTCGGTGTTCGCGTCGTCCAGCGGCGCATCCACTTCGTCGAGCAGGCAGAACGGCGCCGGGTTCAGCATGAAGATGGCGAACACGAGCGCGATGGCGGTGAGCGCCTTCTCGCCGCCTGACAGCAGGTGGATGGTGGAGTTCTTCTTGCCCGGCGGCTGGGCCATCACCTGCACGCCGGCGTCCAGGATCTCGTCGCCGGTCATCACCAGCCTGGCCTGGCCGCCGCCGAACAGGCTCGGGAACATGCGGCCGAACTGATCGTTGACCAGGTTGAACGTGTTCATCAGCAGGTCGCGCGTCTCGAGGTCGATCTTGTGGATCGCGCCTTCCAGCGTACCGATGGCGTCGTTCAGGTCGGCCGTCTGCGCGTCGAGGAAGGTCTTGCGCTCGCGCGCGGAAACCAGCTCGTCGAGCGCGGCCAGGTTGACGGCGCCCAGCGCATTCACCTCGCGGCCGATGCGGTCGATCTCGGTCTGCAGGCCATGCAGCTTGACGCCGCCTTCCTCGATGCTCTTGCCCAGCAGTTCCAGGTCGACCTCGGCGGCCGTCAACTGCTCCTGGTATTGCGCGCCGCCGAGCTGGGCGGCCTGCTCCTCGAGCTGCAGCTTGGTGATGGCGTCGCGCAGCGGTTGCAGGCTGCGTTCGAACTCCAGGCGCTGCTCGTCGGCGCGGCGCAGCTGCGCGGACAGGTCGTCGTACTCGGTGCGCGTGACGGCCAGCGCCGCCTCGCGCGTGGAGCGCAGGGCCAATGCGTCCTGCAGGCCCGCTTGAGCGGCCTGGTCGTTGAAGCTGTCGAGCTCCAGCGTGAGTTGTTCGCCGGCCTGCGTGTTGGTGCGCACCTGCTGCGACGCGGTCTCGATCGAGCGTTGCAGCTCGCCCTGGCGCGAGGCCAGCGCGCGCGTCTGGAACTGCGCCTCCTGCGCGCGGCGCTCGAGCGCGCGCAACTGCTCGCGCGCGTCGGAGAGCTTGCGTTCGGCGGCGATCACGCCTTCCTCGAGGTCGGCCTGGCGCTCCTGCGTGTCGGCCAGCTGCAGGTCGAGTTCCTCGAAGCGGGCCTCGCCCGTCATGCGGCGTTCGATCAGGCCTTCGTCCTGGGCGTCGATCTCGGCGAGCTCGTCTTCCAGCTGCGTGCGGCGCGTGGTGGCGGCCTCGGCCTGCGACGACAGGCGCAGCAGTTCCACGTGCAGCTCGTGCGCGCGGGTCTGGGTCTCGGAGGCCTCGCGGCGCACCGACTGCAGGCGCTGCGCCGCATCGGTATATGCAGCCTCGAGACGGATCAGCCTCGCGCGCGACTCGTCGGCGATCATCACCTGCGCCTTGGATTCGCGCTCCAGGTGCTCGATCTCCTGCGCGCGGCCCAGCATGCCGGCCTGTTCGGAATCGGGCGCGTAGAACGCAACCGCGAACTGCGAGACGGCGTGGCCGTCCTTGGTCATGATGACCTCGCCGTGCGTCAGCTGGCCGCGCTGCGCCAGCGCGTCGTCCATCGTCGATGCGGTATAGACGCCTTCGAGCCAGTCGTTGAGCAACGCCTGCAGGCCGGCGTCGTTCAGGCGCAGCAGCTCGGACAGGCGCGCCAGCGTGGTGTGCGTGTTGGCGATCGCGCCTTGCGGCGGCGAGTAGAACGCCAGCTTGGCCGGCGGCGCGTCGCCGACGAAGGCGCGCACGATGTCGAGACGGCCCACGGACAGCGCGTTCAGGCGTTCGCGCAGCGCCGACTCCAGCGCCGTCTCCCAGCCGCTCTCGATGTGCACCTTGGTCCACAGGCCGGCCAGGCCGTCGAGGCCGTGCTTGGCCAGCCACGGCTTCAGCTTGCCTTCGGTCTGCACCTTCTCCTGCAAGGCGCGCAACGCCTCCAGGCGGGCCGTGAGGTCGGACTGGCGCGACTGGTCGCGATTGAGCACGTCCTGCTGCGCGCGGCGTTGCTCGTCGAGCTCGGGCACCTGCTCGCTGACTTCATGCAGCCGGCCTTCGATCTCGTCCCTGGCCTCGTCGGCCTGGGTCGAGCGCTGGCGCAGGTCGGCCAGCTTCTGCAGGTCGGGCGTGGCGAGTTGCTGGCGCTCCGCGGCCAGGCGCTCGCGCCGGCCGCGGAGCGCACGTGACTGCTCTTCGATGCTGCGACTCTCGGCCGCCAGCACCTGGATCTGCTGCTGCACCTGCGTGACTTCGCCGCGCTGGCCGCTCATCTTCGCCTGGGCCATGCGCACGGACTCCTCGGAGTCGGGCAGCCGCAGGCCTTCCTCTTCGGCCTGCGCCGCGAGCAGCTCGGCCTGCTCGGCGGCGCCGGCGATCGCCTCGGCGTTGCCTTCCAGCTCGAATTTGGCCTGCTCCTGGCGATCCAGCCATTGCGCGTTCTGCACCTGCAGCTCGGCCAGGCGAGCCTCGGCGCGCTGGCGGCCTTCGACCACGTAGCGGATGCGCTCCTCGAGCCGGCTCACCTCCAGTTGCGCCTGCGCGAGCTCGCCCTGCGAGCCGTGCAGGCGGTCGGACGAGGCGTAATGCGCGACGCGCACCTCTTCGAGCTGGGCCTCGACATGGCGCAGCTCGGCCATGCGCGACTCGAGCGAGTTGGTGGACTCCAGCACCGCCAGCTTCACGCGATCGGCCTCGGTGGACGCATCGCGATGCTTCAGGAACCACAGTTGGTGCAGGCGGGTCGTGCCCTGCTCCTGGAGCGTGCGGTACTTGGTGGCGATCTCGGCCTGGCGCTCGAGCTTGTCGAGGTTGGCGTTGAGCTCGCGCAGGATGTCGTCGACGCGCAGCAGGTTGTCGCGCGTGTCCTTCAGGCGGTTCTCGGTCTCGCGGCGGCGCTCCTTGTACTTGGAGACGCCCGCGGCCTCTTCCAGGAACAGGCGCAGTTCCTCGGGACGCGATTCGATGATGCGCGAGATCGTGCCCTGGCCAATGATGGCGTAGGCGCGCGGGCCGAGGCCGGTGCCGAGGAACACGTCCTGCACGTCGCGCCGGCGCACCGGCTGGTTGTTGATGTAGTAGCTCGACGCGCCTTCGCGCGTGAGCACGCGCTTGACGGCGATCTCGGCAAACTGGTTCCACGGGCCGCCGGCGCGGGCGGACTCGTTGTTGAACACGAGCTCCACGCTCGCGCGCGAGGCCGGCTTGCGCGAGCCGGAGCCGTTGAAGATGACGTCCTGCATCGACTCGCCACGCAGCTCGCTCGCCTTGCTTTCGCCCAGCACCCAGCGCACCGCATCCATGATGTTGGACTTGCCGCAGCCATTGGGCCCGACGACGCCGACGCGTTGGCCGGGCAGCTGGAAGGTGGTCGGATCCGCGAAGGACTTGAACCCGGAGAGCTTGATCGAATTAAGCCGCATGAACGGTGGTGCGCCTTGGTGGGCACGTCGAGGAGCGGTTTCAGTCCGTGCGCCGGGAGGCGTTCCCGACGGTCGGTTTGTTTGCGCTAACGTGTTGATTTATATGATTTTTCGTCGTGCAAGCAAGGCAGCCTGGAGCACCCTTGCGGACACGGGAAAAGGCCCGCGATGATACCATCGCACCCCTCCCCTTTCGCTCCCCTGAACTCGCACAAGCCACCCGGCGTGACGAAGGCAACCCATGGCCAAGAAACTCACTGCATCCCCGCTCGCCGCCGCGCCCGTCAAGACCTCCAAGGCCGCGCCCAAGCCGGCGCCGAAAGCCAAGCTCAAGATCGGCGCGCGCGACATGCCGCCGAACCCGCCGACCGCACCCAGCAAGGAACTGCACGTCTTCCTGAACCCGTCGTCGCAGCGCGACTACGTGATCCAGTTCCAGATCCCCGAGTTCACCTGCAACTGCCCGCTGACCGGCCAGCCCGACTTCGCGCACTTCACGATCGACATGATCTGCGACGAGCTGTGCATCGAGCTGAAGAGCCTGAAGATGTACATGTGGAGCTACCGCAACGAGGGCTCGTTCCACGAGAAGGTGACCAACACCATCCTCGACGACATCGTGGCCGCAGCCAAGCCGCGTTTCGCGCGCATCACCGCGAAGTGGTACGTGCGCGGCGGCATCTGCACCAACGTCGTCGTCGAACATCGCAAGAAGGGCTGGGCACCGGCGCCGCGCGTCGACCTGCCGTCGGTCTCCTCGCTGGGCCAGGCCACCGGCCTGCTGTAAGCGCTGCATGCCGAAACACGCCGCAGATCCTGTCGTCGTCCGCCAGTCATACCAGAAGTTCGAGGTCTTCGTCCGCAAGAGCGAGATCGACGGCCACGGCGTGTTCGCGGCGGAAATGATTCCGCCACGGCTGAAGATCGGCGAGATCCGTGGCGAGGCGATCACGTGTGCCGAAGGCCGACGCCGCGCCGCGACGCTGCACCGGATCATGATCGTGGAGATCTCGCCGCGGACGGCCATCGACGCGTCGAAGTCCGCCGATCCGATGCGCTTCACGAATCACTCGTGCCAGGCCAACGCCCGACTGGCGATCATCGCCGGGCGCATCGAGTTCTATGCGCTGCGCGCCATCGCCCCGGGCGAGGAGATCACCGTGAACTACGGCGAGACCCACCACGAAGGCAAGCTGCGCTGCCGCTGCGGCGCGCCCAACTGCATCGGAGCCCTTTAGGAAGATGGCCGTGCCGCAGCCGAAGGTGTCCGGCATCTCTGCGACCGGATATCGGCAACCGGGATGGCGATGCCCGCGGGCGAGGCGATGCCGGACACCTCCGGCACCGCACCGGTTTCGCCGAGAGTCTTAGAGCGGCAGCTTCGCGATCGCGCGCAGCTGCTTGCCGAGCCTCTTCTTGTCGATGCCGCCGCCCGCCTGGGCCAGCAGCAGCGTGTGCAGCTCGGGGATGGTGCCGGCGCGTGGCGCGGCACGCATCAGGATCTCCGGGGCCATGTCGCCGAAGTGCGCCGACAGCACGCGCATCACGCGGCGCAGCGCCTCGGCCGGAATGCCGACGCCGTCGCCGGCCAGCGGCAGTTCCAGATCCGTGCCGAATTCGGCCGCGCCGTCAGGCAGTGCGCGGTCGCGCACCGACATCGGCTGCGATACCGGCCCGGTGATGACGATGCCGCCCCGCTCCATCACGGGCGCTTCGTTGGGGAAGGACAGCAGCGTGTGGAGGCTGGCGCTCGGCGGCGGCGCACGACGCGCCAAGGGCACCGGCGCGGGCTCGGCGGCTGCGGTATCGGCCGCCGCGCTCAGCGCCGCCGTCGCAGCCGCAGCAGCCGAGACGACGGACGCGCGCCGGTCTCGCTCCGCCTGGCCGCGGAAGGCCGCGTAGCGTTCGTCGTTCGGGATCAGGTCGGACACCAGACCGCTCTCGGGGCGATCGCCAGTGCCCGCTGTCGGTGCGCCGCCATGCGCCCACGGATCGTGCGACGGCATGGCCAGCATGCTGTCCGGGATGGCAATGGTGAGCATCGGCACGCTGGCCGCGGCGGAGCCGCTGGGTGCGGTGCGCATGGAGCGTCCGCCGAAACCCTCGTTGGCGGTGGTTGGCGACGGCGACTCGCCCAGCATGGGCGCGATCGTGGCCGCCGTGGTGGAAGCGGCAGCGCGCGAGTCGAGCGTCACGACACGCGTGCCGTGCTCGGGCAGGCGCACCTGGGTCGCGTCGCGCAAGGCGTCGCGGAACTCGGACGCGCTGGCGAACCGTTGGCTCGGATCGAGCTTCAGCGCGCGCGCGACGACGGTGTCGAACACCGGCGGACGCTGTGCTTCGGCGATGGTGCTGGGCAGGCGCAGCGTGCCCCCCAGCGCGTCGGCCACGGTATCGGCCAGCGCGCCGCTGTAGGGATCGCGGCCCACCAGCATGCGGTACAGGATCGCGCCGGCGGCGTAGACGTCGACGCGGTGATCGATCAGGCGGCCGGACTGGTACTCCGGCGCCACGCCGGCCATCACGCCGGAGCGGCCTTCGGCACGCGCGAGACCGAAGTCGGTGAGCTTGACCAGGCCCGCACTGGTGATGATGACGTTGGTGAGCTTGACGTCGCCGTGGCGCACGCCCGCGAGGTGCGCGCACTCCAGCGCATCGAGCAGCTGGTCCATCACCTGCAGCAGGGCGGCCTGCGGCGGCAGCGGCGTGACGGACAGCCACTGCGCCAGGTTCAGTCCGGCGACGTGTTCCATCGCGATGAAGGCGCGGCCGTCGGCCTCGTCGATCTGATGGATGTTGACGATGCCCGGGTGGTTCACGCGGGCGATGGCCTGCGCCTGCTCGCCGAGGCGGCCCGCGAACGCGCGCGCCGCGCGCGCATCCACCGGCAGGTTCAGGTGCAGCGACTTCACCGCGACCACGCGTTGGAGCGACGCGTCGAACGCCTTGTAGACGACGCCGCTCACGCCTTCGCCGATGACTCCGGTGATCCGGTATTTGCCTATTTTTTCAGGCGCATTCATCACGATCGTCACTTTGACCTCTCCTCTTCTGCCGGACATCAGGCCCGCTGCGAGCCGATGCACGGACCATTCCGTTGCTGCGGCTGAGTTGACCTGCGTTGTCGAGTCGGAAACTTTGCCGGAGGTTCCCCCTTCGGCCGCGCAGCCCGTGTAGCCCGGGTTGGATCCTCGTCCGTGGTAACCCTAGGGGGTACGCGGCAGGAGCGTCTGCAGTTCGACTCATTCTCTCACGCGTTCCGTTCATGTTGCACTGCGGCACGCCATTTGCTGATCCTTCCTGGTCATCGCTTCGACGTCTGCGCGCCACGGCTTAGCCGCCATCCGCAACAGCATCGACAACTTGTTTCAACGCTGCCGGGTACCAGGAGCCACTCCATGAACCTTCCCGTTGCGCATGCCCTGCCGGGCGGCCCCGGTTCTACCGCGCAGGACACCTCGTCGCTGCGGCCTCCCCTGGTCGTGTTCGCGTCGCTGCGCTGGCGTTTCGACTGGCAGCGCCCGCAACAATTGCTGACCCGGCTTGCAAAGCATTACCGCGTCTTCTACGTCGAGGAACCGTGCACGACGCACCAGGACGCCTGGCTCGAGTGCGCCGAGGTAGCCCAGGGCGTCGAGGTGCTCGTGGCGCACACGCGCTGCGACGCCGTGGGCTTCCACGACGACCAGTTCCCCGTGATGGACAAGCTGCTGGCGCAGTTCATGCGCGAGCGCGGCATCGTCGAGCCCCTGGTGTGGCTCGACACGCCACGGCCACTGCCGCTGGTCGATGCCCTGAACCCGCGCGGCGTGATCTACGACTGCCACGACGACGTGGCAGCCACCTCCAACGACGCCACCTTGCGACGCCGCGAAGCCCGCCTGATGCAGATCGCGGACGTGGTGGTGGCCGGCGGCCCTTCGCTGTACCAGTCGCACCGCCGACGGCATGCCAACGTGCACTGCATCGCCAACGCCGTCGATGCCGGGCATTTCGCGCCGCCCGTGCTCGCCGGCCAGTCGATCGAGGCGGTCTCCGCCCGCGCGATCCATGCCGCGATCCCCAATCCGCGGCTGGGCTTCTTCGGCGTGATCGACGAGCGCGTCGATCTCGATCTCGTGGCCCGCATGGCCGACCTGCGCCCGGACTGGCAGTTCGTGATGGCCGGCCCGCTGCGCGGCGTCGCCCCCGAGGCGCTGCCGCGGCGCGGCAACATCCTGTGGCTGGGTCCGCAGACCTACGCCATCCTGCCGCACCTGCAGGCGTACTGGGACGTCTGCATGTTGCCCTTCAAGCACGCCGAATCCGCGCACCACGCCGCGCCGATCGAGACGCTGGAATACCTTGCGGGACAGAAGACGGTGGTCGCCACGCCCGTGCACGACATCGTGGCGCTGCACGGCCACATCGTGCGACTGGCAGCCGACGCGCAGGCCTTCGTCGAGGCCTGCCGCACCGCCATGTGCGAGCGCGGCCCGCTGCGGCGCCAGCGCCAGATCGACGCCCTGATCGCCGTGCATTCGTGCACCTGGGATCGCGCCGCGCAACGCGTGCACCAGCTGCTGGTGGAATTCGCCCGGGAGCCGTCCGGCGAGGCGGCGGACGTGGCGGCGGCGCTGGTGGCGTCGGCCGTCCTGCGACAGGGCGCCATCACCGCGCAGTACGCGCGCGGTTGACGCGATCGCACCGCGTCGGGGCATAGCTCCGAAGCGGCGACCATGGGCCAAGCGGTCGCCTTCCTCGGGGATACGCTCCTACACCGGTGCCGGGTCGCGTTCGCGCTCGTAGTGCTTGTGACGGCCGAGCGCGATCAGGAAGGCCTGGGTCGCACGGCGCACATCCGCTTCCGAAGGCAGCGCATCCAGCGTGTGCGCCACCTCGCCGTCGTCGGCATCCACCGCCGCCGCGTCACCCACGCCCGCATCGACCTGGATCAGGCCCGGGTCGGACGCGACATCGGCTTCGGCCAACGAGATGCCGGCCGCGTCCAGCAGTTTCGAGGACGACGGGGCACCCAGCACCAGCAGCGTCTTGCAATGCCGGTACTGTTCCCTGACGAACTCGACGGCGGCGCCGACATCGGCAAGCCGCGCGTCGGCCAACGCGCCGCCCGGAATCACGACCGCGTCCCACATCGGCGACGGCATCGTCTCCAGCGTCGCCTCGACCTCGATCGCCTGGCCATCGTCGGCCTTCACCCGGCCCAGCCTGACGCCGACGAAACGCGGTGCCGCCCGCGCGTGCGCCAGTGCGTCGTAGACCGCCTTGAGGGCACCGGCCTGCACGCCGTCGATCACCAGGATCGCGACGCGCCGGGCGGCCACCCCGCCGTCGCCGGGATGCGCGAACAGCGACAGCGCCGGCGAGGCATGGGTCTCGCTCTTGACCGGCGGCTCCAGCGCGCGCTGCTGCGCGGGCGGCAACTCCATGCCCAGGCCGTCGGCCACGCGTCGCGCCAGCCCCTCGTCGACGTTGCGCAACACCGAGACCACGCGTGCGCGGATCGCAGGCGTCTGCACGCGTGTGAGCTCGAAGCGGTAGGCGGCGACGATGTGGTTCTGCTCGGTGGGCGTCTGGCTGTTCCAGAACAGCGTGGCCTGCGAGTAGTGGTCGGCGAATTTCTCGGGCTTGCCGCGCACCTTGTCCTCGACCAGGGGCTCGGGAAACGGCACGAAGCCGCGGCTGCCGGCCTGGAACGGACAGCCGCCGCCCAGCGAATTCGGCTCGTACGCGACGCGGCCGCGCGGGATCGCGCGCCGATGGATGCCGTCGCGCTGGTTGTTGTGCACCTCCACCACCGGCGCATTGATCGGGATCTCGTGGAAATTGGCGCCGCCCAGACGCGTGATCTGCGTGTCGAAATACGAGTGGATGCGACCTTGCAGCAGCGGATCGTTCGTGAAGTCGATGCCGGGCACCACATGGGCGGTGCAGAACGCCACCTGCTCGGTCTCGGCGAAGAAGTTGTCCGGGTTGCGGTCGAGCACCATGCGGCCGACCGGACGCACCGGCACCAGTTCCTCGGGCACCAGCTTGGTCGGGTCGAGGACGTCGAAGCTGAAGGCGTCGGCCTGCTCCTGCGTGAAGACCTGCAGCCCCAGCGTCCACTCGGGATAGTGGCCGGCCTCGATCGCCTCCCACAGGTCGCGCCGGTGGAAGTCCGGATCGCAGCCGGACAGCTTCACGGCCTCGTCCCACACCAGCGAATGCGTGCCGGCGGCGGGTGTCCAGTGGAACTTGCAGAAACGCGATTCCCCCGCGGCGTTGACCAGGCGGAACGTGTGCACGCCGAAGCCCTGCATCGTGCGGTAGCTGCGCGGAATCGCGCGGTCCGACATCGCCCACATCAGCATGTGCGCCGACTCCGGTGAGAGCGACGCGAAGTCCCAGAACGTATCGTGCGCGGTGCCGGCCTGCGGCATGGCGTGGTGCGGCTCCGGCTTGGCGGCGTGGATCAGGTCGGGGAACTTCATCGCGTCCTGGATGAAGAAGACGGGCATGTTGTTGCCGACCAGATCCCAGTTGCCCTCGTCGGTATAGAGCTTGACGGCGAAGCCGCGCACGTCGCGCGCGGTGTCGGTCGAGCCGCGCTCGCCGGCCACCGTCGAGAAGCGAACGAAGACCGGCGTGCGCTTGCCCACTTCGGCGAACGGCGCCGCCCGTGTGATGGCGCCGAGCGCGAGGTCGCATTCGAAGTAGCCGTGCGCCGCCGATCCGCGCGCGTGCACCACGCGCTCGGGGATGCGCTCGTGGTCGAAGTGCGAGATCTTCTCGCGCAGCACGAAATCCTCCAGCAGCGTCGGCCCGCGCAGGCCGGCCTTCAACGAGTTCTGGTTGTCGGCCACCAGCACGCCCTGGTTGGTGGTGAGCGCCTGGCCGCTGGAATCGACGCGGGCCGTATCGAGCGGCCCCTGGCTGGCGTTGGAGCCGGCCACCGGGGTGCCCGCGCCCACCTTGGACGACTCGTTGGACTCGCTGAGCGTGCTCGCGCCAACGCTGGGCGAGGCCGGCTTCGCCGACGGGCCTTCCGTCGGCGCATGTCCGTTCTCCAGCCCGTGATCCAGGGGCTTCAACGGGTTCGCAGGCATCGCCGCGACCAGCGCCTGCGTCGCCGCCTGCCTGGCGGCCAGGGCCTGCACGGAGGGCTGCTTCAGCGCGGCGACGGCGGCGTCGTCAGGTCCGTGAGCCGGCCCCGAGACGGTGCTGGTGGCCGAGCCTATCGCCGGCTCCAGCGTGGTGGGTGAAGAGGCAGGCGTCTTCCTGGAAGCAGGCATGAACGAACTCCGATCGACGATGTGGGGCAAGGCGCCGTTCGACGGCACCGCAGTGCCGCCGTGTGGCAATGGCTGCGCCCGACCGATCGATCACGCGCTGCGCCGGCAGCAGGCATGCCGGATGCCACACCCAGCGTTGGTCGCCCTCTGGCGAACCGTCTCACATCCAAGAGGAGTCCGCCATGAACCGTTCGATCTCGCTGTCCCTGACCCTCGCGGTCGCCCTCGCCTCGCAACTCGCCCTGGGCGGCTGCACCAAGAAGGAAGACGTCACCACGGCGCCGGTCGCCGACACCACGGCCAGCGCGCCCGACATGGGCGCCTCGAGCGCGATGTCCTCGTCGTCCACTCCGATGGACAGCATCAGCAGCGCCAGCGCCGTCGCCGGCTCGGGCGCTGACGCCGCCGCGTCGGCCGCGAGCCAGTAACCGCGAACATCGCGCATGAAAAAGGCCGCCCTCGAGGCGGCCTTTTTCATGGGAAGTCGACTTCATTGCAGCGTGGGTACGGTGCCCTGCCACTGCCCGTTCGGCCCCGGCACCCACATCTCGGTGCGGCGCGGCGTCTTCTTGTCGGGCACCGGCAGGAAGGCGGGCCAGTTGAGGTCTTCCACGTCATGGCAACGCATGCCAGCGCGCTCGGCAATGACAGGCGGTTGACGAGCGGTACGGATTGCAGCAAGTGAGTGCATGGTGTCAGGCTCCAGAAAGTGCCGATGACCCCGTGTCAACGGTCTTGCCCGGGCCGCCGCATGACGCGACAACCCGATACACGCCATGCAGCAAGTCGGATTCCCGGAGTTCGCTGTCGAGCCGTCCTAGAACGACTTCGTCACGCTGGCGTAGATCGTGCGGCGCGGCCCGAACTGCGGCGCGCCCACGCCGATGCCAGTGCCGTCGCGCAGCTCGTAGACGCTGTCGAACACGTTGAGCACCGACAAGCGCCCGTCGATCTTGCCCACGCCGCCGCCGAAGTCGAACGCCTGCGACACCGAGGCATTGACCTGCGTGTAGCTCGGCAGGTGCTCGCTGTTGGCGAAGCCGCTGCGCAGGCCGCTGCCGAACAGCGCATCGGCGCCGAGCGTCGTCTTCGTGGCGAAGCGATACGACACGCCCGCCGACGCCGTCACCGCCTGGTCATGGTCCAGATGCACCCAATGGTTGGCGATGTAGGCGATCTCGTCGGGAGAGAAGTTGAACTGGCCGGTGACGATGTCCTTGCCCTCCGCGCGCGAGAACGCCAGGTTGGCATAGGTGGTGAACGCGTCGCGCTTGTAGTTGGCCGTGAGCTCCAGACCGCGTACGCGCCCCTTGGCGTAGTTGAAGGCCGAGTAGATCAGCGCGTTGCCGAACTGGCCTTCGTCCTGCAGGTTGGCCACCTCGCGGTCATAGGTGTCCAGGCCAAGCGACAGGTTGGTCGTGGCGTCCCAGGCCAGGCCGGCATCGAAGTAGTTGGAGCGCTCGGACTTCACGGCCGTGTCGGCATCCGACGGCAGCGCGTTGGTGGTGCCGGCGAACTTGGCCACGGAGGTGGTGTCGATCTTCTCGGTGGGCGGCGGGGTGAAGTAGCGGGCGAAGCCCGCGTGCACGCGCAGCGTCGAGCTGGCGTCGTAGACCACGCCCAGGCGCGGGCTGACCTGGCTTTCCTTGACCACCGTGTCGACGTTGTCGTAGCGCGCGCCGTAGTTCACGGTGAGGCCCTTCACCGGCTGCCATTCGTCCTGCAGGTACACGCCCCAGAGCCGGCCATTGATCCGGGTGTCGTCCTGGATCGAGATCGGCGTCGAGCTCGTCTGGTTGCCTTCATCGTCGGCCGGGAACACCTGCGACAGGTTGTCGACGTTGAATTTCTCGCGCTGGAAGAACATGCCGCCGCGCAGCGTGTGCGTGGCGCCGAGCGCCATGCTGGAGTCCAGTTGCAGGCCGTCGGCGGTGTTCTTGCGCATCACGTCGGCGGCGATGCCGTCGAACACGAGGTCGCCCACGGGATCGGGCGAATAGTGCACGTCGGTCTCGCGGTGGAAGTACGACAGCTGGTAGTCGACGGCGTCGCCCAGGTGGCCCTGGTAGGACAACACCTCGAAGCTGTTGCGCTCGCGCTGGCGCGCGTCCAGCGTGGCCGAATTCACGGAGGGATCGCCTTCCAGCGTGTACTTCGGCGTCTGGCCGGGCACGTCTGGAATCTCGAAGTGGTTGTTGGACACGCCGAACATGAAGTTCAGGCGGCTGCTGTCGTCCAGCAGGTACGACACGGTGCCGAAGCCCTTGATCTGCTCGGTCTGGTCGTGCAGCGCCGTGCGCGACGAGGTCGGGTTCTCGATGCCGGTGCCGTCGTGCAGCAGCGAGCCGGTGAGGTAGTAGCTGATCGGGCCGTGTGCGCCGGCGATCTCGCCGCTCTCCTCGTTGTGTCCGTTGCTGCCGCCGGTATAGCTGACGCTGCCGCTGTTGCCTTCGGCCTGGGCCTTGGTCTTGATGTCGATCACCGCGGCGGTGCGGTAGCCGTACTGGGCCGGCAACGCGCCCGTGAGCACGTCGATGTTGTCGGCGAAGCGGGTCTCCAGCGACTGGCCGAAGCCGCTGATCGCCTCGGGGATCACGACGCCGTCGATGCGGTACTGCACGTTGGCATGGTCGCCGCGCACGTGGAGTTGGCCGTACGAGTCCTGCACGACGCCCGGCGACTGCAGCACGACCTGGTTAAGCGGCGTGGCCTCGCCCAGCGGCAAGGCGGCGATGTCGGCCTCGTCGAACTTGAAGATGTTGCTGCCGGTGTCCGGCGACAGGCCGTTGCGCGCGGCATCGAGCTTCTGGCGCACGGAATCGACGACGACCGTCTGCACCGCCGCGGCGGCCGAGGCCACCACGGTCCTGGCGAACGGCGGCGCGGAGGCGGCCGCGGCGGGCGCCGCGGCCTCGTCGGCGAACACGCAAAGGGAGGAGACGGACAGGGGTGCAGCAAGAACGATGGCGCGCGCCACGTTCCGGTGGTTGAAACCGAACATGTGAGAAATCCTTTGAAAGACCAATGCGGCCGGCGCGCGCAAGCCTCGGCCCCGCCGCTCGAGCAGCGGCGCGGAGGTCAAGGGAGCGCGCGAACCGGCTCTGCCGGGCGCGTCGCGGGGCTCCCCCTCGGGGGAGTGGAGCCGGCATGGGGCTCGCGCAGCGAGACCCCGGCGAAACGGCATCCGGCCTGGCAGCCGGATGCATCCCGAGCGTTATCGAGCGTGGAGGCTCAAAGGACCGGGGGGCCGCGGCTGCGGGCCGGCGGCGCGTCGGCGGCGATGAACACCGGCGCTTCGTTGGCCGGGATCTGGAAGCTGAAGCTCAGCAACGCGGGCGGCACCACGTTTGCGGTAGCCACGCCGGCCAGATGTGCGAAGGCCAGGCAGGCCTCGCACTGCAAGTCGCCGGGCTGATGCGCGGCACGATCCTGGCCGCCGGCCACACGCGAGGTGGCTTCGGCCAGGTGGCTCATCTCGTGCATGACCGCGCCTTGCTGCGACAGCAGAAGGACGACGGGCAACAGGAACGAGAAAAGCAACTTGCGCATGAACATTCGATTATGGCGCAGGCGCCTGAGCCGCGGCTTGCGCGGGCCAGCGCTGTCGCATCCCGTCTGCTCATCACGCGCGCTTGACAAAGGGAGTGGACAATCGCAGCGCCGAAGACAAGCGCACTTGACCAGGATGCCCCGACCCATGCGATTTCGACTCGATCTGATTCTCTGTGCGTTGCTCGCCGTCCCCGCGCTGGCACGGGCGCAAGCGGCGTCCGCCCCCGTCGCGGAGCCCGTTCGCCAACTGGTCGTGTACGTGATGCCGTACTACGCCGCCGGCGATACTTTCAACGCCGCGCCGAAGGTGGCCGTGGATCCCGTCTATGACAAGCTGCTGGCGTCGACGTCGGCGGCCGACATCCGCAAGGTGCGCGACGCCATCGCCGCGCAACCCGACCTGGTCAAGCCCGAGACGATGATGGTGCTCGCGATCCGCCTGTACGACACCGGCCAGCGCGACGACGCGGCGTTCTGGTACTACGCCGGGCGGGATCGATTCCTCACCATGGACGCCGTGCTCGACATGCGTTCGCTGCAGTTGCTGAAGGTGGCGGAGGTCATGGAGAGCTTCGTCAATGCCGTCGGGCCGGCGATAGACGGCTACGCGCTCTGCGACGTGGCACGCCACCAGGAACGCGAAGACCGCGCCATCGCCTGGGTGGCCGCGCATCCCTACAAGGTGCTGGGCTACAGCGACCTGCCCGCGCAATCGGACGACCGCAACGCGGCGCTGGCCAACGCGGTGAACAAGCTGCGCGAGGCGTCCGCGCACAACGGCGAGTTGCTCGCGCAGCCGGAGATGCTGGCCAAGCTGGCGGACGTCCGCAAGCAGAGCCAGGCCGACGCGCGCTTCTGCTGGAAGTAGACGGCGCCCGGCCACGGGCATCGGAGGGGAGATCGCCGCGAAGCGGAGAATGCCCGCATGCCTCGCCGCGCGACACCGCCCGACACCGTCGACACGACGACCGCCGGCGTGCGTCGATGGACACTGGTCAGCGCGGTGCTGGGCTCCAGCATGGCGTTCATGGACGGCACCGTGGTCAACGTCGCGTTGCCGGCGATCCAGCGCAGCCTGGATGCCAGCGGCGCCGATGCGCAATGGATCATCGAGGCGTACGCGCTGTTTCTGGCCGCGTTGCTGCTGGTGGGCGGCGCGCTCGGCGACCGCTTCGGCCGCAAGCGCGTGTTCCTGCTGGGGGTCGTGGTGTTCGTGGCGACGTCGGCGGCTTGCGCAGCGGCGCAGGACACCGGGCAGTTGATCGCCGCACGCGCGCTGCAAGGCATCGGCGCGGCGCTACTGGTGCCCGGCAGCCTGGCGCTGCTCGGCGCCAACTTTCCCGAGGCTGAACGCGGCCGCGCGATCGGCACCTGGTCGGCATTCAGCGGCATCACGGCCGCGATCGGGCCGGTGGTCGGCGGCTTCCTGGTCGACCACTTCTCGTGGCGCTGGGCGTTCCTGCTCAACGTGCCGATCGGCGTCGCGCTGTTGCTGGCCTGCATGGCCAAGGTGCCGGAGAGTCGTGGCGACGCCCGGGACGGTCCGGTGGACGTCGCCGGCGCCGCGGCAGCCACGCTGGGCCTGGCCGGAATCGTGTTCGCGCTGATCGAGGCGCCGACGCGCGGCGGGGGTTCCGCGCCGGTGGTGGCCGCCGCGGTCGTCGGACTCCTGGGCCTCGCGGCCTTCATCGCCAGGGAGTCGCGCGCGCACACGCCGATGCTGCCGCTGCACCTGTTTCGCAACCGCAATTTCTCCGGCGCGAACCTGCTCACGCTGCTGCTCTACGCCGCGCTCGGCGGTGGCCTCTACTTCGTGCCGCTGAACCTGATCCAGGTGCAGGGCTACGGCGCGACGGCGGCCGGCGCGGCGCTGTTGCCGTTCGTCGCGATCATGTTCGCGCTGTCGCGCTGGGCCGGTTCGCTGGTGGACTCGGTGGGCGCGAGGATCCCCCTTGTCGTCGGCCCGGCCATCGCGGCCGCCGGCTTCGCGCTGTTCGCCTGGCCGGGCATCGGCGGCAGCTACTGGACCACGTTCTTCCCCGCCGTGTGCGTGCTGGGCCTGGGCATGACGATCACCATCGCGCCGTTGACCACCACCGTGATGAATGCCCTGGGGCAGGCACTGGCCGGCACGGCGTCGGGCGTCAACAACGCCGTGTCGCGCGCCGCCGGACTGCTCGCGATCGCCGCGCTCGGCGCCGTCCTGACGCAGGTCTTCCAGGCGCGCCTGCACGAGGCGCTGGCGCACGCGAGCCTGCCCGCCGGCATCGCCGACGCGGTGTCCGCCCAGCGCGACAAGCTGGCCGCGATCACGCCGCCGACGAGCGCGGGAGCGGCGGTCGCGACGCAAGTCCGTGGCCTCGTCGGCGCCGCCTTCGTCGCCGGCTTTCGCGCGGTGATGCTCACGTCCGCCGGGCTGGCGCTCGCGAGCGCGCTGAGCGCCTGGTTCCTGATCGCCGGCCGCCAGGCCACCCCAGATTCCAAAGGACATGCGACATGACACCTACCCCCTTCGACGCCATCGTCATCGGCAGCGGCCAGGCCGGCGTCCCGCTCGCGGTACGGCTGGCCGACCACGGCTGGAACACCGCGCTGATCGAGCGCGGAGAGCTGGGCGGCACCTGCGTGAACAACGGCTGCACGCCCACGAAGACGCTGGTGGCGAGCGCGCGCGCCGCCTGGGTCACCCGCCACGCGGCGGACTTCGGCGTGACGATCACGGGTGAGGTCACCATCGACTACGCGGCCGTCCGCACCCGCACGATGAAGGTCGTGCAGGGCTCGCGCGACGGCCTCGGTCACTGGATCGCGAACACCGAGCACCTGACACTCGTGCACGGCGAGGCACGCTTCGTCGGCCCCGACGTCGTTCAGGTCGGCGAGCGGACGCTGCAGGCGCCGCGCATCTTCCTCAACGTCGGCGCACGGCCGATCGTGCCGGACTGGATCGCAGCGTCCGGCGTGCCCTTCCTCACCAGCGAATCGCTGCCCGCGCTCGAGAAGCTCCCTGCCCACCTGCTGATCCTGGGCGCCGGCTACATCGCGCTCGAATACGCCCAGGTGTATGCCCGTTTCGGCTGCGCGGTGACGGTGATCGAGCAGGGTGAACGCCTGTTGCCGCGCGAAGAGGCCGAGGTGGCCGAGACGGTGAAGGCGGTGCTCGAACGCGACGGCGTGGCATTCATGGTGGGCGCCAACGCGACGGCGCTGCAGCGCGGCGACGCCGGCATCGCGCTGACGGTGGACGGCCAGCGCGTGACCGGCAGCCACCTGCTGGTGGCGATCGGCCGGCGTCCCAACACCGAGGCGATGGATCTCGCACGCGCGGGCATCACATGCGAGGCCAAGGGCAGCGTACGTGTCGACGACCAGCTGCGCACCGACGTGCCCGGCATCTGGGCGCTGGGCGACGTCAACGGCCGCGGCGCGTTCACGCATACGTCGTACAACGACTTCGAGATCGTCGCGGCCAACCTGCTGGACGACGACCCGCGCCGCGTCAGCGACCGCGTTCCCGTCTATGCGTTGTTCACCGATCCGCCGCTGGCGCGCATCGGCATGTCGCGCGCCGCGGCGCGCGAGTCGGGCAAGCGCGTGCTGGTAGGCCATCTGCCGATGTCGCGCGTGGGCCGCGCGCGCGAGCGCGGCGAGACGGACGGCTTCATGGAGGCGCTGATCGACGCCGACACGCAACGCATCCTCGGTGCGACACTGCTGGGCATCGAGGCCGACGAGGCGATCCACTGCCTGCTCGACGTCATGACCGCAGGCCTGCCGTACACCGCGATCTCGCGCACGATGCACATCCATCCCACCGTCAGCGAACTGATCCCGACGATGCTGCAGTCGCTCAAGCCGTTGGAATGAGCGACGCCCCCGTCTACCAGGTGACGCTGATGCCGTCCGGCCAGCGCTTCGAGGCGCGTGCCGACGAAACGCTGCTGAAGGCGGGGCTGCGGGCGATGGCGCCGATGCACAGTTCGTGCCGCAACGGCACTTGCCGCACCTGCCTGTGTCGACTGGAAAGCGGCGAGATCGCCTACGAGATCGAGTGGCCCGGGCTGACGCGGGAAGAGAAGGCCGAGGGGCTCGTGCTGCCGTGCGTGGCGCGCGCTTTGTCCGACGTCGTGCTGTTGCGGCTCTTGTCTCGATAGAGCGCCTGCGATTTTCTGATCGATTCGCGGGCGCACTGGCGAAGGCACGACTCGCCGGGGCGCTCTGTTTTGTTCGTGTCCCCCGGCCTGCGGCCTCCTCCTTAACCTCACAAAACAGAGCCCCCCGACTCGCCGTGCCGGACTTGGCGGGGCGAGAAAAAACATTCTCCATTTTTTAAAAGGGCTCGGCGCGCGTCTCGGCCCATCGAGGGCCTCGACGGCCTGAGCATGCCGATGTTCCGCTGCGAATGCTGGTTTGGCGTCTTGAGGTTGCGGACGCGTAGCGTCCGAGGTTCGTTGCTCCGAAGACTTCGAAGGACGAAGCGCGAAGCGCTCCCGGCACGAAACGCTGCGGTTCGCAGGGTTACGCCCGCACGCTTAGGCCGTCGATGGCCCTCGATGGGCCATCGACGCGCGCCGAGCCTCCATAAAAACTACCGACCGTATTTCTGCCGGCACGCCTCGCCGTGCCTTCCCGAGAGATCAATGGCCCAATCAAATCGGCCGTACGAACAAGCCGACTGTCAACGCCACACCCAGGCACACGATCGCCACCCGCAACGCCTTCTCGTTCACCCGCTTGAGCGCCCAGGTGCCGGCCAGCCCGCCGACGATGGCACCCGCGCCGAGCACGACGGCCTGCGTCCAGTGCACCTGCGGTGACGCGACGAACAGCACCACGGCCGCTGCGTTCATCACGCTCGCCAGCGCGTTCTTCGTCGCGCCGGCATTGCGCGTCGCCAACCCCGCCAGCGTCAACGCCGCCAGCATCAGGAAGCCGATGCCGCCGCCGAAGTAGCCGCCGTAGATGCCGATGAAGAACTGCGCGATGGCCGCCGTGCGCGGGCCGATGTGGGCAGCGCCTTCCAGCGGCTCGCGGCGGAAGCTGCCCCAGGCGAACACGCCCGTGGCGAACAGCACCAGCCACGGCACCAGGTGGGCGAACACCGACGGCGGCGTGTTGAGCAGCAGCAGGCCACCGAAGGCACCCCCGACCAGGCTCAGGATGAACAACGCGCGAAAGGACAACGCGCCGACTCCGGAGACGAGGCTGCGGCCGGCAAGGCCCGCCGTGACCTGGCCGGGAAACAGCGCCACCGTCGACGTGATGTTGGCGGCCAGCGGCGACATCCCGGACAGGATCAGCGCGGGCAACGTGATGAACGAGCCGCCGCCGGCGAGCGTGTTCTGCATGCCGGCCCAGAGGCCGGCGACAAGGAGGAGAGCGAGCAGCATGCGCCAGGGTAGCGCGGACGCGATGCCCCGCGCTCGCGCAGGCGCATCGGTTCAACGCGCGGGCAGCCCGAGCAGCGTCTTCGGTTCCAGGAACGCCTCGAGCCCGAACTCGCCGAACTCGCGGCCGATGCCCGATTGCTTGAACCCGCCGAACGGCGCCATCGGCTCGTGGTGCAGCCCGTTCACGAGCACCCGCCCCGCGAGCAGGCGCGACGCCACGGCGCGCGCCCGCGCGAGATCGGTGGCGTGCACGCTGGCCTGCAGGCCGTAGACGGTGTCGTTGGCGATGGCGATCGCGTCTTCATCGTCGGTGTAGCCGATCACGCACAGCACCGGCCCGAAGATCTCGTCGCGCGCGATCTGCATGTCGTTGCGGACGTCGGCGAACACCGTCGGCCGCACGAACCAGCCCCGCTCCAGCCCGTCGGGCCGACCGAGGCCGCCGGCCACCAGGCGCGCGCCCTCCTGCGTGCCGAGCGCGATGTAGCGCTGCACGCGGTCGTACTGCTTCTGGCTGACCATCGCACCGATGTCCGTGGCGCCCGCGCGCGGGTCGCCCACGCGCACGCCCGCGACCGCCGTTGCCATCAATGCCAGCGCTTCGTCCATGCGCGCCTGCGGCACCAGGATGCGCGTGCCGGCGATGCAGGCCTGGCCGCTGTTGATGAAGCCGGCCTGGATCGCCAACGGGATCGCGCTGGCGAAGTCGGCATCGTCCAGGATCAGCGTGGGTGACTTGCCGCCCAGTTCCAGCGTCACGCGCTTGAGCGTCTCGGCGCCCGCGCGCAGGATGCTCTTGCCCACCGCGGTGCTGCCGGTGAACGACACCTTGGCGATGTCGGGGTGGCTGGCGAACTCCGCGCCCACCACGTCGCCGCGGCCGTTGACCACGTTGAAGACGCCCGGCGGCAGGCCGGCCGCGTGCAGCGCCTCCAGCACCACCTGCGTCTGCAGCGCGCTCATCTCGCTGGGCTTGATCACCGCGGTGCAGCCGGCCGACAGCGCCGTGGCGAGCTTGCTGCAGATGAAGCCGGCGTTGCTGTTCCACGGCGTGACCAGCGCGACGACGCCCACCGGCTCCATCTGCACTTCGGCCGTGCCGATGCGGCGGTTCAGGTCATAGGCTTCGAGCGTGGTGGCCGCGCGGCGGAACGAATCGGCCGCGTTGGCCGCGGACGCCGTTGCGAAGGCCAGCGACGCGCCGTACTCGAACATCATCGCGTCGCGGATATCGTCGGCGCGGGCGCTGACCGCGGCCTGCAGGCGGCCCAGCATCGCGATGCGTTCGCCCTTGCTGGTGCGCGACATCGCGGGAAGGGCCCGCTTCGCGGCGGCGATCGCGCGCAAGGCGTCCTCGCGATCGCCGAGGCGCACCTGGCCGATGCGCTCCTCGGTGGACGGATTGAACAGGTCGAACAGTTCGCTGCCGTGCGGTTCGACGAACGCGCCGTCGATGTAGGCCTGCGAGACGACGGTGTGGGCGGGGCTGGTGGAAGTCATGTGCATCAGTCTGATCGGCTTGCAATGATTTGATAAGCCATGCAATCATGGACGTTTCGTTGCGGTAATCAGGACAATGCACAAGAGCGGATTGACAGCCCTCGAAGCGGCGCTGGCCGTGGCGCGCCGCGGCAGCTTCCGCGCGGCCGCGATCGAGCTGGGCATGTCCACCTCGGCGCTGAGCAACGCCATCGCCGGGCTGGAGGCGCGCGTAGGCGTGCGTCTGTTCAACCGCACCACGCGCAGCGTGGCGCTGTCGGAGGCCGGCGAGCGCTTCGTGGCGGAGATCGCGCCGGCGCTGGCGCAGATCCGCGACGCGATGGAGGCCGCCAACGATCTCGGCACCACGCCGCACGGCACGCTGCGCATCAACACCAGCGGCGGCGCGGCGTTGATGGTGGCGCCGCTGGTGCACGACTACGTGCGGCGCTATCCCGAGATGCACGTGGACATCGTCACCGAAGGCCGGCTGATCGACATCGTCGCCGCCGGCTACGACGCCGGCATCCGCCTGGCCGAGAGCGTGCCGCGCGACATGGTGTCGGTGCCGATGGGCCCGGACCTGGGCATGGCGGTGGTGGGCTCGCCCGACTACTTCGCGCGCCATGCCGTCCCGAAGACGCCGGCCGACCTGGCTGCCCACGCCTGCGTGCGCACGCGGTTGCCCAGCGGCACGCTGTGTCGCTGGGAGTTCCTGAAGAAGGGCCAGGCGGTGGCCATCGACGTCGCCGGCCCGCTGACGCTCGACGACATGCCCTGCACGCGCGCGGCCGCGCTGGCGGGGGTCGCGCTGGCCTGGGTGTCCGACCAGTCGGTACGCGACGACCTGGCCAGCGGCGCCCTGGTGCGCGTGCTCGCCGACTGGACGCCGTCCAGCCCGGGCCTGTGCCTGTACTACCCGAGTCGCCGCCATGCGCCCGCCGGGTTGCGCGCATTCGTGGAACTCATCCGCGAGCTGAACCCGCGCGGCAAGGCCTCCCGCAAACGTTGACTTGTGCAGGCACGCTGCCGGCGCCGGCCGTTCGACATAGAGTCGGCCCATACGAACATATTCCGGAGCGACGATGACACTGCAAAGACGCAAGCTGGGCAGCCAGGGGCTGGAAGTCTCGGCCATCGGCCTGGGCTGCATGGGCATGAGCCAGTCCTACGGGCCGGCCGACGAGACCGAGTCCATCGCCACGCTGCACCGGGCCATCGAGCTCGGCTGCAACTTCCTGGACACGGCCGAGGTCTATGGGCCGCTGACCAACGAGGCCTTGCTCGGCAAGGCCCTCAAGGGCCGCCGCCACGAGGTGACGATCGCCACCAAGTTCGCCTGGCGCTTCAAGGACGGCAAGCAGTTGCCAGGCGAGCGTGCAAGCAGCCCGGAGCGGATCCGCGAAGCCGTCGAGGGCTCGCTGCGCCGGCTGGGCACCGACCACATCGACCTGCTGTACCAGCACCGCATCGATCCGGCGGTGCCGATCGAGGAGATCGCGGGCACCGTGGGCGAGCTGGTACGCGAAGGCAAGGTGCGTTTCTTCGGACTGTCGGAGGCCGGCGTCGCCAACATCCGGCGCGCCCACGCCGTGCACCCGGTCAGCGCGGTGCAGAGCGAATACTCGCTGTGGGAGCGCAACCTGGAGACGGACGTCATTGCGGCGCTGCGCGAGCTCGGCATCGGCCTGGTCCCGTTCAGTCCGCTCGGTCGCGGCTTTCTCACCGGCGAGGTCAAGCGGGCCGAGGACTACCCCGCGGACGACTTCCGGCGCGACGATCCGCGCTACCAGGGCGAGAACTTCGACGCCAACGTGGCGGCGGCCGGCAGGGTGCGCGAGATCGCCGAGTCCTTGAACGCGACGCCGGGCCAGGTCGCACTCGCGTGGGTGCTGGCGCAAGGCGACGACATCGTGCCGATCCCGGGCACCAAGCGGCGCAAGTGGCTGGAAGAGAACGTGGCGGCCGCGGCGATCAAGCTCACCCCGGAAGTGGTCACGGCGCTCGGGGCCGCACTGGCACCCGGCAAGATCCAGGGCAAGCGCTACTCGGCCGAACGGATGGCGACGGTCGACCGCTGAGGTCGATCGGCTGCAGCGGGAAGCGGCAGGTCGACCCGGCCAGCCACGGCCGGTCGACCGACCACGCATCCACTCAGGCCATCGCCTGCTTCGCCAGCCGCAGCTCCTCGATCATCCGATCGCGCATCACGAACTTCTGGGCCTTGCCGGTGACGGTCATCGGCAAATCGTCGACGAAACGCACGTAACGCGGCACCTTGTAGTGGGCGATCTGTTCGCGGCAGAACTCGCGGATGTCTTCCTCGGTGGACGACTCGCCCGGCTTCAGCACCACCCACGCGCACACTTCCTCGCCATACTTGAGGTCAGGCACGCCGAACACCTGCACGGATTGCACCTTCGGGTGGCGGAACAGGAACTCCTCGACCTCGCGCGGGTAGACGTTCTCGCCGCCGCGGATCAGCATGTCCTTCACGCGGCCGACGATGTTGCAATAGCCCTCCGCGTCGATGGTCGCCAGGTCGCCGGTGTGCATCCAGCCATCGACGACCGTCTGGCGCGTGCGCTCTTCGTCGCCCCAGTAGCCCGTCATCACCGAATAGCCCCTGGTGCACAGCTCGCCCTTCTCGCCCACCGGCACGATGTTGCCTTCGAGGTCGATCACCTTGCATTCGAGGTGCGGCTGCACGCGGCCCACGGTGGTGGTGCGGCGATCGAGTGGATCCGTGGTGGCGCTCTGGAACGAGACCGGGCTCGTCTCCGTCATGCCGTAGGCGATCGTCACCTCGCGCATGTGCATGCGCGAGACCACCTGCTTCATCGTCTCGATGGGGCACGGCGAGCCGGCCATGATGCCCGTGCGCAGCGACGACAGGTCGAACTCGGCAAACCGCGGATGCGACAGTTCGGCGATGAACATAGTCGGCACGCCGTGCAGCGCCGTGCAACGTTCCTCGGCGACGGCGCCCAGCGCGGCGACCGGGTCGAACGCCTCGCCGGGGAACACCATCGCCGCACCGGTGGACACCGAGGCCAGCACCGCCAGCACCATGCCGAAGCAGTGGTACAGCGGCACCGGGATGCACAGCGAATCGTTCTCGGAGAAATCCATCGCCATCGCGATGAAGCGGCCGTTGTTGACCACGTTGCGGTGGGTCAGCGTGGCGCCCTTCGGGTTGCCGGTGGTGCCGCTGGTGAACTGGATGTTGATCGCCTCCGCGCTGAGGCACTCGGCGAACGGCAGCGGCTCGCCGCGGCCGCGTTCCAGCACGTCGGCGTAGTCGAGCATGCCCGGCGTCTGCCCCGTGCCCATGCGGACGATGAACTCGAGCTCGGGCAATTCCGGCCGCACCTTCTGCAGCATCTCCAGATACATCGAGGTCTTCAGGCGCTCGGCCGACACGATGGCACGGCAGCCCGACACCTGCAGCGCGTACGTGAGCTCCGACAGTCGGTACGACGGGTTGATGTTGACCAGGATCAGGCCCATGCGCGCGGTGGCGAACTGCGTCACCAGCCATTCCACGCGGTTGGGCGACCAGATGCCGACGCGATCGCCCTTGACCAGGCCCAGCCCGGCGAGGCCCGAGCCGAAGGCATCGACCTCGGCCAGGAACTCGCGCCATGTCCAGCGAATGCCCTGCTCGCGGAACACGACGGCGAGGCGGTCGGGATAGCACTTGGCCGTGTCGGCCAGCAGGCCGTAGATCGTGGCGTCGGACAGCGGGATGTCGGTCCATCCCGCCACGTGCGACAGGCCGGCTATGGGAAGCGTGGGCGCTCCGGTGGTCGTTGCTGCGTTCATCGCCGTCTCCTTCTCGTTGTTCGGCACCGCCGAGTTCGTCGACCGGCGCGTCGCAACGAGAATAAACCAGCTTCGTGAACGAAAACTTGCGCTGAGACAACGATAAGTGTCAGGAGCCGCGGCATGTAACGGCGCCGCTTGCCTACAGGTTCATTCCGGCAAGTGGAACAGGCGCCGGCTGTTGGCCGTTGCCTGGGCCGACAAGGCGGCGACGTCCATGCCCTTCAACTCGGCCACCGCCTGCGCGACGAACGGCAGCAAGGCCGGCTCGTTGTAGGGTCGCGTCTTGCCGGCATTCTTCGGCCGCAGATAAGGGGCGTCGGTCTCCAGGTGCAGGCGATCCGCCGGGATCACGCGCAGCGCGTCGCGCAGCGCTGCACCCCGGGCGGCATCGGTGACCCAGCCGGTGACGCCGATGTCGAAGCCCAGCGCAAGAAAGGCCTCGGCCTCGGCAGCGCCGTCGGTGAAGCAGTGCACGACGCCGTGCGCGCCGGCGGACGCCGCATCGCGCAGCATGGCGCGGAAGTCGTCGAAGGCGTCGCGGCAATGCAGGAACAGCGGCTTGCGCAGGCGCACGCTGGCCGCGATCTGTGCCTCGAAGGCGTGGCGCTGCGCCTCCACGGGCGAGAACATGCGGTTGTAGTCGAGACCGCATTCGCCCACGGCCACCACGTGCGCATCGGCCCACAGCGCTGCGAACTGCGCGTCGGACGCCGCCGTCCAGTCCTTCGCGGTGTGCGGGTGCACGCCGGCGGTGGCCCAAACGCGCGCATGCTCGCGCGCGAACGCGAGCGCCTGCCGGCTGGACGGCAACGACGTGCCGGTGGCGAGGATGTGGGCGACGCCGGCGGCGGCGGCCCGCGTCAGCAACTCGGCGCCAATGCCCTTCAGTTGCGAGGAGTGGAAGTTCACTCCGATGTCGATCAATGTCATGCGCGCATTGTCTCAGCGCAGTGCTTCAGCGCAGGAACTTGGGCAGCTCGCTCTTGAACTTGCTCAGCGACAGCGGCTTGGTCCAGTACGCCTCGGCACCGCGCGCGATGGCCTCGGTCACCTGCGCCGGCATCGCGTCGGCCGACAGCGCCACCACGCGAATACCGCTGGTGGCCGGATCGGCACGCAGGCGATCGAGCACGTCCAGGCCGCTCATGTCGGGCAGTTGCATGTCCAGCAGGATCAGGTTGGGCATCCAGTGGCGCGCCAGTTCGAGGCCGGACGCGCCATCGCGCGCCACCAGCAACTGCACGTCGGCGCACAGCGCGACGTACTGCTCCATCAGCAGCACGTTGACGGGATCGTCCTCGATGTAGACGATCACGCCGGCAGCCCCTGCCAGCGCCGAGCCGAACGTGGTGGTGGATTCGAAGTCGGCATGCTCTGCGCTTTCCAGCAGGTCGCGGTTCAGGCGGATCGTCACCGTGGTGCCCTGCCCCGGCGCGCTGGCCACGTCGAGCGAACCGCCCTGGCGCTCGGCCAGGTGGCGGCTGATCTCCAGGCCCAGGCCGGCGCCTTCCGTCGCGTTCGGCTCGTCGCCGAGGCGGCGGAACGGAATGAACAGGTCGCGCTGCTGCAGCGCCGTCATGCCCACGCCCTGGTCGCGCACGGTCAACACGGCCTGCGCGGGCGTCAGCGAGAAGGCGACGAAGACGGTCCCGTGCGCGCGGTTGTACTTGATCGCGTTCGACAGGATGTTGACGAACACCTGTTTCAGTCGCACCGGATCGGCGACGACGAACAACTGGGCCGGCGGCTCGTCGAGCTCGATGGAAACGCCGCGCGCGACCCGTGCCGTCTCCAGCAGGTCGACGGCATTGCGCAGCACCGGCGCGAGCCGCACGCTGCTCAGCGCGACGCTCATCTCGCCCACTTCCAGTCGCGCGACGTCCAGCAGGTCGTTGACCAGCCGCAGCAGATATTGGCCGCCATCGACGACCCGATCGAGACGCGCCATCTGCGTGGCGGTCAACGACTCGACGGGATCGGTGCGCATCAGGTCGGAGAACCCGATGACCGCATTCAGCGGCGTGCGCAACTCGTGGCTGACGCGCGAGAGGAATTCGCGCTTGGCCTGGTAGGTGCGCAGCGCAGCGCCCTCCTCCAGCATCGCGCTCCGCGCGGTCACCTCCTCCGTGACGTCGCGCACCAGGGCCACCATGTGCGACACGGTACGACCATCGTCCAGGAACGCCCGGCCATCGACTTCCAGGTGACGCAGGCGGCCGGAGGGCGGCAGGATGCGGTAGCGCTGGACCAACGGCGTGCGGTCGGCCAACGCCCGCACGAACGCCTGCTTCATCGGGCCGCGGTCGTCCGGATGCACGCGCAGGCGCAGTACCCGGGCCGGATAGACGCTTCCGGGAGTCGGCGCCATCTCGTAGATGGCGATGGCGCGCGCATCCAGCAGCACGGTGTCATCGTGTACGCGCCATTCCACGAGGCCCAGCTGGCCCGCCTCGGCCGCCAGCGCCCAGCGCGCGTTGCCTCCCTCCACGGCCTGCTGCGAACGCGCGAGCCGCATCCACATCATCCGCGCGAACAGCGTGCCGCCGACAATCAGCGCGACCGCCAGGACGACCGTCCCCGCCAACAGCAGCCCCTGAACCCAGCGCGCCGCCTTGCCCAACTGTCGCGAGAACTGCATCTCCTCGGTGTTGAGCACATCGTCGAGCCGGTTGATCTCGAACTCGAAGCCCGGCCGCCAATCGCCCTCGGTGCCCGCCATGCGCGCCGCGTGGATCTCCTCGCCGAGCCGCTTCAGTTGCAGCAGTTCGGTGTCGGCGGCAGCCCAGGTGCCGACCGCGTCGGCCACCAGCGGCACGCGGCGAAACAGCCGGTAGAAGCCGATCAGGGCATCGAGATCGTCGGCGTCGTTGCCGCCTTGCAGAAAGCCGCGCCGCACGGCGGCGTAGTCAGGACTGGGCCGCTCCAGCTCGAGCCGCGCCATCCGGTCGCCGAGCGGCACCGCCAACGCATCGAGGTAGCGCCGGTAGTCGGCCTCCTCGCCTGAACGGGCGTACTGCCCGAGCCAGCGTACCGCGTTCTTCTGCCCCTTCGAGTAGAGGCTCTCGCCGCCCACATAGGCCCGCGCCGACGCCAGCACGCCGACGATGGCCGAGCACAGCAGCGCCAGAAGCAGCACCGCCACCACGAACACGATGGCGGACGCACGACGCTTGCCGCGATGCCAGTTGCCGAGACCTTGCCTCGTCGCGGACAGGCCGTCGGCGCCCGGTGCTGCGCTCATGCACCGCCTTGAGGGCGTGAACGCCAGCGGCTTGCGTCGTGCGCGATTCGACTCGGTGCCATCTTCCTGTTCCTCGCCGTGAGCTTGCCAGTTTGCAGCAAGTCAGAGGCCTTGAACAGGTCAGGCAACCGCATCGGATGCCCCACCCCGTATCCGGAGCCGTGCGCCCTCAGATCCCCAGGATCGAGACCGATTTCGTCACCAGGTACGACTCCAGCGCCTCCGGGCCGCCTTCGGAACCGTAGCCCGAATCCTTGACGCCGCCGAACGGCATCTCGGGCGACGGCGTGGCCGGCTGGTTGATCCACAGCATGCCCAGCTCGAGGCGCTGGCCCAGGATGTGCGCCGTCTTGATCGACTTCGTGAACGCGTAGCCGGCCAGGCCGAACGGCAGGCGGTTGGCTTCGGAGATCGCCTCGTCCAGCGTGTCGAAGGCGCGGATCGCGGCGACCGGGCCGAACGGCTCGTTGTTGAACACGTCGGCGTCCAGCGGCACGTCGGTGAGCACCGTCGGCGCGAAGAAGTTGCCGCTGCTGCCGACGCGCTCGCCGCCGGTGGCGATCTTGGCGCCCTTGGCGCGCGCGTCCTCCATCATCTTGGCCATCGCGGTGACGCGGCGGCCGTTGGCGAGCGGGCCGAGGCTGGTGCCCGCGACCAGGCCGTCGCCGAGCTTGAGGCCCTGCGCATGCTTGACGAGCAACGCCGCGAACTCGTCGCGCAGGCTGCTGTGCACGAGAAAGCGCGTGGGCGAGATGCAGACCTGGCCGGCATTGCGGAACTTCGCGCCGCCGGCCGCCTTCACGGCCAGCGCCACGTCGGCATCTTCGGCCACGATGACCGGGGCATGGCCGCCGAGCTCCATCGTCACCCGCTTCATGTGCTGGCCGGCCAGCGCCGCCAGCTGCTTGCCCACCGGCGTGGAGCCCGTGAACGTCACCTTGCGGATGATGGGGCTGGCGATCAGGTAGCTGGAGATCTCGGCCGGATCGCCGAACACCAGGCCCACCGTGCCGGCCGGCACGCCGGCGTCGACGAAGGTCTGCAGCAACGCCGCCGGCGACGCCGGCGTTTCCTCCGGCGCCTTGACCAGGAACGAGCAGCCGGTGGCCAGCGCCGCGCCCAGCTTGCGCACGATCTGGTTGATCGGGAAGTTCCATGGCGTGAACGCGGCCACGGGCCCGACCGGCTCCTTCAGGACGAGCTGCTGCGCGGCCAGGTTGCGCGACGGCACGATGCGGCCGTAGACGCGGCGGCCCTCGTCGGCGAACCACTCGATGATGTCGGCGCCGGCCAGCACTTCGACGCGGGCCTCGGCCAGCGGCTTGCCCTGCTCCTGCGTCATCATTCGCGCGATGGCATCGGCACGTTCGCGCAGCAGGCCTGCCGCCTTGCGCATGGTCGTGGCGCGCTCGTTGGCGGGCGTGTTCTTCCAGGCCTCGAAGCCCTTTTGCGCGGCAGCCAGGGCCAGATCCAGGTCGGCGATGCTCGCCTGCGCGACGTGGCCGATCGTCTGGCCAGTGGCGGGGTTGGCGACGGCCAGCTTCTTGCCGCCCGCGGCATCGCGCCATTCGCCGGCGATCAGGAGACGGGTGTCGGGATAGGAAGCGGTGGTCTCGGTCATTTACGTTGTTCCAGTGCGATAGATAGCCAGAGGTTAACCCTGGGCCAATGTCCTTGGGTCACGCGGTGAAAACGCCTGCGGAAAAGCGTCGGCACGATCGGGATGACGACCGAACGAGCTCGGGCCCCTCCACGCCATTCGAGGTGCAGAGGTCCGCACCAGGCAGTTCGAGAAGGGGAGGTCGGGCGCACCGGCTTTCGACGACGTGGGCGACTCGAAGGAACTGGCCGAGAATCGTCGGCAATTTGAGCGTTCGCCGTCGAGGATATTGACGAGAATTCTGAATTCTTGCGTCAAATGCGGAACTCATCGGCCGGTTTGTGTGCGAAGCGTGGTGTCCCGAGCCCTCACTCGCCGTCGCCCGCTGAATGGATTTTCAACTTTCACCGGGTTGCACGTGGTCAATGAATACATCGCGGCGCGGATACCGGGTCCGGGATCATGACGGCGCCACACCGCGCGACAAACAGGCAATTCTTCGTCCAGTGGGCGATCTATTGCCTGGCTCTGGTGACCCTGGGTGGATTCATCGCCATTTCGCTGGTGCGGGAGCATCGGCGCATCGATTCCGAGGAAAGGGATCGGCTCGCAATTCAAACGGCAGTCGTCGAGAAGAACCTCAAGCCACAGCTGCTTCTGGCCAATCGTGTCATAGAAGACATCCTCAAGAACCTGCCGGCATGGCAGGCTGAGAACGACAACTTCCAGCGCGGGAATCGAGAGCTCCGGGTCATCAACGACACCTTGATAGGGATTCGTCCGATCCTGATCATCCGGGCCGACGGCATCGTCAGCGCCTCCAGCAACGACAAGTTGATCGGGATGAATTTCGCCTATCGCGAATATTTCAGGACCGCTCAGCGCGACCCCGACCCCGCCATCCTGCACATCAGCGCGCCCTTCAAGACGGTTCTGGATACCTACGTGATCAGCCTGTTTCGAACGATACGCGCCGCGGACGGGGGTTTCGGCGGCATCGTCATCGTGAGCGTCATCCCGGAATATTTCTCCATCCTGCTCGAGTCCGTCCGCTATGCGCCGGACATGACGACGTCCCTCGCTCACGCAGACGGCAAACTCTTCCTGACCTCACCGATCCAGCCGGAATCGAACGGCAAGGACCTGGCCCGTTCGGGAACCTTTTTCATGCAGCACCGCGAGAGCGGCAATCCGCTCGACGTTTACAGCGGCACCACGTACGCAACTGGTGCCCGGCGCCTGATCGCACTGCGCACGCTCCGCCTCGCCGAGCCCCCTATCGACAAGCCTTTGGTGATCGCCGCGAGCCGCGATCTCGATGCGCTGTTCGCGCCCTGGTACCGTGGCCTCTTCATGCAGGCTGGTCTGTTCGGCGTGATATCGATCGTGAGCGCGGCAGGGCTGCTGCTGCTCCAGCGAAGGCGTCGCGACCAGTTCAGGGAACGACAGACTGCCGACAAGCAGATCTGGAAGCTGGCCTTCTTCGACCAATTGACCAACCTGCCCAATCGGATCCTGCTCATGGATCGTCTGCGCCAATCCATGGCGGCCAGCGATCGCAACGGCAGCCATGGCGCCATCCTGTTCATCGACCTGGACAACTTCAAGACGCTCAACGACACCCTTGGCCACGACATGGGCGACCTGCTTCTCAAGCAAGTCGGCGAGCGACTTCGCGCCTGCGTGCGCGCGGCGGACACCGTGGCGCGACTGGGCGGCGACGAATTCGTGGTCATGCTGAGCGAGCTTCGTGCCGATGCATGCGAGGCCGCGGCGCAGGTCGAAGCGGTGGGCAACAAGATCCTCGCCACGCTCGCCCATACCTACGAACTCAACGGGGCTCCGTCCAGGAGCACGTCGAGCATCGGTGCAGCCCTCTTCAAGGGCACCAGCACGGCCACCGACGACTTGTTGAAGCAGGCCGACCTCGCCATGTACAAGGCCAAAGCCGAGGGACGCAACGCGTTGCGTTTCTTCGACCCGGCCATGCTGGTGGTCATGATGGAACGCACCGCCCTTGAATCGGATTTGCGCGAAGCCGTTCGCGACGGGCACCTTCTGCTCCACTACCAGGCCCAGGTCGTGGGCGATGGCCGGATTACAGGCGTGGAGGCTCTGGCGCGCTGGCCGCATCACCGCCGCGGCATGGTCTCGCCCGCGCAGTTCATTCCCCTGGCCGAAGAAACCGGACTGATCTTGCCGCTGGGCCAATGGGTACTCCGTACTGCCTGTATCCAGCTTGCCGCCTGGGCAAAGCGTCCGGAGACGGCGCACTTGACGATCGCGGTCAACGTCAGCGCCAATCAATTCAGCCAGCCCGACTTCGTGGATCAGCTGCTGACGATCCTCGGTGAAACGGGCGCACGTCCCCAGCGCCTGAAGCTGGAATTGACCGAGAGCCTGCTGGTCGCCAATATCGGCCAGCTCATCGAGAAGATGTTTGCCCTGAAGGCCAAGGGGATCGGCTTTTCGCTCGACGACTTCGGCACGGGGTATTCATCGTTGGCGTACCTGAAGCGGCTGCCGCTCGATCAATTGAAGATCGATCAGTCGTTCGTTCGCGATGTGCTCACGGATCCCAATGACGCATCGATCGCTCGCACCATCATTGCGCTGGCGAAGAGCCTCAACCTGGGTGTCATCGCCGAGGGCGTGGAGACCACCGCCCAGCGAGACTTCCTCGCCAGTTCGGGCTGCCACGCCTATCAGGGCTATTTGTTCAGTCGGCCGTTGCCTTTGACAGACTTCGAGCAACTCCTGCTCGAATCAATGTCTGTGAATTGACGCAACAGGACCATTGCCGATGGCAGGGTCGCAGAGGCGAAGGCGAATCTCGTCCCAGAGACGTTCGTCCGGCCAGTCTTCGGCGCCGTCGCCAAGCGCGCACTGCGGGCAGTGCCGGCTTTCAAGCCTGGCGGGACCACGTTGGCCTGCCAGCGGTGCGGATCCGTGATCTGCGCCACACCTTCGGGCAGCGGCTCCGAGATGCCGGCGTTCCTGAGGAGGATCGCAACCTGCTGTTGGGACACGCCACAGACGAGATGGCCCAACACTGCGCCGGGTCGACGGCGCAATGGCTGGTAGAGCAGGCGAACAAGGTCGCAACGACGATCGACAGGACGACGCTGCCACGCGTGGTCAATGGATGATTCACGCAGAAACTCGCGCGGCGGCGGAGTTACGCAAGGCTCACGCACAAAGAAAAACAGCCTAGGTGCCGAAGCGCCTAAGCTGTTGTTCTAGAACCGAAATTCTGGTGCGGCTGGCAGGAATTGAACCCACGACCCCTTGGTTCGTAGCCAAGTACTCTATCCAACTGAGCTACAGCCGCGAAGCCTTGCACTATAGCACGGCTTTTTAACTCTGTCGAATGACCTTCGAAAATTCATCGAAGATCAATCGATCATGGCCGCCTGTCGTTCGTACTCTCCACCGCGAACGTCGTCCCCTTCCAGGCGGGCGATGAACGCGAGTCGGCGCAGTGCGTGACGGCGAACCCGTCCGGGAAGTATAGCAGTGTGAGCCGTCTGCTCGAGCGGGCGCCGGGCCTTTCCCCACAGCTGTCGCTCGGCGAACACCATGCCGGCCGCGGCCACGATGGCCGGCTCGTTGCCATGCGCCAATACCGCGGCTTCGACGCGCGGCAGCCACTCGTTGCCCAGGCCCGCAATGCAGTCGATCAGCGCGATCGCGAGCGCGCTGCGCTCGTCGGCGTCCATGCGCGCCAGCTCGCTCCAGTGCGGCAGCAGATAGTCGCGCCCGAGGTCGGCGCGCCCGAGGTCGCGCGCGCGCACGGCGGCGCGCGCGCCCACCATCACGTCGCGCCGGTCGGCCGCGTCCAGCGACTGCCACGCGCGCAGCAACTGCTCTTCGTCGTGGGCGGCGCAGACGACGTCGGTCGCCAGCGAGCGCAGCAGCGACTGTGCGGCGATCTGCGAGAAGCCCTGGTGCTTGGCAAGCAGGCGCGCGGTCTGCAGCGCCTCGATCGGCTTTTGCGCCATGCGCGCGGCCTGCAGCCGCAGGCGCAGCGCCTGGGTGCGGCGGGCGACGCCCGGCGGCAGCGCGCGCAGTGCCTCGAGGCCGCGTTCGGCGTCGCGGTCGTCCAGCGCCCACTCGGCCATCAGCAGATGCGCGCCATCGAGCACGACCGAACCGGACAATCCACCGGACGTCAGTTCCACGACGCGGCGCGCGCGCTCGTCGCGGCCGCGCCTGTCCTGGATGCGGTGCAAGGACGCGGCGGCGATCAGGTGCGCCAGGCCCGCGAACTCGCGGTCGTTGCGCAGCACGTCGACGTCCTGCTGCAGTTCCAGCGCCTGGCGGGCCGAACGGCTGGCGCGGTTGAAGCGCGCTGCCAGGTACTCGGCATGCGCATCGCGCAACGCGGCATGCGCCGCACGTTCGCGCTTCAGCTCGCGCCATTCGTGCGCGCGGCGCGGCATGCTCAGCAAGCCGTTGATCGCCTTCAGCGCCACGTAGAGCACGATGACGAACAACACCAGCGAGACCACGAACACGTTCAGCGACGTATCGACGCGGTAGCCCGAATAGAAGATCGACACGAGGCCGTCGTTCTGGTTCAGGGCGGCGGCGGCCACCACCGCAGCCACGAACAACAGGATCACCCAGATGACGCTGCGCATTGACGCTCCGCGTTCAGTGACCCGCGACCGCGGCGGCGATCGCGGCCAGCGTGTCGTCGGGGCGCGGGAAGCTCACCTGCTTCGCCTGCGCGCTCACCTGGCGCAACAGGTCGGACACGGCGACGACGCGGCGCGAGTTGTGGTCGAAATAGCGGTCGAGCGCCGTCTGCGCCTGTTGCAGGTCGGCCTGCGCGAGATCGAACTGGCGCGAGAGGATGGACAGCCGCGCGTTGAGCAGGCGCAGCTTGACGTTCTCGCGCAGGAAGAACGATTGGTCGGGTGTCATCAGCATCGCCTCGGGATGCTCGATGGACGTGACGCGGACGGCCTGCTTCAGCTCGCTGAGGAACGGCACGCTGAAGCCGTCCCAGGCGCGCTGCAGCGAGGCGACCCAGGCCGGCTGCTGCGCCTGCGGCACGCCTGACGCCGCGCTGGCCGGCCGCGCTGCCGCCGCGCCGTGTTGCGCGGCGGCAGCGGCCGCGGCGCGACCTGTCGCCGTGGCGCGTTCGGGCGTCGAGACCAGCGGCAATTCATCGACCAGGCGCACGGCTTCGTCGAGGCGAATGGACAGCAAGGGCACGTCCACCACGGAGGTGGTGCGCACGCGGTCGAGATCCCGCGCCACCGCACGCCGCACCCGGTCGAGACGCGGATTGTTGTAGCGCGCCAACCGGTCGTCCGACTGCTTGAGCACCGCCACGATCGGGTCGGTGCTGCCGGTGAGCGCGGCCTGTTGCATCGCGACGCGCAGCGCGGCCTCCATGTCGGCCAGCACGTTCTCGTCACGCGAGCGCGACAGCGACTGGATCAGGTCTTCCACCTGCGAACGCTCCAATTGCGACTCGGCCACGCGCTCGTCGAGCACGCCCAGCTTGCCGTTGGCGTCGCGCACGCTGTCGAGCGCCTGCTTGGACAGCAACTTGGCCTCGGTAGCGTCGTCCTGGCTGGTCTGCTGGCGCTTGACGAGCTCCTGCTCGAGCGATTTCACGCGCTGTTGCGTGTGCCAGGCCGACACGAAGGCGGCCACCGACATCACGCCGAAGGCCAGCGCCACGATCGCGCCCAGCAACAGCCACGACCGGGGCTGCCTGGTCCCGGCGTGTGCGAGCGCAGGAGCGGCAGGGGTCATGGGCGGCAGCATCGCCATCGGTGGCGGCGTGTTCGGCGGAGCGTTGGGATCGTCAGTCACGCGATTCATTGTAGCGACGACGCCACAATGTGCCCGCTGACGCCCGGTCGGAACGCGGGCGGGCGACGCGCGCCCGCCACACCGGGCCAGGGGTTCAGCCGCCGCGCATTTCCGCGATCGCGTCCGCCACGGCCACCGGTGCCGGCGCGACGACCCTCACCGTCCCGAAACCCAGCGCCAGCGCCCGCTCGGCGATGCGCGGGTGCGACGCCAGCGCGCGACCGGCCTGCCAGCGCGCAGCGGGGGCGATGGCCTGCAGATGGTCTATCGCCTCGGAGCTGCTGAACATCCAGATCCAGCGCGCGGGCAGGTCCAACGCTTCGGCCAGCACGGCGCGTTCGGCTGGCGCGAGCGACGGCGCGGTGCGGCCATAGGACTGGACGACGTGCACGTCGGCGCCGCCATCGCGCAGTTGCCGCCCCAGCCAGTCGCGTCCGCCGTTGCCACGCACGATCCAGACGGGACGCTGCGCCCACGGCCAGCCGGCGATGGCCGCCCACAACGCCTCGGAGTCGAATTGCGCCGACGTCGCCGCCGGCGCGACGATGCGCTCGTCGGGCACGCCGCATTCGCGCAGCGCCGCCACGGTGCCGGGGCCGGTGGCGGCGGCCCAGGCCTGCCTGGGCCAGGCGAGCGAACGCGCGTCGACGCCGCGCATCGCTGCCGCCGCATCGAAGAATCCGAGCACGGCGTTCGGGCTGACGAACACCAGCACCGGCGACGTGCTCGCCGCCTCGACCTGCGCCAGCACGGCCTCGACACGCGCCGGCTCGGGCGCCGGCACGATCTCGATCAGCGGCAGCGCGCGCGCTGCCACGCCGAGGGCGGCCAACTCGTCCACCCAGGCGAGTGCCTGCGCCCGCGGACGCACGACCAGCACGGTGGCGGGCAGGCTGATCAAGAGCTCACGCGCCGGCCGGCGGTAGATAGTGCTGCCCGCCCGCGGCCAACAACGCGGCGGCCACGCGGGCCCCCATCGCCTCGGCTGCGGCGACGTCCGGCAGCGATGCCGTCTCGCTCGCCTTCAGCAGCGGGCGTGCCGAAACATGCGGCCCTTCCTGGCCCATGGCTCCCTCGAGCGCCGCGCCCACGGCGGCATCGCCGAGCGCCGCCCGCAGCGTGAAGCGACCGTCGTCGCCACGCGTGGCGAACGCGGCCAGCGGCGTGCTGCAGTTGCCCCCCAGCACGCGCGCCACCGCGCGTTCCGCGTGCACCGCGAGCCAGGCATCGGGGGCTATCAGCGAGGCGAGGCTGGCGTGCAACTCGGCCTGGCCGCTGCGGATCTCGAGTCCGAGCGCGCCCTGCCCCGCCGCCGGGATCATCTCGTCGACCGGGAAGCGCGAGCGGATGCGTTCGCCCAGGCCCAGCCGCATCAGGCCGGCCGCGGCCAGCACGATCGCGTCGTAGCCGCCTTCGTCGAGCTTGCGCAGGCGCGTGTCGAGGTTGCCGCGCAACGGGGCCACGCGCAGGTCGGGCCGCAACGCCAGCAGCTGCGCCACCCGGCGCAGGCTGGAGGTGCCCACCAGCGCGCCCAGGGGCAATTCGGCGACGGACGCCCATTTGCTGGAGACGAACGCGTCGCGCGGATCCTCGCGATCCAGCACGGCCACCAGCTCGAAGCCGGCCGGCAGCTCCATCGGCATGTCTTTCAGCGAGTGCACGGCCAGGTGCGCCGCGCCGGACTCCAGCGCGCTTTCCAGCTCCTTGACGAACAGCCCCTTGCCGCCGACCTTGGACAGCGTGCGGTCGACGATCTGGTCGCCGCGCGTCGTCATCCCCAGCAGCGAGGCGGCCAGGCCCAGGCGGTTCGCCAGCAGGGCCTGCACATGTTGCGCCTGCCAGAGCGCGAGGCGGCTTTCGCGGGTGGCGATCACGATGTTGTCCATTCGCGGATTATCGGCGAGCCCGAAAGGCTTGGCGGGGCAGGCCGCCTCTTCCCGCTCCGCAAAGCCCCTGCTACATTTGGGATTGGTAATTCGGTTACATCAAACGGAACACAACGATGCCTCGCTCAGCCGCCGTCAGCAAGCCCGCGAAAACGCCTCGAAAGAGTGCATCGGCCAAGCCCGCTGCCTCGACGGTGGACAAGGAACGCCCGCTGGTCGAGGACATCCGCCTGCTCGGCCGGCTGCTGGGCGAGGTCATCCGGGAACAGGAAGGGCTGGCCGCTTTCGAGTTGATCGAGCGCGTGCGCCAGCTGTCCGTGGCCTACCGCATCCACAAGGACGCCAGCGCCGGGCGAGTGCTCGATCGGCTGCTGAAGAACCTGTCGGCCGACCAGACGGTGAGCGTCATTCGCGCGTTCAGCTACTTCTCGCACCTGGCCAACATCGCCGAGGATCGCCAGCACGTGCGCCGGCGCGCGCACCACGAGCGCGAAGGCAACCTGCAGGACGGCTCGCTGGCGATGGCCTTCGAGCGCCTGCACGGCGCCGACCACCGCGCGACGGACATCGCCGCCGCGCTGAACAAGGCCTACATCTCGCCGGTGCTCACGGCCCACCCCACCGAGGTACAGCGCAAGAGCATCCTCGACGCCGAACGCGCCATCGCCGAACTGCTGGCCGAGCGCGGCGACCTGGTCTCCGAGCGCACGCTGGGCGAAAACATGGCGCTGATGCGCGCCCGCATCACGCAGCTGTGGCAGACGCGCATGCTGCGCTATACCAAGCTGACGGTGTCCGACGAGATCGAGAACGCGATCTCGTACTACCACGCCACCTTCCTGCGCCAGATCCCGAAGATGTACCGCGCGATCGAGGACGCGCTGCCGGGCCAGGACGTGGCGCCGTTCTTCCGCATGGGCAACTGGATCGGCGGCGACCGCGACGGCAACCCCAACGTCACGGCCGAGACGCTGCGCATCGCGCTGTCGCGCCAGAGCGAGACGGCGCTGCGCCACTACCTGTTCGAGGTGCACGCGCTCGGCGCCGAGCTGTCCATCTCGCAGATGCTGGCCCCGGTCACGCCGGAGATGCAGGCGCTGGCCGATCGCTCGCCCGACCACAACGCGCATCGCGAGGACGAGCCCTATCGCCGCGCCCTGGTGGGCGTCTACGCGCGCCTGGCCGCCACGCTGCAACAGCTGACCGGCACCGAGGCGCTGCGCCACGCCGTCGTGCCGCAGGATGCCTACGCATCGGCCACCGAATTCGGCGCCGACCTGGCCGTCATCGAACGCTCGCTGCGCTCGCATCACGCCGGCGCCCTGGTGGCGCCGCGCCTGGCACCGCTGCAGCGCGGCGTGCAGGTGTTCGGCTTCCACCTGGCCACCGTCGACCTGCGCCAGAGCTCCGACCAGCACGAGGCCGTGATCGTGGAGCTGCTGCGCGCGGCCCGGCTCGAAGACAACTACAGCGCGCTCGACGAGATGGCGCGCCGCGAGCTGCTGCTGAAGCTGCTCAACGACGCGCGCCCGTTGCGCGTGCACGGCGCGGCGTATTCGGCGCTCGCCCAAGGAGAGCTGGCCATCTTCGAGGCCGCGCTGAAGATGCGTGCCACGTTCGGCCACGAGTCCATCCGCCACTACATCATCTCGCACACCGAGGACGTGAGCGACCTGCTGGAAGTGCTGCTGCTGCAGAAGGAATGCGGCCTGATGCGCGGCACGCTGGACGGCACCGGCAGCGCGGCGGCCAAGGCCGACCTGATCGTGTCGCCGCTGTTCGAGACCATCGCCGACCTGCGCAACGGCGCCGGCATCATGCAGCAGTTCTATGCCCTGCCGGGTATCACCGAGCTCGTCAAGCGCAGCGGTGGCGAGCAGGACATCATGCTGGGCTACAGCGACAGCAACAAGGACGGTGGCTTCTTCACCAGCAACTGGGAGCTGTACCGCACCGAGGTCGCCCTGGTGACGCTGTTCTCGCAACTGGAAGAGGAACACGGCATCCGCCTGCGCCTGTTCCACGGCCGCGGCGGCACCGTGGGCCGCGGCGGCGGCCCGAGCTACCAGGCCATCATCGCGCAGCCGCCGGGCACCGTGA
>Ga0302157_10000559_pt1 | contig 49093 bp, 43 predicted proteins | sample I_Bog_N3_3_FD_193502 | JGI IMG/M metagenome (GOLD analysis project Ga0302157, IMG submission 193502) | Peat permafrost microbial communities from Stordalen Mire near Abisko, Sweden - I_Bog_N3_3 | ecosystem: Environmental > Terrestrial > Soil > Wetlands > Peat | place: Sweden: Abisko, Stordalen...
CGCTTCCGACCTCGTGGATTGCAGCGATCAGATCGTTGGGATCTCCCGATTTGGAGACATAGCCCTTGGCGCCAATTTCAATCGCCCGTGCCGCGAAGACCGGATCGTCATGGATGCTGAACATGATGATGCGGGCGGCCGGATTTTGCTTGAGAATCCGGCGCGCGAGCTCGAAGCCGGAGACGCCCGGCAGGTTGATATCGATAACACAGAGATCTGGCTGCTCGGCGGCGAAGCATGCCTCGCCGCTCTCGGCGTCGGCGGCCTCGGTCATGACAATGGTTGCGTCATGCGCCAGCAAGGCGCGACAGCCGGCGATCACGATCGGATGATCGTCGACGATCAGGACCCGCGTCGGCTGCCTTGCCCGCAGGTTCTTCGCGGCGATCTGTGGTGCAGCGGACCAGGCCGCCGCGGCTGCTCTTCTCATCGCGGGCTTTCCCTGCCGCAATCCTTGCATCCGCAACAAAGATAAACTTGACGGCCGTGATTCAGCTTACTCATTATCGCCGCATCCTGGTAAGGCGTAAAGCCGGTCACCGTCAGCTTGTGGCGCAGGCATTCGCCGATGGAAACGAAGGATCCACTGGCTGTCGCCAACGCGGCCCGTCTGACGGCGCAGCGCGACGTGAGCGCCGAAGCCGTTCACCAGGCGTCTATCGCAATGCGCTTAGCGTCTACGGCTTGAACACGGAGATGAAGGAAGAGCATTGGCTGGCGCCGTCGGCCATCGATCAGCGAAGCGAGGGCGATGGAACAAATCTCGGACTTGGTCGGGAAAAAATCGACACTAACATCGGCTAAATCTCCCGAACCCCGGCGTTTTCGACCGGCTTCACGCGGTGCTAAGGTTGACTCGCGGCGCTCGTGCAGAGCGCCGTGCTTTCTTCCTACCGGAGCCCGCCCGTCCCTATCGGGCGGGCTTTTGTTTGCGCTTGCCGTCTTGTACGGCTCATAGCTGTACTCGCATACGCTCTTCCAACGGCAGCCCGGGCACCTGCTTCCTGGCTTCGAATGCCGGCTCAGCTGCGCAGGCCCGGCGCCTCGTGGCCGGTGCGCGCGACATATTCGGTGTAGCCGCCGCCATACTGGTGAATGCCCTCGGGCGTCAGCTCCAGCACCCGGTTGGACAGTTCGGCGAGGAAGTGGCGGTCGTGCGAGACGAACAGCATGCTGCCCTCGTACTGCGACAGCGCGGCGATCAGCATCTCCTTGGTCGCGATGTCCAGATGGTTGGTGGGCTCGTCGAGCACCAGGAAATTCGGCGGGTCGAACAGCATCAGGGCCATCACCAGCCGCGCCTTCTCGCCGCCCGACAGCACCCGGCATCGCTTTTCCACATCGTCGCCGGAAAAGCCGAAGCAGCCGGCCAGCGCGCGCAGCGCACCCTGCCCGGCCTGCGGAAACGAATCCTCCAGCGACTGGAACACGGTGCGCTCGCCGTCCAACAGATCCATGGCGTGCTGGGCGAAGTAGCCCATCTTGACGCTGCCGCCGAGCGACACCGTGCCCTGGTCCGGCTCGGCGGAGCCTGCCACCAGCTTCAACAGCGTCGACTTGCCGGCGCCGTTGATGCCCATCACGCACCAGCGCTCGCGGCGCCGCACCTGGAAATCGAGGCCCTGGTAGATGCTCCGGTTGCCGTAGCCCTTGTGCACCTGCCTCAGGCTGACCACGTCCTCGCCCGAGCGCGGCGCCGGCAGAAACTCGAACTCCACCGTCTGGCGCCGCCGCGGCGGCTCGACCCGATCGATTTTCTCCAGCTTCTTGACCCGGCTCTGCACCTGGGCGGCATGCGAGGCGCGTGCCTTGAAGCGCTCGATGAAATTGATCTCCTTGGCCAGCATCGCCTGCTGGCGATCGAACTGGGCCTGCTGCTGCTTCTCGCTCAGCGCGCGTTGCTGCTCGTAGAATTCGTAATTGCCGGAATAGCTGGTGAGCGCGCCGCCGTCGATCTCCACCACCTTGGTGATGATCCGGTTCATGAACTCGCGGTCATGCGAGGTCATCAACAGCCCGCCCTCATATCCCCTGAGGAACTGCTCGAGCCAGATCAGGCTTTCGAGATCGAGATGGTTGCTCGGCTCGTCCAGCAGCATGGCATCGGGACGCATCAGGAGGATGCGGGCCAGCGCCACCCGCATCTTCCAGCCGCCCGACAGCGCGCCGACGTCGCCGTCCATCATCTCCTGGCTGAAGCTCAGGCCGGCCAGGACTTCGCGCGCCCGCCCCTCCAGCGCATAACCGTCCAGTTCCTCGAACCGCGCCTGCACCTCGCCATAGCGCGCGATGATGTCCTCCATGTCGTCGGCCCGGTCAGGATCTCCCATCGCGGCCTCCAGTTCCCGCAGTTCGCTCGCCACCGCGCTGACCGGGCCGGCGCCGTCCATCACCTCGGACACCGCGCTGCGGCCCGACATCTCGCCGACATCCTGGCTGAAATAGCCAATGGTGACGCCGCGATCGACCGCGACCTGGCCCTCGTCGGGTTGCTCCTGCCCGGTGATCATCCGGAACAGCGTGGTCTTGCCGGCGCCGTTGGGACCGACCAGGCCGACCTTCTCGCCCTTCTGAAGCGTCGCCGAGGCCTCGATGAACAGGATCTGGTGGCCGTTCTGCTTGGAGATATTGTCGAGACGAATCATGGGGAGCGGTGCCCTTGAAGAAGGTTTCGGGCCCGCTCTTATGCCATGTTGCGCTGCGGCGGAAGGGTGTTGCGGGCGTGTCGACCGACCAAAATCGACGACTGGCTGCGGCAAGACATGCCGGTGTCGTTTCTCGTCCGTTTCGTCCCTGGGGCAGGATCGAAAACCCGTCGCCCAAAGCCAAATCGGCCCTGAATCAACACTTCAACCACCCGCGATATCGGCGTTGCCCCGCGAACCTAGCTTGGCGTCGGACTGCTTGTACCACGACGCCATCCAGGCCACCGCGGACATCATCAGGATGCCGAACATCGCGACCAGGAAATGCACCCCGATGCTGGCGGAAATCTTGTCCAGCAGGAAATAGCCGGCGAATGCCAGGAATACGCCGAGGCAGAAGATCACCAGGGAATGCTGCCCGCACAGGATCATCGGCCGCAGCCATGGCGATCTCAGTCCGGGCCAGTCCTTCGGCACGAAACGCAGGGTCAGGGTCGCCACGGCGAGGAAATGCACGAGCCTCAGCACGTCCAGATCGGGCTTGTCGATCGGATAGATCCATCGTTCGAGCCAACCCGGCAGCACATGATCGAGCTGCGGGAAATACCAGGTCAGCGTGACCCCGAACGCCGCCAGCACGTAAGCCAGGGAAATCGCCAGCACGACCGGAGATGCGAGAATGCCGGACAGCCGCCCCGCGCCGCCCAACGCGCACCAGGCGCCGAACACGAACAGCAATTGCCAGGCAAACGGATTGAACGACCAGAAGCCGTTCGGATAGGCCGTCAGATAGAGATCGTATTTCCACCTCAGCACATAGAGCGCAAAGGACATCGCCAGCGTGACATCGGGCCGCCGCTTCATCAGCCACAGGATCAGCGGCAGGAAGAACATCAGCACGATATAGAGCGGCAGCACGTCCATGTTGAGGGGACGGAATCGCAGCAGCAAGGTCTGGACGATGGCGAGGTCGGGTCGCCTGAGAAACTCCGTGACGCCCATTTCATCCGAATAAAGCGGGTTGCCGAAACCGGCGGCGACGTAGCAGATTTCCGCGAGGAAGATCGTGAACAGGAACACATGGGCGATGTAGATCTGCCAGACCCTGCGCAGGATGCGCGCGGTCGCCACCACGAAGCCGGACTCCCGCATGGCGCGGCCATAGACCAGCGCCGCGGTGTAGCCGGAGATGAAGATGAAGATCTCGGTGGCGTCGCTGAATCCGTAATTGCGGATCGTGAACCAGGTCAGCACGTCCGGAGACATATGGTCGATGAAGATCAGCCAGAGCGCCAGGCCGCGGAACAGATCGATGCGCAATTCCCGCCCGATCGGGGGAAACGATACCGCCGGCCTGGCCAGGGTCGGCGGCGCGGCCAGGGCCATTGCACCCGCCGCGACCGGAATCGACGATGCGGCAGCCCGGTCGACCATCAAAACATTCCGCCCCCGCTCAACAAAGATCGGCTTGCACGTTCGCCGCGCAAGAGATCATATATTTCGATTGTTTGTAAGCAGGTTGTCGGCGCCTGGCGAACTAATCCGGGCCTGGACCGGCTTGTTTGGCGGGCGGATTTGGCGGACCGCCGCCGGCCGGCCCCGGCGTATTGGGATTATGACATCCGGGCGACCGGCGACGGGCAAGCCGCCCCGGACAAGCATTGACTAACCGACGCCATTGCGTTGTGTTCTGGAGCGGGGAGCGTCGGCGGGGGGCTGGCGCAAGAAGCGACAAAACGGGGAGCATCATGGCCAATCAACGAGGGTTTTCTCCGCCAGTCAGGGTCGAGCGCGACCTCCGGCTCGACCTCTTCCGCGGCGTCGGACTGTGGATGATCTACCTGGACCACATTCCCGACGACGTCGTGTCATGGCTGACGCTGCGCAACTACGGCTTCAGCGACGCCGCCGAGGTGTTCGTGTTCATTTCCGGCTATCTGGCCGGTTACATCTACGGTCCGATCATCAGTGCCGGCCATTTTCTCGCCGCCATCAAGCGGCTTCTGAAACGGGTGGCGGAAATGTACGTCGCCCATATCATGCTGTTCCTGATGTTCACGGCGCAGATCGCCCGCACCGCCCGCCGATTCGACAACCCCATGTACAAGGACGAGTTCAACGTCGCCAATTTCCTCGCCCACCCCGATATCCTGATCGGCCAGGCGCTGACGCTGCGCTACAAGCCGGTCGATCTCGACGTGCTGCCGCTCTATATCGTGCTGGTGGCCGCCTGTCCGCTGATCCTGTGGAGCCTGTTGCGCCGCCCGAACTGGACCTTGCTGGGCTCGGTCGTGCTCTACGCGCTGGCGCGCTGGTTCGACTGGAATCTGCCCTCCTATCCGCCTGGCACCAGCTGGTACTTCAATCCGTTTGCCTGGCAATTGCTGTTCGTGTTCGCGGCCTGGTGCGGCGTCGGGGGCCTCGCCAAGATCGAGCCGCTGATCCGGTCCCGCGCGGCCCTGACGATCGCCTTTGCCTGGCTTGCCTTTGCCTTCGTGATCGTCATGACCTGGCACGCCCCCTGGCTGGAAGCCCTGATCCCGAAATGGATGATCAAGGCGATCTACCCGATCGACAAGACCGATCTCGATTTGCTTCGGCTGACGCATTTCCTCGCCGTCGCAACGGTGGTGACGCGCTTCTTCCCGCGCAAGGATTCCATACTTGCATCCAAATGGCTGCGACCGCTGATCCTGTGCGGTCAGCACTCGCTGCCGATTTTCTGCTTCGGCGTGTTCCTGTCGTTCGGATCGCATTGGATCCTGACGCAGTACAAGCATGGCGTCTGGGAGCAGTTCGCCGTCAGCTTCGGCGGCATGGCCATCATGGTTGCGATTGCATGGATTCTGGATCGGGCTTCGAGGGTCCCCGACCTGTTCGTCGACGCGGTCGAGATCGAGCCCGATCAGGAGACGCTGCAGACCGCCAAGCCGTGATCCGGCGGAAGCGACAGCCGGCAGCCGGCGCACGCAGCGGCGGAAAATCGGGGGAGCGTGGCTGCAGGTCCCTGCAGGGAACCGGCGGCCCCGGCAGGACTGGCCATGCGCCACATTCAGCGCTACGTGGGAGAGCCGGCAGCCACGGACCGGCAAACCGCCTGGAGCGAAATGACCGATACCGTTGTCGAGGCGAAGTTGACGGAGGAGCGCATTGCCGGCAGCGCCGGGCAAGCGTCACCCCGCAGGAGTTCGGCATGGATCGCGCGTTTCGACGCCTATGACCTGGCCACGATCGTCGTTATCGCCGTCGTCGCGGTCCTCGCGCTATGCAGCTTCAGGGATTATGCGATCTCCAACGATGAACCGGTTCAGCACCATTACGGCGAATTGATCCTCGCCTATTATGCGAGCGGCTTGCACGACCTGGGCGTCTTCAACTTCCAGAACCTTTACCTCTATGGCGGCCTGTTCGACATCCTCGCCGTCGGCCTCAGCCATCTGTTCCCGATCGATCCCTATGATTTGCGCCATATGCTGTGCGCGCTGATCGGCATCGGCGGCATCGCCGCCACGGCGGCGACCGCGCGCCTGCTGGCGGGTCCGCGCGCGGCCCTGCTCGCCGCCATCGGCTTGAGCGTTTGCGGCGCCTGGTACGGCACCATGTTCAACCATACCAAGGACATTCCCTTCGCCGCCGCGATGATCGCGGCGACGCTGTTCCTGATCCGTATCGCGCGGTCGCTGCCCGCGCCCGGCGGCCGCGACGTTGCGGCGTTCGGCCTGCTGGCGGGCGCGGCCCTCGGCATGCGCGTGCTCGGCTTGCTGCTGGTGGTCTACGCCGCCGCAGCGATCGCCCTATACCTGCCGCGGCCCTGGTTCGACCATCGCCGCGCGCCGTGGCGTTTCGGGTTGCAGTCGGCGTTGCGGTTGCTGCCGGCGCTGCTGCTCGCCTACCTCATCATGATCCTGGCATGGCCGTGGGCGGCGCTGGCACCGCTCAACCCGGTCCGCGGCCTGCTGGCGTTCTCCGACTTTCAGTACGATATCCGCACGCTGCTGGCCGGTCGGATCTACGAGATGGCGAACACGCCGCGACTCTATGTGCCGATCTACATCCTGATCCGCCTGCCGATCGTGATGCTGCTGGGCGCGGCGCTGGCGATGACGTTCGCGGGCCTGCCGCGGCTTGCAGCCGACAGGGCAACCCTGCACCGCAAGGAAATCGCGCTGGTTTCGCTGACCGTGTTTCTTCCGCTGGCCTGTCAGGTGATCTGGCACGGGCCGGTCTTTACCGGCATGCGCCATTTCCTGTTCGTGATCCCTGCGCTGGCCGTCCTCGCAGGCGTCGGTCTCGACACCGCATTGACGGCGCTGGCGGCGCGCGGCCGCCTGATCGGCTCCGGCATGCTCGCGGTGGTGACCGCATGCTTTGTTCTGAATGTAGTGACGCTGGTCAGGCTGCACCCCTATGAATACCTCTATTACAACGCCCTGGTCGGAGGTCTCGAGGGAGCCTCGCGGCGCTACGACCTCGATTACTGGTTTGCCAGCATGCCCGAGGCGATCGGCAAGCTCGAAGCCTATCTGCGCCGCACCGGGGGCGCTGATTCCGCGCGGCTGATCCAGCCCTATTCGGTGGCGGTCTGCGGCGAACGCGCCGAATTCGAGAAGACCGTCACGCTGCCGCAACTGCGCTTCGACTTCCGGCCGACGTGGAACGAGTCCGAATTCTTCATCGCACCGACCCAGATGAATTGCGACCGCGATCTCGACGGCAAGGTCGTCGACACCGTTGAGCGGCTCGGCGTCGTCATCGCCTACGTCAAGGATCGGCGGCCCTTGATGCCGCCGATGGCAGCGGCAACGCCGTAAGCGAAGGCATGGCGCTGTCTCAAGCGATTTTGTCAGCGCGCGCCTTGAGCGGTCTCGGCTGCCGGCGCGGATCGCCTTGCCGGCGCGGTCTCGCGCATCATCATCATGGCGGCGAGCCCGACCGCTCCAGCAAACAGCATGTACCAGGCCGGCGCCAGCGCGTTGCCGGTGACGTGAATGAGCCAGGTGACGATCAGTTGCGCGGTGCCGCCGAAGCAGGCGATGGCGACGGCATAGATGGTGGCAAAGGCGCGGCCGCGGATGTTCTTGGGCAGGCCTTCGGTCAGCGCCACATAAAAGGCGCTGTAGGGAATGCTGCCGATCAGCGACAGCAGGCCGAAGCCGCCCAACAGCGCCATGGCGCTGCGGGTCTCCACGATCCACAGGAACACCGGATAGGTCAGCAGCAGCGCGACCGCCTGCGGCCACACCATCACCGGCCAGCGCCCGGCGCGGTCCGCCAGCCAGCCGCCGCAAAACGCGCCGGCGATGCCGAGACCGTTGCTGACCACCGTGGTGGCGAACGCCAGATCGGTCGGCACATGCAGGGTATTTTCGGCATAGGTCGTCATGTATTGGGTGACGTAGGTAATGATGGTGCCGCTCGCCAGCACCAGCAGGCCGAGCACGATGATGCGCAGGTTGGCGCGGATCGCTCCGGGCGGATTGCCGGCCTGCGTCGGGACCGTGTCGGTCTCCTCCAGATGGACGGTCTCGGGCAAGCCGGTGCGCAGCCACAGGCCGAACGGCAGGCAGATCGCGCCGAGCAGGAAGGCAATGCGCCAGCCATAGGATTCGAGCGCCGGGGCGGTCATCAGCCTGGAAAGCGTCGCCCCGACCAGCGCGCCCGCGGTTGCGGCGATCTGCTGGCTCACCGGCTGCCAGGCCACCGCGAGCCCGCGGCGGTCCGGCGCCGCCGCTTCCATCAGATAGGCCGTGGTCGGTCCGACCTCGCCGCCGAGCGAGAAGCCCTGCACCATGCGCGCAGCGATGGCAATGATCGGCGCGGCGATCCCGATCGAATCGTAGGACGGGGTGAGCGCCACCACGATGATGGCGCATCCCATCATGGCAAAGCTCAGGATCATCGCGGGCCGACGGCCGGCGCGGTCGGAATACGCCCCGATGACGAAGCCGCCGATCGGCCGGGTCAAAAAGCCGGCCCCGAACGTCGCCAACGACAGCATCAGGCTGGCGAACTGGCTGTGCGAGGGAAAAAACGTGTGACCGATCTGGATGGCGAAAAAGCTGTAGGTAATAAAGTCATAAAATTCGAGCATATTGCCGATGGTCACGGCGAGGATGCCGCGCCCGATGAAAGCCGCTGCTTCTGGTTCGGCTCCGGCCGGTTTCGGAAATGATGGCTTGGTCATGACAAGGCCGCTTCGGTGGTCCCCGGTCTTATCGTTTTGCCGGATGGAGTACAAATGCTCAGGCAACGCTGCGATTCGTTGTGAGGCCCCGCCTGGCCGCGGGCTCCATCTTGCCAATCCTTCCGTACTGCCAACCATGACAAGGTTGGTTCGTTCCGTTGCCGCGACGCAAGCCGGTTGCGTCGGCCGAGAGTTTGCTGTTGAGTCGGAAAGGCACCATCATGACGGTGAACCATCGTTGCCTGATCGCTGCCGTGTTCGGCTTTTTCATCCATGGACAGGCGATGGCTTTCGACATTGAAGCCCATCGCGGCGGACGGGCCCTGTTTCCCGAGAACACGCTGCGATCCTTTGCCAACGCGCTCTCGATGGGCGTGGACACGCTGGAACTGGACATCGGGGTCACCCAGGACGGGGCGATCGTCGTCTCGCATGAGCGCGGGCTCAATCCGGACCTCGCCCGTACCGCCGACGGCATCTATGTCGCGCCGCCGGGGATTCCCTTTGTCCAGCTGCGGCTCGAACAGGTCAGAAAATATGACGTCGGCCAGATCCGGCCGGGCAGCCCCTATGCGGCCCAATTTCCCGACCAGCAGGCGGTGCCGGGGACGCCGATCCCGACGCTCGGCGAAGTCTTCAACCTGGTGCGCAGATCCGGCGACCGCCATGTACGTCTCAATATCGAAACCAAGATCGACCCGCATCACCCGGAACAGTCTCCGGACCCGGAACGTTTTGTCGATCTGCTGCTCGGCCTGATCGAGGCAGAGAAATTCAGCGACCGGGTCATGGTCCAGTCGTTCGACTGGCGGACGTTGCAGCTGGTGCAGAAACGGGCTCCCTCGATACCGACGGTCTATCTGACCCTGCAGAAGGGTTCGGAGCCGACGGTTTTTGCGGACAGGGCTTCGGACTGGACCGCAGGTTTCAATCCCGCCGAGCATGACAAGTCGCTGCCGCGCACCATCAAGGCGGCGGGAGGCGCGATCTGGTCACCTTATTTCGGCGACGTGGATGCCGAGCTGATCGCGGAGTCCCATCGTCTTGGTCTATTGGTCGTGGTGTGGACGGTGAACAAGCCTTCGGACATGGCGTGGTTGATCGACATCGGAGTCGACGGAATTATCTCCGATCGACCCGACCTGTTGCGCCAGGTTGCCGGCGAAAAGGGCATCACCCTGCCGACGGGATCGTCGGTAGCGCCCTAGTCTGGAATTGGCAGAAAGGGAAAAAAATCATGATCGTTTCCCGCCGTCAATTGCTGGATCTGGCCGCGGGGGCTGCCGCGGTCCCGGCGGCGTCGCGGACCGGCTGGACGCAAAGCTATCCGGCACGGCCGGTGCGCTGGATTGTCGGCTTCGGCGCTGGCACCTCCGCCGACATCTTCGCGCGGCTGGTCGGTCAATTTCTGTCGGAACGGCTCGGGCAGCCTTTCGTGATCGAGAACCGTCCTGGCGCCGGCGGCAACATCGCCACCGAAGCGGTGGCGCGCGCGGCGCCGGACGGCTACACGCTGCTGCTGATCACCTCCGCCAATATCTGGAACGCGACGCTCTACGACAACCTGAATTTCAACTTCATTCGCGATATCGTGCCGATCGCCGGTATTGTCCGCGGCCTCGGCGTGATGGATGTCAATCCTTCGTTCCCGGTCAAAACCGTTCCCGAACTCATCGCCTATGCGAAGGCCAATCCGGGCCTGATCAATATGGGATCGGGCGGCGTCGGCAGCCCGCAGCATCTTTACGGCGAGTTGTTCAAGTTGATGACCGGGATCAACATGCTCCACGTGCCGTACCGTGGCTCGCCGCAGGCGCTGACCGCGCTGTTCGCCGGCGAGATACAGCTGGTGTTCGACACCCTGTCCACCTCGATCGAGCCTATCAGGGCCGGCAGACTGCGCGCGCTGGCGGTGACTTCGGCTGCACGTTCGAACCTGCTGCCGGACGTTCCGGCAATCGGCGAATTCGTGCCCGGCTACGAGGCGACCAGCTGGCTCGGGCTCGGCGCGCCCAACAATACTTCCGCCGACATTGTCGAACAGCTCAACCGCGGGATCAACGCCGGCCTCGCCGACCCTGCATTGCAGGCCCGCATTGCAGGCCTGGGCTATTCGGCCTTCGCAAGCTCACCCGCCGACCTCGGCCGATTCATCGACCAGGATACCGAAAAGTGGGGCAAGGTGATCCGCGCGGCCAACATCAAGGCCGGCTAGGCAGGGCGGCTCGGACGCCGTGTCGCGTCGCGCACGCAGCCAACGGCTTGTGCGCACCCCGCCTGTTTCTCCGGCAGGCCGCCGCACAGATAGGCGTTCGAGCCTATTGCCCAGCGGCGTTTTACCACGATGATGTGAACCTCGTGCGGCACCGCCGCGTTTCCGCGACAGCTGCCGGATCAAAACCAAAGAGACCTCGATGATCAGCAGAAGAGTTTTATTTCATTCGACGGCGTGCGCGGCAACGGCGTGGCTAGGCGCCGGCTCGACAGGATCGGCACGGGCCGATTCGAGCTATCCGGTACAACCGGTGCGATGGATCGTACCCTACGCGGCAGGCGGGGCGACCGACGTGCTGTCGCGCCTGATTTGTCAACATCTGTCGGATCGGCTGGGCCAGCCCTTCATCGTCGAAAACAAGCCCGGCGCCGGCAGCAACATCGGCACACAGGCCGTAATCAACTCGCCGGCAGATGGATATACCCTGCTGTTGACCAGCACCGCCAACGCCATCAATGCCTCGTTCGATCCATCGATTCCGTTCGACTTCGCCAAGGACATCAGGCCGGTGGCGGGCGTGGCCCGCATCCCGCTGGTTCTGGTGATCAACAACGAGCTACCGGTGCACTCGATCGCGGAATTCATCGCCTATGCCAAGGCCAATCCGGGCAAACTCAGCATCGCCTCATCCGGAATCGGAACCTCGCTGCATCTTTCAGGCGAGCTGTTCAAGGCGATGGCCGGCATCGAATTCACCCACGTGCCCTATCGCGGATCGGCGCCGGGTTTGACCGATGTGATGTCCGGCCAGATCCAGGGCATGTTCGATAACGTCACCTCGTCATTCGAACTGGTACGGACCGGAAAGCTGCGTGCGCTCGGCGTCACCACGGCCGAGCGATCGGAGACGATGCCCGAGGTGCCACCGATCAGCGATACGCTGCCGGGATATGAAACCAGCTCATTCTACGGCGTCGGGGTACCTCGCGCCACCCGCCAGGAGATCGTCGATCTGCTGAACAGGGAAATCAATGCAGCGCTAGCCGATCCGGCGATAAAGCAGCGGCTGGGCGAACTCGGCGCGATTCCGATCACCGGAGACGCCAGTCAATTCGGCGCCATGCTGGCTGCCGAAACCGAACGCTGGCGGAAGGTCGTGGAAATTTCGGGCCAGAAGAAGGAATAACGTCCGTCGGACGCGCCGTCGTGCACCGCCGCGTGCACAAGGCTCGCAGCTGTGGCCCCAAAGCAAATCCCTGCCGGCTGTCGCCGACAGGGATCAGCAGAAAAGATGACGGACGGCGAGCATTCACCCGGTGGCCCGTCAAGGACCTGCGCACAGATTAGAATTCATGGCGCAAATCTAAGCAAGTCCATTTTGTGGGCAAAGGACCATCATCCCCGGGTATCTAATGACACCCCAAGTTGATGCGCCTTGACTGCGGTTGCGCCAACCGTTCGCTTCAATGCTTTCGAGATTTTGGCGACGCCGACCTTTTTCTTGGCCAGCGATTTTAACTCGCGCACGTCCGAGGAAGTCCATGCGCGTCTGACTGCTTTTTTCTTGGCCATATCGGCTCCTTATTTGAGAACCGGGCTTGTATCACACCAGCGAGAATTAGCAACGCAAGCTAATTTGGCCGGCGAATTAAATCTTTGCAAGGCATCCGCCGGTGTACGCGCGTCACGAGCGGCTTTTCGACGCATCCTTGGCGGCAGACATGACCTCGCCGGTGATCTGTCGCATATGCTCTCCGGCATTGGTAAACTGGCTCTTCAGAAATTCAGACTGAATCTGCATGGCCTGCTGCAGATCGGTAGCGTGAACGAGTTTTCGCGCATGTTCGAATGCAGCCTTCATATTTTGCTCGGTGAAGGTGAGCGCCTGCTTGGAAATCTGCGTTCCGGGGCTTGGAATCGATGCGATCGACTTGTTGGCGGCATCAAAAAACATCCCGAAGGCTTTTTCCGCCTGGTCGATGGTCTTTTCCGCCAAATCGCGCAGCTCGGCCGGTACTTCCAGTTTAGGTTCCACCATGTCGTCCTCCCTTGCTTTGACGGGAGCGTTAGCACATTTCCGGAACCGCGTCTTTGCAGGATTTGCCTTGCACTTTCCCGCTTTTGCGGCCAAGGGCGGGTCTGCCGCCAGCGCTCTTTTCCCGATCAGACCACAGGGTTAGTCTGCACGCGCCAGCGATTTTCGCTGGCGCCTTGCGTTCGCGATGGCTGGCCCAATCATATTATGGGAGATGGGAATGTCAGGTAAATACGGCATTTTGCTATTGCTCGTCAGCCTGGCGACGACGCTGCTCAATATCGCGATCTTCGCCGGCCAGATGTCTGGGCCCGCAAGCGCGCGCTCCGCCGGCGCCAGTAAATTGCTGGATGACGAGGAGTTCGCCGACGGCCTTACCAGGCTGATCCGCAAGACCGTTCGCGACTACTGCACCGTCGGCAAGCGGGACGGCATCGACTGCTAGCCGAGCCGTCGCCGCTTCACGCTTTTGATTTCCTATCTCGATCGCCGGCATGACTATTTTCGCCGCCGCTCGGTCCGGCGCGAGACCGCAGCTTTCTTGCAACCAAGGCGCGAAGGGAAACACGACGGCCTCCCAGCGTCGTGTCCGATCCTTCCCAATTTCGCGTTGCCGTCCGGGGACGGCCTGCGCCGCGGGCTGACTTCCGAGCGAGGCGGCCAGCCGCGGGCCAAGGTGGCATTTTAACGGCCTTGGGGAACCGAGCGCGGGCGATTGCATTCTTCTCGCGCGATCAATCCAACAGGAGACAACAATGCGAAATCTGCTGATTGCGGCGTGCTGCGCGACACTGCTGGGAAGCGGAACGATTGCTTCCGCCCAGACCGCAAGCCCGGCCAACCAGGATGCCACGACCCAGAATTCCATGAACTCCAACGCCAAGATGAAGAAAAAGCATCAAAAAATGAAGAAGACCATGAAGTCTGACGACAGCATGAAGGACATGCCGAAGGGCGATACCAAAGACGCCAAGTAATTCGACGCAGATGCCGCGATACCCGCCAGAGGTATCGCGGCCCCGGCTGGCCGGCGATTCGAAATGGGGAGCGCTGGGCGCCCGGTATCTGTCAGCGGAACTGTCGCTTCTTCCTTAAGGCGCAATGCCGACTCGAAAGGGTCACCGCGATTTAATGCAGCTTTTGCCAGAGCGGGCGTAGCGTTGGGCATCGGGAGATGCCCATGAATGACCGTGTAGGCTGTCGCGATATGGAATTGCTGTGCCGTCACCGCGCCGCCCTCGACCGGCAAAACAGCTGGAAGTGGCTCGGCCGGGCAGCCCGCTGGAAACACCTGGCGGAGCGCGAAGCGGCTTTGCTCTATGCCGAGCATCCGGGTCCGATGGCGATGGGCCCGTTCACCATTGAAGGCGATCACCGCGACAAATAGGCGGCGTTTTGGCGACCCTATCCGTCAGGTTTTGGTTTGCCCTGTTTTCGCCGACCCCAGCTCTCCTCCCCCTGCCGAGGTCCGCCAGGGCAGCGTAGGCAAGAACCCGCGCGTCGTTTGCAGGCTGCCCGCCACATCAGCCGGGCAGCCGCAGCGCTGCCGGGCTCGGCCGAAAAATCTCCCCACCATAGCGAGACTGGCCGCAACCCGCGGCGGTTTCAGGACGGGCTTGTTCGAAATCCGGAACCGCTCTAAGCAAAGTTTCCGGCAAGGTCGTTCGCTTGTCACGGCACCGGACGGCCTTTCAGGAGACCCATCATCGATGACCGCACAGACCCCCCCGGTTCCGGGCCTTGCAGCCGATCGTAAAGCCTGGCCGGTACTGCGTTCGCTGTACGGCTATCATCCTTCTTTCCTCAGCCACGATCTGGTGGCCGGGCTCACCCTCGCCGCGATCGCGATCCCGGAGCAACTGGCGACGGCGCGGCTCGGAGGGTTTTCCCCGCAGATCGGGTTTTTCGCATTCATGGCCGGCTCGCTGGCCTTCGCGGTTTTCGGCAGCAACCGCTTCCTGTCCAGCGGCGCCGACTCGACCATCACCCCGATCTTTGCCGGAGGCCTGGCGCTGCTGGCCGCATCGGGGTCGGCCGACTATGCGGCGCTTGCCGTCGTGCTGGCGCTGATGGTTGGCGTGGTGCTCGTCGTCGGCGGCATTTTCCGACTCGGCTGGATCGCGGATCTGCTGTCGATCCCGGTCACCGTCGGCTTTCTGGCGGGCATCGCGATCCATATTCTGATCTCGCAGATGCCGGCCATCCTCGGGCTGGCCTCGCCCGACGGCGCCATGCTGCCGCGGCTCGCGACGCTGGCGCGACAGCTGCCGCATGCCAATCCGTTTTCGCTCGTGATCGGCCTTGGCGTGCTGGCGCTGATCGCGGGTTCGGAGCGGATCGACGCCCGCATTCCGGCGGCGCTGATCGGGCTCGCCGCGGCCGCCGTCGCCGTCGTGTCGATGGGACTGGAAAGCCGGGGCGTCGCGGTGCTCGGCAATGTGCCGGCGGAACTGCCGGCGCTCGCCCTGCCCGACATTGCCTTTGACCGCTGGCTGCAGCTGGTGCCGCTGACCCTGATCATTGCCATCGTCGTCATGGTGCAGACCGCGGCCACCACGCGGTCGTTCGTGTCGGATCGCAACGAGCCGCCGGATGTCGATCGTGACTTCATCGGTGTCGGAGCCGGCAGCATCCTGTCGGGCCTGATCGGCGGATTTCCGGTCGATGCCAGTCCGCCGCGTACCGCCGTGGTGTCGGAGACCGGCGGCCGGTCGCAACTCTCCGGCCTGGTCGCCGCGGCCATCCTGGTGGCGTTGCTGGCGTTCGGCAGCTCGCTGCTCCGCCATGTTCCGCAGGCCGCGCTCGGCGGCGTCCTGCTGTTCGTCGCGCTGCGGATCATCCGCGTCGGCCAGATCGTTTCGATCTACCGGCAGTCGTTCAGCGAATTCCTCTTGATCCTGGCGACCGCCGCCGCCATCATCGTCCTGCCGATCGAACAAGGGGTCGGGCTCGGAATTGCGCTGTCGCTTCTGCACGGCATATGGAGCACCACCCGCGCCCGCCTCTCGCCCTACGAACGGGTGCCGGGCACCTCGATCTGGTGGCCTTCCAGTCCGCATATTCTGGGCGAGACCGAACCCGACGTCATCGTCGCGGGTTTCCAGGCGCCGCTGTCGTTTCTCAATGCCTATCAGTTCCGCGCCGACATGATGAGACTGCTGCATTCTTCTCCGCGCCGGACGCGACTGATCGTTCTCGAGGCCACCGGGATCGTGGAGATCGACTTCACCGCCGCACAACTTCTCAACGATGTAGTTGGCGCCTGCCGCCTCGCCGGCGTCGATTTCGCCATCGCACGGCTGGAGTCGGTCCGGGCCCAGGATGCGATCGAACGGTTCGGCATCGAACCGCTGCTGGCAGGGGGAAAGCTGTTTCACAGCGTTGAAGAGGCCATCCAGGCATGGCGCGGCCGGAGCCAGGCCGGCGGCAACGCGAAATTGCAAAACGCCTAGCGCCGGTCAGCCCCCCAAGACTGATCCGCAAAGTGCCGTGGCCCGTTTCAGCCGGCCTCGCCGGATCGAAGCTGCATCTCGACCAGCGCCATTGTTTGCAGCGTCCTGGGATTGGATTCACCTTCCTTGGCGCTGCGAAGGATGCTCTCGGCGATGTTCTGCACGCGTATTGAACTCACCGGGTGCGGCAGCGTTGCTACCGCCTGCTCCAGCGCCTGCTGCATCGCCTTGATCAAATCCGGAGTAAACGAGGCATTCGAAAAATCCTTCATCCGACACTTTCAGTTGCGAGCGGGGGGAGCGCCTGCAAGGACAAGCTGCCGGCGCGCCGCAGGTTCCAACTTGATTTGTCCTGACCACGGAACAAATCCGGCCCAGCCGCCATTGTTGGTTGCTTCAGGAGATCCCGATGCGCCGAGCCCCGCTCCATCCCGTCCGCAACAAGATCGATCTGACCGACCCCGTCCAGATCCGGGTTCTGGCCCGGCGTTGGGGAATTTCGGCTGACGATCTCACGCGCACGGTAGGCAAAGTGGGAAATTCCATCGCCGCCGTCGGCAAGGAAATCAATCTGCGCAAGGCGCTTCCGACCAAGCCGGTGCTGCCGCTGCCAATCGCTGCTGCTTCTCTAGCCACGTTGCAAGCGACGGCGGATGCAGCGGCGCAAGCGGGAGACAACTAGACCGGACGCGCGGCCGTTCGCCGGGGACTGCCCAAGGCGTGGCATAGCGAAATTTCTGGCACCGTCAAATCCTGCAGCGGCGAAGGTTGTTCAAACAAGCCACATGGCTCAGATTGTCGGTCGCGAGCGCAACTATTCGGGGCTGAGGTACCACGCCAAGGTGCACAGTTTCCGCATCTTCACCGCCATCCTGGCGTGGGTACTGATCGCCGTTGCGTTTTATTGGCGGCCGGATTGGATCACATGGGGGCTGCGGACCGCGACGCATGGCATCGAGGCAATCGGCGACGCGCTGCCGTCGCCGTGGGGTGATCGCGTCGAAATCGTGCTGCGAGAGCTCGGCGGCTTTATCTGGATCCAGATCACCGCGCTGATCATCTGCATTCGCGTGGTGCTCTCGATCATCGCCATGGCCTGGCGCTCCCGCCGAGGGCGCAATGCCTGAGACGCGCCTTTTTCGGCCGCCATCTTGCCGGTCAGGCTCGCACGGCCCCGGTTGATTTTTGCAAGATCATGGCGACCACCGCGTCGATGATCCGGTTGATCGCGGCGCGTCGATAGGCCCAGCGCGGGTCGCCGTCCGGCGTCGCGATCACCATGGTGGCGTTGGCCTCGAACAGCAGCAGCTCACCGTCAGGTCCGATCCCGAAATCGATGCCGGCATAATCGAGGCCGAGCATCTGCTGGATCCGCTCCAGCGCCGCCATCACCCTGTCCCCGAGCGACGCCCGCATGTCGCCGAGAAAGCTTGCTTCCTCGAGGCGATGATCCGGCTGGTCGGCCATGTCGGAGGTGAAATAATGCACTTTCCATTGCCGCGATATCGCCAGGTGCAACGGATAGAGCTGGCCGCCGATCATCATCACGCGGTATTTGCGCGCGTTGCCGTCCTTGCCGCGGGCGTCGAGATACTCGATGACCAGCAGCTCGTGTCCCGGCAGGCCGGCGGCCGCCGCCGCCAATTCATCGGCGCTCTCGACCAGGATGAAGTTGCGGCCGGTATGATAGCCCGGCGAACGCAGCAGCAACGGAAAGCTGAACTGGTGGTTGGCGATCGAAACCGCACCTTGCGGGCCGGCGAGGATATCGCGGCCGATCAGAACCGTTCGCGGCGTCACCACGCCGGACACGGTGCGAAGCCGCCTTGCATTGCTGATCCGGCCGGTCTTCATTACGGCGACGGGATCGTTGATGACGGGTGCCTTGGTCCGCGCCAGCAGCCGGACGGCGGCCTGCAGCGCCGGTTCGCAGAGGTCGGCATCCCCGATGGCGTTGAAGATCAGCTGGTGCGGCGGCAGCGGCAGCGAGGCATCAAGATAGTCGGCGACGATCACCGAGGTCAGGAAGGTGCAGTCGTCCAGCAGTGAGGCGGTCGGGATGTTGCCGCCGCCCGAAGAGACCAGTTGCAGCAAGGTCACCGGCGGCCTCGTGCCGCGGTACGGCAGGCTTGAAATGGCGTGGTCGCGAAAGCCTTTCTGGAAATGATAGAGCGCGCCGGCGCGGTCGCCGACATCGGAGAGCACCGCGCCCAATCCCTGGTGGGCCTCGGCGTGGTCCGGATCGATCCGCAACACCGCTTCGTATTGCGCGCGGGCTTCGGCGTGCTTGTTGGCGCGAAGCAGCAGGTTGGCGAGGTTGACACGCGCCATCGGATTTTCGGGGTGATGAAGGATCGCCTCGGCATAGACGCGGCAGGCGGCGTCGATTGCGCCCATATTCGTCAGCAGGGTTCCGAATTCATTGAGGGCGCTGAAACTGGTCGGCGCCCGGCGCAGGATATCGACAAAGGCCTGCTGGGCGTCCTGGCGCCGGTCGAGCGCAGCGAGCAGAACCGCACGTTCGATTTCGGCCGCGGTCGCGTCGCCCTGCGCAGGGTGCCGGGCGAGCAGAACCTCGAGCTCCCGCAGTCTCGATTCCTGGGCGAGCCGGGGAGCCCAGTCACAATTGCTGCTGGCAATGTCAGGCAAGGGAGCCGCGCTCTGTTGAAGTCCGGTCACGACGCGCACCGGTCGGCGCCGATCGCCTTCGATTATACTACGATCTGCTGATTCGTCGGCGTTTACGGGCCAAATCAGCGGGTTCCGGCCTCCGCCCGCAGCCGCCTGCGATCCCCCGTTTCCGATCCCGAAACATCCGGAAGCAAATATCCTGCTTCCGCAAAGCCGAAATGCCGCCCTGGAAGGACTTTGTTTACCAAGAATCGACAAGGTCTGGTCATCTTCACCCAAAATAAAGTGGTTATTCATGACGGCAGCTGCGTTGGCCACTTCTCTCCCGGACGCCGAACTCGCCGACGCGCCGGTCGCGCGGCACCTGCGCATCGGATTGGAATATTATACCGCTGGGAGGATCGAAGAGGCCATCGCGGCGTTCCAGCTCGGTCTCCTTGCCGTCGGCAATGCCGTGCCCGGACAGGTTTCCGTCGACACCATTTCAGAGCTGCATTCAAATCTCGGCAATGCCTGCATGCTCCGTGGCGATCTCGAACTGGCGGCGGCAAGCTACAAGGCTGCGTTGCGACTGGCGCCTCATTTGACGTCCTGCTGGTGCAACCTCGGCAATGTGATTCAGAAGAACGGAAAACCGCAGGAGGCCATCGCCTTCTATCTTCAGGCCCTCAAGCTCAATCCCGGCCATTGGCCTTCGCGCACCAACCTGGTCGAGGCGCTGATGGCCACCAAGCAATACATCATTGCCAGGGCGCTGCTGCTGGAATTGGTCGAGGAGCGACCGCAGGACGGCAAGCTGCGCCATCAGCTCGGCAAGGTCTATTTCGAGCTCAATGAAGTGAATACGGCGCTCGAATGCTTTGATCAGGCCATCGCCCTCAATCCGAACGATGCCGACAGCATCTACTGGATCGGCGGCATCAGGCAACGGCTGGGTGACGCCGAAGCCGCCCAGGCCGCCTATGCCGAAGCGGCGCGTATCCAGCCCTTGATCCGGCGGCAGGCGGCGAAATCCCCGGCGGATTTTCGCGTCCTGGCGTTGTACGCGCCGTTCGCCGGCAACACCCCGACCGAATATCTGTTCAAGGACCCGGCCTACGACACCGCCACGCTGGCGCTGTTTGCCGCCAGGGAATATGACATCGAGCCGTTGCGGCAAGACGTCGAGGTCGTCGTCAATCTGATTTCCGATGCCGACCAGGCCGAGGCGCTGTTGCCGCTGGCGGCGGAGTTGACCGACCGGCTCGGCAAGCCGACCGTCAACCATCCCGGAAAGATCCAGCGCACTACGCGCGACGCCGTGGCGGATCTGCTGGCGGGGATTCCGGGATCGCGCATCCCGCAGGCCATGCGCCACAAGGCGGGCGCCGATTGTTCCGAAGCCTCGCTGCAGGCGGCGCTGGGATTTTCCTACCCCGTGCTTGCCCGGCCGGTCGGGACCCATGGCGGCGATGATTTCGAAAAGATCGAAGCGCCGGCCGAACTCGCGGCGTTTCTGGCGCAACACACCGATATCGACCACTACGTGATCGAATATATCGATTACCGCTCCCCGGACGCTCTGTTCCGGAAGTATCGCTTCATTTTCGTCGGTGACGAGATCCTGCCCTACCACCTGGCGATATCCGGCGACTGGAAGGTACATCACGTCAACACCGACATGGCCAACCAGAAATGGATGCAGGCGGAAGAACTGGCGTTCTTGACCGATCCCGCCGCGGTGTTCAATTCCGGCCATTATCAGGTACTGCAAGCGATCCGCCAGCGCGTCGGGCTTGAATATTTCGGCATCGATTGCGGACTGGACGGTTCCGGAAACCTTGTCGTGTTCGAAGTCAACGCCTCCATGCTGGTGCATGAGCGCAATGACGACTTCCCCTACAAGGCCCCGTTCGTGCTTCGGATCAAACAGGCGTTCGATGCGATGCTGCAGAAATTCGCGACCTCCGGCGCCGCCGAAGCCAACGCATCCGTGGGTCGCTGACGCCGCATCGCGTCGTCGACGGTCACTTCATTTCCTGCACCAGCAGCATCAGCGTCAAGGTGCTTTCGCTCAGCAGGCCGCTCGGAGGCTGCGGTTTCCGATCAGATCCCTCGATGGGTGCAAGATTCTCCGGTGCGACCCTGACGCCGGGCGCCATCAGCCCGGAAGGCACGATCGAGGGATAGGTTTCCTCGGCCTCGTCGGCCTCTTCTATCTGGCCAGCCGTCCGGAACTGGATCCGGCTCTTGCGAGCCTCGATCTTCTTCGGCTTCGGTTGCGGGACATAGATGATCGGTGGCAGCATATGATGTCGCGACATGTTGCATCCCCATGGCTCCAACTCCTACGAAAATCCCGGCCCAGCTACCAGCAAATCCCGGGCCAGCAGAATTCCCTTGGCAACTCAATGGGGTTGGTCGCGCCGCGGGCGCGGCGCCGGGCAGCTTTTGCCGGCAATGAGGTGGCGAGCCCGGTCGCCTCTGCATGCTACTTGGAGGCCGAATCCTTCGACAGCAGCGCGAGCGCCTCCTGCACCGTCGTCATGAACTGGGCGGGGAAGATGATGGTGGAATTCTTCTCGACCGAGATTTCCGCCATCGTCTGCAGGGTGCGGAGCTGCAGCGCCACCGGATGCCGGGTGATGATGTCGGCGGCCTCGCCAAGCTTCACCGCCGCCTGGTATTCGCCCTCGGCGGCGACGATCTTGGCGCGGCGCTCGCGCTCGGCCTCGGCTTCCTTGGCCATCGCCCGCTGCATGTTGTCGGGCAATGTAATGTCCTTGATCTCCACCGCGGTGACCTGGGTGCCCCAGGGCTCGGTGTGCAAGTCGATGACGTTCCTGATCTGGTCATTGATGCTCGCGGTATCCGAGAGCAGCTGATCAAGGCTGAAGCGTCCGACCACATTGCGCACCGTGGTCTGGCTGATCTGGCTGATCGCGTTGTAGACATTCTCGATCGCGATCACGGCTTTTTCCGGATCGGTAATATGATAATAGGCGACCGCCGCGATATCGATCGAGACATTGTCCTTGGTGATGATCTTCTGCGAGGGAATCTGCATGGTGACGGTTCGCAACGATACCCGCACCATCTGCTGCAACGGAACGAAGATCAGCGTCAGTCCCGGACCGCGCACGCCGGCGAACCTGCCGAGCAGGAATACCACCCCGCGCTCATACTGCTTCAACACCCGCAGCGAAACGATGACATAGAGAGCCAGCAGCACGACAACGGAGATCCAGCCCATGGAGTCCTCCTCGGTTGCTTCGGCGGAAAAATGCCCAATCCGCGGGCCTTCCAACACGATGTCCAGCAGGCGGCCTGGCGGCACATCCGGCGACCGCCGCGCGAAAGCCTTTCGGCTCACGCAGCGACAGATTGCTGCGTTCAGGGAAGGTTGGCAATCAAAAACCGTTTTGCGGAATTTCCAACCAAGCCGCCCATGGCGAGGTTGCATTCGCAATCAAAGCGAGCCAACATCGCCGCCAAGCATAAGAAGACGAAATAAGAGAAGCCGGGGATGGGAATCAGGCGCTTCGGACAGCAGGGAATCGTATTCGCGGTTTTCGCGGCGCTTTTTGTCGTCTTCTCGATCATTCTTCCCGGTTTTCTCACCACCGCGAACATGCTGACGCTGCTGCAGAACGTGGCGGTGCTGGGCATCCTGGGTCTGGCGATGGCGATCGTCGTGATCGGGCGCGGCATCGACATTTCGCTGATCGCGGCCCTGGCCGTGCCGCCGGGGCTGGTGCTTCAGATGGTGCAGGACGGCCACTCGCTGCCGACCTCGCTCGCCGCGGCCTTTGCCTTGACCACTCTGTTCGGTCTCGCCAACGGATGGCTGATCGCCTACGCCGAGGTGCCGTCGCTGTTCACGACCTTGGCGTCCGGGTTGTTTCTCGCGGGCCTCGGCCAGGCCGCGCTTTTCAAGCTCGATGTGGTGCAGTGGAGCCCCGGGCTCGACGGTTTCGAACGCCTCGGACAGGGCAACCTGCTGGGGATCCCGATGGCCATCGTGATGTTCGCGCTGTCCTGCATTGTGGTGGCATTCCTGCTGCGGCGGACCCGGATCGGCGCCTACATCTACGCGATCGGCGACAATCCCTATGCAGCCAGGGTTACCGGCATTCCGACGCGGCCCATCATCGTGCTGCAATATGTCATGGCGGCGCTGATCGGCTGCGCCGCCGGCCTGATCCTCGCCGCCTCGGTCAACAGCATGCCGACCCGCATCTTCAACTCGACCTTGATCTACGATGTCATCCTGGTCGTCGTACTCGGCGGCATCGGACTGTCGGGCGGCCGCGGCGGCGTCCTCAATGTCATCATCGGCACGCTTCTGATCGGCACCATGCTCAACGGCATGACCATCATGGACGTCTCCTATTCCGGCCAGAACCTGGTCAAGGGCGTGGTGCTGCTGGCCGCCGTCATCGCGGACTCCTTCCTCAATCCCCGCAACGAGGAAACCGCGCAACAGGGCGACATCTGAAGGCGGCGCATCACGGCAATCCAAATCACCAACGGGAGGACGAAATGACTGGATCCGGATCGAAGATACTCAAGACGGCGCTGTTGGGGATCGGCTTGATCGCCGCGGCGACGGCACCCGCGCTAGCCCAGAAGGGCCTCGACGAGCCGTTTCAGGGCGCGTTCAAGGAAGCGCTGGCTGGCAAGACCGTGGCTTACGTACCGGTGGCGATGAACTTCGACCTTACCGAAGGCTGGTTCGCGGGCCTCAAGAAGGAGCTGGAGCCCTACGGCGTCAAGGTCATCGTGCGCGATCCCAACTGGAGCACCAATGCCGGCGCCCAGGCGGTGACGACGCTGATCTCGGAAAAACCCGCGGTCATGGTCATCCATAATCCGGACGTGCAGACCTACGCCAAGCTGCTGCAGCGCGCCGAGAACGAAGGCATTTATGTCATCCAGATAAATATGGGTTCGAATTACCGCAGCTCGGCTTTCGTCGGCGCGAACTGGATCGAGATCGGCGAACGCGACACCGAGGCGGTGGTGAAGGCCTGCCAGGGCAAGTCGAACAAGATCGCAATCATCCAGGGCGCCTTGTCGGCCGCGGCCAGCGCCTACACCCTGAAAGGGGTTGAAAATGTCCTCGCCAAGAACCCGGATATCAAGGTGGTCTCAAGCCAGGCCGCCGACTGGGACGCCGCCAAGGCCAAGGCGATCGCCCAGACGGTGTTGAAGCAGAATCCCGACCTGTGCGGCATCGTCGGCTTCTGGGACGGCATGGATATCGGGACCGCGGCTGCCGTGAAGGAAGCCGGTCTGACCGGCAAGGTGTTCGTCGCGACCTCGGGCGGCGGCGAGCGAAGGGGCGCGTGCGAACTGGTCAAGTCGGGCGCGTTCGACCTCGACCTGAGCTATGACGTGCCGACCCAGGCGGCGCAGATGGGGGGCATGATCAAATGGCTGATCTCCTCTGGCGTCAAATCCGGATCGGTAAAGGGGTCGATCTATACCACCCTGATTCCAATCACCAAGGACAATGCGGCAAGCGAGGTCGCCTGCTGGAATCTCAGCGATCTCAAGAAATAGACCATCCACGCCAATCAAGAGCGGCCGCGCCAGGGCGCGGTCGCTCGACTCGCAGCGCGCTGGCCACATGCCGATCCAGCTTCCTCCTGCCATCCCGGGCCACCGATGCACGACGCCTTGCTTCGTTTGAGATATCGCTACTGGCCGGACCATCTGCTAGGCGAAATACTGTCCAAGCGCTGGACCGAAACCGCGATCCCGGTGATCGTGCTGTTGATCGTCACCATCGCGCTGAGCCGATCAATCGACGGCTTCCTTTCCGTCGCCAGCCTTGCCGATACCGGGCGTCAGGCCGGCGAGATCGGCTTCGTGGTGCTCGGCATGGCGATCGTCGTGATCGTCGGCGGCATCGATCTTTCGGTGGGATCGATGTTCGCCCTGTGCGACTTCTGCGCGCTGTTCTGCCTCAACGTTCTCAATTGGCCGGTGCCGGCGGTCATCGTCGCGACCATCGCATGCGGCGCGGCGCTCGGAGCCGTCAACGGCCTGCTGGTCGGCTACTTGCGGCTGCGCGCCTTCATCACCACCCTGATCACCCTGATCATCTATCGCTCGGCCTACGACCTGTTGCTGTTCGACTATTCCAACACCATCGCGGCCGCCTTTCCCGACATCCCGTCCTGGAATTTCATGGGCGGCGGCGGGCTGTTCGGCGTTCCTGCCGTCGTACTCGTCTATGTCGCCGTTGCCCTGTTCGGACATGTCTTCCTGACCCGGTTGCGGCCGGGCTGGCACGTCACCGCGATCGGCGGCTCGCGTCGCTCGGCCTATAATTCGGGCATCGCGGTGCGGCGCACGATCGCGCTGTGCTATACCGCCAGCGGGGTGCTGACGGCGATCGGCGCGCTGTTTTTCGCAGCACGGCTCGGCACCGTCGGCGGCGATGTCGGCGTCGGGCTGGAAGTCACGGTGCTGACGGCAACGGTGCTCGGCGGCATCAGCCTCGGCGGCGGCAAGGGCTCGGTCGCCAAGGCGCTGGTCGGCACCCTGATCGTACTGTTCGTGATTAACGGACTGACCACGCTGTCGGTGAGCGGCGGCGTCAACCGCATGGTGCTCGCCGGCGTACTGCTGGTCGCCGCCATGATCGACATTCGCTGGCTGAAGAACCGCAACCGCATCATCAGCAAGGTCTATGTCAGCCCGACATTTCATGGCCTTGCCGCGGCGCCTTCGACCGAGCCCGGCAGTGGACCGTTCGCGCAGAACGACAAATTGCGCGACGTGACGCTGATCGGCCTCGGCCGCATCGAGGCGCCGGAAGACGTCATTCTCGACCGCAACGACAATCTCTACGCCGGCTCGCGCCATGGCGACATCATTCGCTTCCTGGCGCCGGACTACCAGCAGATCGAGGTGTTCGCCCACATCGGCGGCCAGCCGCTCGGCATGGCCTTCGATCGCGCCGATAATCTCTACGTGTGCATCGGCGGCATGGGCCTCTACCGCGTCACCCCCGACCGCAAGGTCGAGAAGGTGACCGACGAGACCAACCGCAGCCTTTATTCGGTCAACGACGACAGCCGGCTGCGGCTCGCCGACGATCTCGACATCGCCGACGACGGCCGCATTTTCTTTTCCGAGGCCACCGTTCGCTACGAGATGGACGAATGGCCGGTCGATGGACTGGAGGCGCGCGGCAACGGGCGGATCATCTGCTGCGATCCGGCCACCGGGACGACGCGAACCGTGCTGCGCGGACTGAAGTTCCCCAATGGCATCTGTATCGCCAGCGACGGCAAGTCGATCCTGTTCGCCGAAACCTTTGGCTGCTCGATCAAGCGCTACTGGTTCGACGGCCCGAACACCGGAAAGGTCGAGACGGTGATCGACAACCTGCCGGGCTATCCCGACAACATCAACCTGGCGTCGGACGGAAACTATTGGCTGGCCGTGGTCGGGATGCGCAGCCCCGCGCTCGATCTGGCCTGGCGCATGCCGGGCTTCCGCAAGCGCATGGGCAAGCGGGTACCGATCGATGAGTGGCTGTTCCCGAACATCAACACCGGCTGCGTCATCAAGTTCAACGAACGCGGCGAGGTACTCGAATCGCTCTGGGATCTCCATGGCGTCAACCATCCGATGATCACCTCGATGCGCGAGCATCGCGGCTATCTGTATCTCGGCGGCATCGCCAACAATCGCATCGGCCGTTACAAGCTCGCCGGCGCCGATCCCGATTTCGTTCAGTACGACCGGCGCTGGAGGAAGAGCCAGTGATCGCGGCGTTGAAGGACTTTGCCGATCGGTTTCTGGGGCGTGGCGACGCCACCATCACGGTGCCGTCCTTCGACGGCGCATTGAAACCGAACCAGCTGCTGGAAACAGCCGAGACGGTCGGACAGTTCGATGCGCCCGAGGACCTCGCGACCGACGGCAAGGCGCTGTATATCGCCGACGGCGCGGCGATTCTGCGCCTTGACGCCGACACCGCCACCGAGGTCCGGCGCTTTGACCGCGTCATCACCGCGCTGTGCTGCCTGCCGGACGGCGGCATGGCCGTCGCGCTCGACGGACGCGAGGTGCAGCTGTTGGCGACGCCGTCGGCCTCATCGGTCGCGGCGACGTTTTCGGATTCGTCGATCAGTGCAATCAACGCGCTGGCACCCGGGCCGCGCGGCACCGTGATCGCGACCGACGGCTCGACGCAGCGGCTCTATCGGCAATGGGTTTACGACCTGATGGAGCGCGGCCGCACAGGGCGGGTGCTGTCGCTCGACATCGCAAGCGGAAGCGTGCGCACCCTCGCTTCGGGGCTGCAATACGCCTTCGGGGCCTGTACGGCTGGCGATGCGCTATTGGTCAGCGAGAGCTGGCGCCACCGCGTCATCGCCATCGCGGCCGATGGCAGCCGGCGCACCATCCTCGACAACCTGCCGGTCTATCCTTCGCGGATGTCGCCGGCGTCATCAGGCGGCTTCTGGCTCACCGCGTTTGCCGCGCGTACCCAGCTGGTCGAATTCGTGTTGCGCGAAAACGCCTATCGGCGCCGCATGATGAGCGAAATCGATCCGGCCTACTGGATCGCGCCGAAACTGAAGTCCGGCCAGTCGTTCCTTGAACCGATGCAGGGCGCCCATATCAAGACGATGGGCGTGGTCAAGCCCTGGGCGCCGCCGCGATCCTACGGCCTGGTCATCAGGCTCGATGCGACCGGCGTGCCGCTTTTTGCGCTGCATAGCCGGGTCGACGGCGTCAATCATGGCATCGTGGCGGCGGTCGAAATGGATGGGGCGCTGTTCGCGCTCGCCAAGGGGCCGGGGCGCCTGCTGCGCGCGCCGCTCGCCATGATCGATCAGGAGTTGCGCGCATGAGCGACATCATCCTGGCGCTGCGTAACGCCACCAAGCTATATGCCGGGGTTGCCGCGATCGAGAGCGTCGATTTCGAACTGCGGCGTGGCGAAATCCACGCGCTGGTCGGCGAGAACGGCGCCGGCAAGTCGACGCTGACCAAGGTGATGGCCGGCGTCGTCACGCTTACGTCGGGGACGATGCAGATCAACGGCGTCGATGCGGCGCCGCGAACGCCGCTCGAGGCGCGCCATCTCGGCATTGCGATGGTGTTCCAGGAAAACAGCCTGGTGCCGACCATGACCGTGGCGCAGAACCTGTTTCTGGGCCAGGAGCGCTTTTACAATCGGCTCCGCGGCATCTACATCGCCGCCCAGCAATTCCTGCAGTCGCTCAATTTCGATGTCACGCCGACCGCAACGGTCGGAATGCTCGGCGCCGCCAAGAAGCAGATGGTCGAAATAGCGCGCGCCGTGCTGCATCAGGCCAAGGTCATCATCTTCGATGAGCCCACCGCGACGCTGACGCCGGAAGAAAAGAAATATTTCTTCGACCTGGTGCGCGACCTGAAGCGCCGCGGCGTATCGATCGTGTTCATCTCGCACGCGCTCGAGGAAGCGCTGATCCTGGCTGACCGGATCACCGTGCTTCGCGACGGCAAGCATGTCGTCACCGACGACGCCGTCAATTTCGACCGCGCCCGGATAGTGCAGGCCATGGTCGGACGCGATCTGTCGAATACCCTTTACGGCAGGCGCAAGACCACGGTGCGGCCCGCCGGCGCCCGGGTGCTCACGGTGCAGAACCTCAAGATGGCGCCGATGGTCAAGAACAACTCGCTGTCGGTTTTCGCCGGACAGATCACCGGCGTGTTCGGCCTGGTCGGCGCCGGCCGCACCGAAACGTTCAAGGTGGTTGCGGGCGTCCTGAAGCGGGATTTTTTTCACGGCGGCGAAGTGATCCTGCACGACAAGCCGGTGCGCTACCGCGTTCCGGCGCCGGCGGTGCGGGCGGGCATCGCCTATGTCACCGAAGACCGCAAGGTCGAGGGTTTCTTCGAGACCATGTCGGTCGCCCGCAACATCTATCTCGGATTGCTGGCCAAGGTGCCGGGCGGCCGCTTCCTGCTGTCCGGCCGCGAGGCCGACAGGGTCGGCGGCAGCTGGGTCGACAAGCTCAAGGTCCGCACCACCGGCAACGACATGAAGGTCGTCGAACTGTCGGGCGGCAACCAGCAGAAGGTGGTAATCGCCAAATCGCTGGTGCAGGAGCCGGATCTCATCATCTTCGATGAACCAACCCGCGGCGTCGACGTCGGCGCGATCGTCGAGATCCACGAGCTGATCCAGCAGCTGGCGGATCAAGGCAAGGCGGTGGTTGTGATCTCATCCTATCTTCCCGAGATCATGGCGCTGTCCGATCGCATCCTGGTGTCGCGACAGGGCAAGGTGGTCGAGGAGTTCTCCGCCCTGGAAGCGACCGAGGAGAAAATCATGTACGCGGCGGTGCATTGACAGCGCATACGAGGAATCCAGCTTGGTGGAGAGGGTAAATCGAGGGCCGGCACCGCCTCTCAGGAGCTTGGCGCGCTCACCGTGGCGGGGTGACGCATGCAGGCGAGAATGAAGTTAGCCCGGCCCGGAGCTTTATTACTGTGCCCCCGCGCGGTGGCGAGTTCGCTACATCCTATGTATCGGTGGGGATGGTTGTGTGCAATGCAGAAATATCGCGCCCAATTTCTCAAGCCCCGGCAATCCTGCGCGGTCGCGGCGGATGACATCGAGACGATCACGACGGCGACTGCAGCACTTCTCACAAACGCATTCATCGAAATCGGCCCGCAGCTCTTAGTCGCCGGTTGTCAGATGAATAGTCTATTGCAGATGCAATTACAACCCAGCCGTTCATGCCGTTGGCCTCCAGACCGACTGGCCGCGCGGCCTCAACCGTCGCCTGTTTGTGACCCGAAAACTCCCTCAGCGGCGAGCGCGGCGATGCGGCCGTCGTCATAGCCGAGCGTCTTGCGCAGCACTGCCCTGGTGTGCTCGCCGAGCATCGGCGCCGCCACGGGATCGACGGCCGGCGTCAGCTCGAGATGCAGCGGCGATTCGATGTTGGGGACCGTGCCCGCGGCCGGATGCGGGATCTGGCTGAGGCGATGCCGCGCGCGCAGTTCCGGCGAATTGAACGCTTCCTCGACCGTGCGCACGAAGCCGACGGGTACATTGGCGGCCTTCAGCTTCGCCACCCAGTTGTCGCGCAAGTCGCCGGCAAAGATCCCGCCCAGAATTCCGCGCAGCTTCTCCCGGTTCGCCGTCCGTTTCCGCCGGTCGGCGAATTCGGGACCGCTCGCGAGATCCGGCCGGCCGAGCACTTCGATGACGAGGCGGCGATACAGCCGGTCATTGGCGCAGGCCATGTAAAACGGCCCGTCGGCCGCCTCGTAGACGCCGACCGAAGGCGATCCGTTCGGTGAATTGCCGAACCGGCTCTGATTCTCGCCGTTCATCAGATAGGTCATGCCGAAAAAACCGGTCATCCCCACCGCTATGTCGAACAGCGCCACCTCGACATGCTGGCCCCGGCCGAGCCGATCGCGGGCGAGCAGCGCCAGCAGAATGGCATTGCAGGCCGACATTCCCGTGGCGAAGTCGACGATCGGTGATCCGGTCCGCAGCGGCGGCCCGTCGGGAAATCCGTTCAGCGACATGAAGCCGCTTTCTGCCTGCGTGATCGGGTCGAAACCAGGGCGGGTGGCGAACGGCCCCTGGCGGCCATAGGCCGAGATCGAGCAATAGACCAATCGGCGGTTGGTCGGCGCGACGGCGGCGTAGTCGAGGCCAAATCGCTCCATCACGCCGCCGGAAAAATTCTCCACGACCACGTCCGCGCGCGCGATCAGTTCGCGCGCCACCTGGCGCGCCGCAGGCTTGGTGAGATCGAGCGCGATGCCCCGCTTGTTGCGATTCAAGCTGACGAAGGCCGCACTTTCGCCGGCGAGATCGGCATGTTCATAGCTGCGGGTATCGTCGCCGCCATCGGGGTTTTCGATCTTGACGACCTCGGCGCCGAAATCGGCCAAGGTCTGGGTGCAGGCCGGCCCGGCGACGACCCGGGTGAAATCCACCACCAGCAAACCGTCGAGGGCAGTGGGCGCGCCCTTCGCCCGCGGCACGCGCTCCGGCAATTGCGGTCTGCCCGTCATGATCGGCTTGTCCTTTTTTTCTATTGTCGATTGGCGATCAACGACAGGTTAGCGCATATAAAGTTATGAGATAAAACGGAATATTTCTCAATATCGGGATGCCGGGCATTTGGGACGAAACCAGTTGCAGACACGGCACCGGCCGATCTCACCCATGGCGGTCGCGACCTTTTCATGCAGGGACATGCCTCCATGGCACTGGGCCATCTGGCGCTTCGCGATCCGCGGCTTGATTTAACAATTAATTTATGATATCAAAAATATATCGAAAAATTATTCATGGAGATCGCGCCATGTCCACCACCTCTGCGCCGGCGCCGCCTCGCAGCACGTTCGCAGACAGGGAGCTCCAGTCCAGCAACGGATACATCATGATCGCGATCTGGTTAGCGACCGCGAGGTCACGCCAGTGATCAATACCGGCACCCTCTATTCGTGAACGATCATGGCCCAACGAGGACGGCCCCCAGGCCCGGAACGCGTTCCGTTCCCGCTCCGGGCGGAGAAAGCGATTATTGACGCGGTGAAGCGTTGCGCGGTAGCCGACCTGCGAAGCGTGAACGCCGAAATCGAGATGCTTCTCCGGGAGGCGCTGGCGCGCCGTGGAATCCGGATCAAACCGACTAACCAGGGCGGCGAAGGCGGCTCCGATGAATGACCGCCCCGGCAGGGGCACCGAGCCGAAGGCCGGGGCGAACCGGAACGGCGTCGTGCATGACCATCGACATTGCCTGACCGCTGCAGCGTCGATGGATACGGATACGCGCCAAGGTCCATGACAGGCAATGATACCGCGACCACGACATCCTTTTCATCGAACCCTCCATCTCCTTGAGATAGGTGGGCCGCACCTGCGGCGCCGTTCAAAGCCTGCGGATTACAAATTCGAAAGCCCGCGGCACTCACGCAGGCTGCAGCACCGCAGGCCGCCGACCATCGTTCATCGGCATTAAACCTGCGTAATGCGCCGAACCCTTCGCGCTCAACGCACCTCCAACCAACGTTAGGAGGTGATATCATGAAACTTGCTTCTGCACTTGTTGGCCTCGCCGCGCTTGGCGGCGTGGCGCTCTCTACCGCGGAGGCGTCCGCGATGCCCGCGCCAAATTCAGGCCGGGCCTTGCAAGCGTCCAACGTCGAACAGGCCGCCTACGTCTGCAACGCGTGGGGCCATTGCTGGCACCGGCCCAGCTATGGCGACGGTTACTACCATCCGCATTATTACGGCGGCTGGGGATACGGCTGGCACCGGTGGCACCGATGGCACCGATGGCATTATTGGCATCACTGGCATCACTGGTGATCCGGAGAAAGGGGCTTCGGCCCCTTTCTTTTTTCACCTTCAATGCTGCCAACAAGACGCCGCGAGCCATGACGTTCAATGGTCTATCGCATGAGCAAACGCGCCGTTCCGCGCATCGTTACGATACGGCACGAACGGCATCACTGCTGCTTTTCCCAGAATGACAGCAGGCCCTGGGACGCCGAGCCGCCGATCACGCAGGGGATGCCGACCGCGACCTGGCCAAGCGCCGCCGCCGAGACGCAGCCCAGCGCCACCGCGCCGACACCGACCTGGCCCCAGAAGTCGAGGTTGCGCCGGGAATCCGAGCCTTTGGTCTTGAGGTCTTCGACGGCGGCCAGCGCGTCCTTGCGAACGGCCGCGAGCTGCACCGTGTCGGCGGCTTCGATCACCTCACCGAGCGGCGCCTTGACCGGCGCCGGCTGCACTGCAAGCTCGCTACGCAGATATTCGCGCAAGCCGGCATCGCGGACCGCGTAGCTCGCCAGCGTGTAGCGCGCCATGCTGCCGACCGTCAGCTTGTCGACGGTGTCACGGCTTTTGCTCCAGGGCAGCATCGACAGGATGCGCTGGATCGGAACGTGGGAGCCGGTGGCGAAATAATAGCCCCACAAGGTATCCAGCAGGTCCTGGCTGGTGGCGAAGGTGAGTTTCGGGTGCAGGGTCTTGTCTTCCTTGGCGAAGGGGTTGTGGGTGAACACGCCCCGCAGCCTGTCCATCATGCCGGGTTTTGCTTCCTCCAGCGGGATGTCGGCCAGGGTCGGCAGCGTGCCGGCAAGGTAGCTGTCGATCATCACCTGGCGCCCCGGCATTCGCGGCGCGATCCGGCGCAGCAAATTGCGCCATTCGGGCAGCCCGGAATAGGCGATGGCGCGGACGATCACCCATTCGTCTTCCGGCGGCACCGGAAAGAAACTGGTGACGAGCTGCTCGGCCTTGGCGGGATTCGACCCGATCGCGCCGGCGATGAAGCCGAGATAGATGCCGGCATTCTCCGGCTCCTTGAAGGTCTGCGCATGAAACAGCACGCGCACCGCGGCGGCGACATGGCCGTAGTCCGGCTTGGCCCGGTAATTGTAGATCCATTGCTGGACCACGCTGAGCGAAGTCCGCGGATCGATCTCCGGCGAGATCGCGGCATCCACGGGCTGGATCATCAGAAACAGAACAGTGACGAAGGCTGCGTAGCGCATGTGATCCTCCAGGGGCGCGATCTTGCGGCGGTGGTCGTCGCCTGAACGCTTCCCGGCATTTTGGCTAGCGGGCATTTGAAGCGGCTATGCGACGAATCTTAGGAACAGCGGTTCGGCGCCGCGTCGAAATTGTGGCGACGTTAACGATTGGCCCGCAACTGACCTTGGCTCCGACATTCTTTTGCCCCGCGCAGGCAATTCGATCCGGGCTCGTCAAGCGTGGCACAGGCGGGACGTCAGTCATGAGTACATCGGTAGTACCGGCCAAACGACGTCGCCGACTGCCAATCGCGGCGGCGCTGCTCGTCATGGCGGTCGGGCCGATCGCCGCGCGGGCATTCGCCGCGGAAGCCTCGGCACCTGCGAACCAGGCCATCACCGTGGAGGGCAACCGCCGGATCGACTCCGACACCGTGCGCTCCTATTTTCATGCCGCGCCCGATGGAGGCTTCGACGCCGCTGCGCTCGATGCGGCGCTCAAGGCGCTGCTGGCGACCGGTCTGTTCGATCATGTCGCGATCGACCGCGCCGGCGAGCGGCTGGTGGTGCACCTGACCGAAGCCCCGGTGCTCGATCGCGTCGCCTTCGAGGGCAACAAGAAGATCAAGGATGCGGAGCTTGCCGCGGTCATCGAGTCCAAGCCGCGCGGCTCCCTGCAGCGCGCCATGGTGCAGTCTGACGTCGGCCGCATCATGGAGGTCTACCGCCATGCCGGGCGCGACGATGTCGGCGTCGTGCCGCAGATCATCAGCCACGGCAACGACCGGGTCGACCTCGTCTATGTGGTGACGGAGGGCCAGAAGACCACGGTGCGGCAGATCGACTTCGTCGGAAACGCGGCTTTCGGCAAGCGGCAGCTCGCCGCCGTGATAAAGACCTCGGCGACCAACATGCTGAGCTTTCTGACCGGCGGCGACGTCTACGATCCGGACCGGGTCGCTGCGGATCGCGAGCTGCTGCGGCAGTATTATCGCAGCAAGGGCTATGCCGACGCCGGCGTGCCCTCGGCCGCGGCCGAATACGATCCGGCCAGGCACGGGTTTGCGCTGACCTTCACCATTGACGAGGGCCCGCTCTATCACTTCGGCGACATCAACGTGGTCTGCAATGTGCCGGGACTCGATCCGCAAAAGCTCCGGCATGTGCTGCCGCTCCGCAGCGGTGCCGTGTTCGACGGCAGCGCGCTCGACAAGGCCACGGAAACAGTCGCTGCCGAAATGGCGAAGCTAGGCTATCCCTTCGCGCAGCCGGTTACCCGCACGACGCGCGATCCCGATGCCCGGCGCATCGACGTCGCCCTGGTGATCGAACAGGGTCCGCGGGCCTATATCGAACGCATCGACATCCACGGCAACACCCGCACCCGCGAGTATGTCATCCGGCGCGAGTTCGATATCGCCGAAGGTGATGCCTACAACAAGACGCTGATCGATCGGGCCGAACGCCGCCTCAAGAACCTGAACTATTTCAAGACGGTCAAGATTACGCGGTTGCCTGGCTCGGTGCCGGATCGCGTCGTGCTCGACGTCGAGCTGGTGGAACAGTCGACCGGCGAGTTTTCGATTTCCGGGGGCTATTCGACCACCGATGGCTTTCTCGCCGAGGTCAAGGCAGGCGAGAACAATTTCATGGGTACCGGCCAGGTGCTCAAGACCACGCTGACCTATGGTCAATACGCCCAGGGCGCCGATCTGTCGGTCTCGGATCCTTATTTTCTTGGATACCACGTTTCGGCGGGGGTAGACGTGTTCGCCAAGCAGACCGATGCCAACACCTACCAGTCCTACGGCAGCGACATCTATGGCGCGACCCTGCAGATCGGCACGCCGATCAACGATCAGCTTGGCGTGCAGTGGCGCTACTCGATCTCGCGCCAGCAGGTGACGCTCGATCCGGCCTCGCTGGCTGCGGCGCCGTCGCTGCCGATCGAGCAGGCAGCGCTGGCAGGCCCGCAATGGGTCTCCGCGGTCGGCGACACCATCAACTACAATACGCTGGACGACAGCAAAAATCCGACCAGCGGCATCAGTTCGCAGCTCAAGCAGGACCTTGCCGGCCTCGGGGGCGGCGTGGATTTCCTGCGCACCACCGAGGATGTGCGCTACTATCAGTCGCTCAACAGCGATCTGGTCGGCATGGTGCGCGCGCAAGGCGGCTACATCACCGGCTATGGCGGCCAGCAGGTTCCGTTGATCGACAGCTTTTTCGGCGGCCCGTCGCTGGTGCGTGGATTCGCCCCTGACGGTTTCGGGCCGCGCGATCTCACCCCCGGCAGCACCATGGACAATGTCGGCGGCAGCATGTACTGGGCCTCCACCCTGGAACTGCAGAGCGCGATCCCCGGCGTGCCCCAGGAATACGGCCTGAAGGCTTCGGCCTTTGTCGACGCCGGCAGCGTGTTCAGCTACGGCGGCCCGACGACATTCCCCGGCTCCACGCAATCAATGCAGCTCGGCAACGCCAACATCATGCGCTCGTCGGTCGGGGTCGGCCTGACCTGGGGTTCGCCGTTCGGCGCGCTGACCGTGAACTATGCGGTGGCCATCACCAAGGCGCCCTATGACGTGGTGCAGCCGCTTGGCTTCACCGCCGGACCGACGTTTTAGGGAGGCTGCTACCAGATCCGCGGAATCAAACGATACCGCACCCTGCCCTGGTACTCCGGATATCCCGGCAGATTCCCGGCCAGGAATCTTTCCTCGTCGAGCAATCGCCAGATCAACGCCGGCATGATCGCTGCGAGGATCGACAGTCCCCACCACGACCCCAGCGAGATCGGTATCCCGGCCAGCATGACCAGGGCCGCCGCATACATCGGGTGGCGCACCCAGGCATAGGGACCGGTCGAGACGACGGTCTGGCCCGGCGCCAATTCGATGGTGGCCGAGCCGAAGCTGTTTTCCCTGAACACCAAGAAAATACCGAGCCAGCCGAGCAGCACCATGACGTCGCCTGCCAGCGCTCCGGCGGCGGACATCCGCGACCAGGACAGGCGATGATCGAGCGCGGGCACAACCAGCAGGGCGATGAATGCCAGCGACACGAAAGACATGATGATTTTTTGTACCGGCTCCTTCTCTGCGGTCGGACCGCCGCGCATCCGCCGCTGCAGCAGAGCCGGATCCTCTTTTAGCAGATAGAGGCTGATGACGAGCGACGATGAAAAATATACCGTCAGGAATGTCCAGGCCTGCCAGTAATGCAGCGTCCCGGCCGGAATAAACAGCAGCGCGGCCATCGCGAGCAGAAGCAACAGCAGGCCGACGAACGCTTTTTTATACAAGGGGATCATGCGATGACACTAGCACGCGCCGCCATCCGCCGCATCACGGCGCCGACCAGGGCGCTGCGCGATCGAAACCTGCACCCCAACCTGCATGATCCTGCCGTACCCATGAACGGCTCCCGCCCCGCATGACCCGTCATCGGCGATGCCGACGCAGCTTCGGCATCGTCGCACGCAAAAGCGAAAACCCGCGCGAGGAAGCAAATCCTCGCGCGGACCACGGTACACGGTTGATGTTCAGCAAGGACGAAGGCTCCCTCTGAGAAAGGGAGAATCCGGGGCAAATCCAATTCAGGGAGCTGTTGATCGAACTGCACGCGACGGTTACCACGGCGACCATCGCTGGCGATGCCTGCGGCGATCAGACCGTATTCAATCAAAGTCGCTCCGATCGATCGGATACTGCAAAGTTTGCTCTCCGCCTTGCCTCCAATGCGGGAGCGTTCAGTGGTCCCGCTCGGCAGATATACCGATGCACCATCTAAGGTTGCGTTAACGGGCTGCGATCAATTCGAATCGCAATTGTCGCTTCGGCTGCCCGGGCTGCAGCCGTTGTCTCGCGCCGACGGCGCGCGGGTCCCGGATATGTTCGGATCGGCCAAACACCGCCGCTCGGCCGCAAAGCCGTAGATCAATGCCAGCCGGTCGAGGCATTCGCGCAAACGCCTCGCCAGATAGTCGATCCAGCGCTGGCCACGCAAGCCGCGCCGCTCGCCGATCTGTTCCATGGTCATGCCCAGAACCAGGACGTCGTGCACCAGCGCAGCGCCATCGGCGCCGAGTTCACGCTCGGCGCGATTCAGACGTAACACGGCCTTGCGCTGGCTTTCGGTGATCGGCTCCCGAAACTGTCCGCCATCGACATATTCCCTGGAGGGGTCGACGGCCTGGGGGCCGCGCTCTGCCTTCTCCCAATCGTCCTGAAACGCCCGCCCACCCTGATACTGCGCCTCGTCGATCTGGCGACGGCTCTGCAGCCGGGCCAGCGGGTCGTTGCGGATCGAGCGCAGCGCGACGATTTTTTCGCCGGGCTCCAGCGCCAGCGGGTCGTCTACTTCAACCGGCGCGACTTCCGCGTTGCGCGGCAGATCGCGTGATCGCCGGTCGTGCGCCTTGGCGGGGTTGTACGGCCGGTTGCGTTTTGTCCGTGTCATGTCGGATTTCTCCTCCTGATAGTGAAGCGTGAAGGCGCCGGTTGACGGCGGCTGGAGATCGTCGCCGCTGTCGAGTGGCACCCAAGGCGGAGGCAGCCGGCGCGGCTCTATGCAGGGCGCCGGCCGGCGTTTCGCTCCGTCGCCACGCCACGCGGCGCGACGGCGCAGGCCTCCGGTTCCGATACGGTGCCCGGGGCACGGGTCAAATCAAAATGCGCCGCGCAGTAGCTTGAATGGCGGCGGCGCGGGTGGCCACAGAAGGTGACCGCTTCGCCCTCCTCGTCGCCGCCATAGGGATAGCGGCAATCTCCGGCTTGGAGCTCAAACAGTGAAAGATGACGCGGCACGACGTCGACACAGCGCAGCGGGATCATCTCCACCGGTTCGAACACCGGCATCGGCCGCAGCAGCAACGCGGCAGCGTAGCGCTCGTGCAGTCCGCGCAGGCCGGGCTGCCCGGCTTCGGCCCGTAGTGGTCTGGTCAAGCCGTTTTCAGGGTCCCTTGCAGCTTCCCTGGGCCGATCGATGACGGCAAGCCCCATGCGCCTGGCGCGGCCGATGGTGGCGCTGCGGGAATAGGCGGTGTTGAATCTGGCGTTGATCGCCACGGCAATCTCCGAATAGGACATGCCGCGGCGAAGATGCTCCCGCAGCGCCGCGCAATGCGCGGGCGGCCAGTTGCTCGGCTGCATTGGTTCCCCCGAACTCCGGCTTGACCCGAAACGACGCCCTAATTTCGGATATTCCGAAATAAAAGTCAAGCTTGATTCGGATAATCGGAATTGCTATCGTTTCTGAAATTCGAAAAAAGATGAGCCATGCTGGACATCCGGATGATCGAGCGGGGGCTGCAGAAGCCGGGCAAGACCAAGGGCGGCCTGGCGGCAGCGATGGGCGTGCGGCCCGGCGCGGTGTCTGAAATCCTGGCCGACATCCGCCTGATCAAGGCCTCCGAGATTCAGCCTATCATCGACTATCTCGACCTCAATTCGGTGCCGATCATGGGCCGGGTCGGCGCCGGCGCGACCATCGAGCCCGAACACGAGCAGGTGCCCCCCGAGGGCCTTGGCAGCGTCGAATTGCCATTCCCGATCGCCGAGGAGACCATCGCCTTCGAAGTGGCGGGCGATTCCATGCTGCCGAAATACGAAAACGGCGATATTATCGTGGTTTATCGCGAGCAGCGGCACCCGATCTCGAGCTTTTATGGCGAAGAGGCCGCGGTCCGGCTGAAAACCGGCGAGCGCTATCTGAAGACCATCGAACGCGGAAAATCCGCCACCGTGGTCAACCTCACCAGCTTCAATGCCAAGCCGATCAACGGGGTGAGACTGGAGTGGATCGGCGAGATCTGCGTCACCCTGCCGAGGGGCCAGATCGAACGCTTGCGGGCCAAAGCCGCTGCCCGCACGCGCAAGGCCGGCAAGGCCCAGGCCGGGAACTGACCTCGCGGGGCGCCCCGAGCAAAGCCCGAGCGAATTGCCGCCGGGGTCAGGCGGCGGCGCGATTCTCCTCGGGACCCGGAGCGAAATCTTCGGTTCTGTCCTGGTATTTCTGTTTTTCCGAATTTAGAGGATTGACTTTTTTCTGATTTTCAGAAATAGATGGGCACATGCTTTCCGGCTGCCTGGGCGTGCGGCGGAGCGTCGGGCGCTGCCATGCAGTATTTCGTCGTGATGATCGACTACGGACGACGCGGCCGCGAGGCCATCGTCGATCCCGAGATCACCCGGCGCGAAGTCGTCGCGCGGGTGGCGTCCGGCGAATACAGCAACATCTGCTTCATCCACGAAATCGAAGGCTCCGCCGTCGACGACATCACCACGGAGGTGCTGGCGGCAGCCGCCACGCCGGAGATCCAGCCGGATGGCGCCGATCTGCAGGCCGGCCGTTTCGATCATGCCCGCGACCTCGCCAGGCATGAGACGGCGTGACGGAGGAGCCGTTCGCCCGTCGCGAAGCGCCGAACCGCGCACCCGTTCAGGTCATCATTTCCGAAAGAGCGACAGGCAAAGGCCATGCGGCTTTCTATTCAGGACGCCCCGCCTGATCCGCCAAACCTCTGCTCCATCGCCCGCCGCGTCCTGACGGTCGCATCACCGGCGTCGATCTCGACGTCGCTCCAACGCACCACCGCGCCATGGGCGATGCCGTTCTTCAGTTTGACCCGGTGGGCAAGGCCGATCGGCAGCGCGCCGGCCGCAAGGCTCGCCGAAGCCGGCATCAATCTGCCCCACACCGTATAGCCGCCCTCACCGTCGAGCATTTCGCCGGCGCGCAGATCACGCTTTGCCACTGCGGCGACGTCGCCGCGAAAGCCACGCGGCTGCCCGGTCGGCTCCCCGCGCAGCGCCGCCGACAGGATGGAAATGTTGAGCTCCAGCCCGATCAGGTGATAGGGCTTGTACATCGCCGCATAGCGGCCGCTGGAGTCGGTCTTCAGTCCGTACTGCTTGAAGCAGTCTGCGGCATATTCGTTGGGTGCTTCGAGCACGACATAGACGCCCCAGCGCAGATCGCGGAACACCGGTCGGCCGTCGCGCTCCAGCGACGACACCACTTCGACCACGCCGGATTTTTCCAGTACGCCGCCCGCCTCGCGCGGCCGCATCACATGCGGCAGATCGTCGACGCCGCAGGGCGGAAACAGTAATCCGCCGCTGGGCACGTCAAGCCCGGTGGCGTTGGCGATCGCTGCCATCTCGATCGCCGATTTGGTGCCGTCGAGAAAGGAGTTGAACATCTGCGGGTTCATGCCGGCGGACTGCGCCTCGTCGGCGCTCAGTCCGTAATGGCTCCAGACCCCCGACGGCGTCACGTCGTGATAGGCCGGCAGGTATTTTGTGCCTTTCCCCGCCGCCACCACCCGAAAACCGGTGGCGCGGGCCCAGTCCACCAGCTCCGCGGTCAACGCCGGCTGGTCGCCATAGGCGAGCGAATAGACCACGCCGGCCTGGCGCGCTTCCTCCGCCAGCAGCGGGCCGGCCAGCACGTCGGCCTCGACATTGACCATCACGATATGCTTGCCGGCTGCGATCGCGGCACGGGCATGACGGATGCCGACCGCGGGATTGCCGGTCGCCTCCACGATCACCTCGATATCGCCCGCTCTGGCGGGGTCGGCGGTAAATGTCGTTGCGGCGATCCGTGCGGCATCCCAGCCGACGGTGCGGCAGGCCTCGCGGGCGCGGTCGGGGTCGAGATCGACGATCACGGGCACCTCGAGCCCCGGCGTGTGCGGTACCTGCGACAGAAACATCGAGCCGAATTTGCCGGCGCCGATCAGCGCGACGCGGACGGGTTTGGCGGCGGCGAGGCGGGCGTCGAGCAGATGCGCGAGATTCATGGCGGGGTTGATCCGATCCGATTTTGGTATTCTTCAGGGGCCGCGCGACGCCCGCAGCCGGGCGCACTCTGCCGCATGGCGGCGGCGACGCGCAAGCCGGAGAGCGCCGAGGCCGCGGCCGATTTCAGCCGGCCGCCGGTCGTCGTGTACGGCCAATCATGGCAGCACCAGGCCGCGGACGCGGTTCGGAAGCTAAGCCTGGCCTTTCAGCAGGCCGGCAAAGGTCCCGGCAAAGCTATACGCGTCGCCCGGCCATCGCGCCGAAACGTAGTTGCGATCGCGAACAACAAAGGCCGGCGTCGCATCGGCGATGGAATCGCGCTTCAGGCCAGAGGTTTTCCGTCGATAGTGCGGATCGGATCTCGGGACATCGCGGAAATCGTCGGCGCGCGCCAGCGAACGCGTGACCTCCTGCTGCACCGACATAAAACCCTTCGGCTGCCCGTTCGCATCCGGATAGGTCCGGTAATACGTCGGATCCCAGAATCGCGTGATACGCGCCAGCGACCAGGCGCTGTTTTCCAGCGCCCAGGTCAAAGCCGTGGTCTGGTAGCCATGGAGGACCGAGCGGCCGGTCCGCGCCGAGATGCTGCGCGCAGCCAGCAGCACGCCGTGACAGATCGCTGCCACCGGCTTTTCGGCATCGAAAAAAGCGGCGACATGGCCCTGCAGGATTTCGCTTTCCAGGTAGTCGCGCATGCCCCGCGCGCGGTGTCCGCCGGGCAGCAGCAGCGCATCGAAATCCGACGGGTCGATCATGTCCCAGCGCTGCGGCGCGGCGTAGAAGGGATCGACGATCATTTCGGCGTAGGTCTTGCGCGCGTCCCCATTGGCCCGCAGCAACAGGCCCACCAGCGGCCAATTCCGCAACAGCGGAATGGCCCCCCACGGATCGAGGCCCCGCCCTGTCAGCATGATGCCGTCGGCCACCGCGGGCCGCCCATCCGGGGTGGCAAAGCTGATGGCGTGTCCGGCATCGACCAGCACGCGCCAGCTCGCCGCGGCTTCGGTGGGATCGAAATCCCGTGCCGGCAGAAGGCAGAGAACCCGCGCCATGGCCGGCAGCCCCCTCGCCTCAGACCAGCAGAACCGTCGATCCCGTGGTCTTGCGCGCGGCGAGATCGGAATGCGCCCGGGCTGCATCCCTCAACGGATAGGTCTGGTTGACCTCGATCCTGACGGCGCCGGACTGCACCACTTCGAACAGCTCCTTTGCCATGGCCACAAGGTGGTCGCGCTTGGCGCCGTAGGTATTGAGCGTCGGGCGGGTGACGTAGAGCGAGCCCTTCTGCGCCAGCAGACCGAGGTTGAGCGGATCGACGCTGCCGGACGACTGCCCGAACAGGGCAACGAGTCCCAGCGGCGCCAGGCAGTCGAGCGATTTCAGGAAAGTGTCCTTGCCGACGGAGTCGTAGACGACCGGCACTTTCCTGCCTTCGGTGATTTCGTCTACCCGTTTGACGAAATCCTCGCGGCTGTAGACGATGGTGTGGGCGCAGCCGTGGTCCCTGGCAAGCATCGCCTTGTCGTCGCTGCCGACGGTACCGATCACGGTGGCGCCGAGATGCTTGGCCCATTGGCCGAGGATGAGGCCGACGCCCCCGGCCGCAGCATGGAGCAGGATGGTGTCGCCGGCCTTGACCCGATAGGTCTGGCGGATCAGGTATTGCACCGTCAGGCCCTTCAGCATCATCGCCGCCGCCGTCTTGTCGTCGATGTTGTCAGGCAGCTTGATCAGGCGATCGGCGGGAATCAGCCGTGCTTCGGCATAGGCCCCAAGCGGGGCGCTGCCATAGGCGACGCGATCGCCGGGTTTCAGATCGGTGACGCCGGATCCGACTTCCTCGACGACGCCAGCCGCCTCGCTGCCCAGGCCGCTCGGCAACTGGACCGGATAGACTCCGGCGCGGTTGTAGATGTCGACAAAGTTCAGTCCCACGGCGGTGTGGCGAATGCGCGCCTCGCCCGGGCCAGGCTTGCCAAGTTCGATTTCCTCCCAGATCAGAACTTCGGGTCCTCCGGGTTTGTGGAAACGGATGGCGTGCGTCATGGATGGCTCCTCATGTGGGATGCGGCGGGACGGAAGCTGCCCGGGCGAAGCAATCCGCCGGCAGCGATCATGACAATAGGCGCCGAAGGCAGCAGGCAACAGGTCGCGCGACCAAAATTGGCTGATGGGCGGACATCGCGACGTGGCGGAGGCTCTCGACCGCCGCGACCGTTCAGTTCGCTTTCTTGCCGGCATCCGCGGGTTCGGCCGGGCGCGCAATCCCCCAGGGATCGTATTTCTTCTTGGGCTCGGGTATGCGCTCGAGCGCAGCCTTGTAGGCCTTCTCATCTATCTTCGGTTTGTTTTCGGTCGGAGGGGGCTCTCTGCCGCCCTTTTTTCCGAGGCCTTGGGCGGAGGCCGGCTGGACCAGCGAAAGGATCGTCACCGCGACCGCAAATATCCTGATCGCCTTGGTTGTGCCGATCATCTGTCTCTCCTCATCCGTAAGGGCTCCATGGACGCAAGCCATCTGGCCGGCATGCCATTGATCTTGCAGCTGAACAAAGGCCTGCAGCTTTATCGATAACATCAAAGGCTCGGTGCATTGCAGCAAAAAGAAGGTAAGTAGTGCTGCCTTTATATTTAATAAATGGACCCTTGCTGTTGCACCGCGATGGGAGATAGGTTTTTAGGCATATGATGAGGGATTGTGCCATGCGCACCAATCTGAATTCGGCAATTAAATCCAAGCCCGAGCCAAAGATACCGGTCCCAGTCTGGATTGGAGGCACCGCCTTCCGCACCCTTTTTCTGATTATTCTGACGGTGCTGACTGCTCGAGTCGCCAGTCCTCAAATCGAAAATATCTGGTCGGTCTTCGAGACACCCGGTGATCTCATTCGGGTGGCACTGGGGCTCGTGGTCTGTCTGTGGCTGGTAGCCAATCTTTTCATCCTGCCGAAAGACCCCGGCGCGTACCGGACCTGGTTGTATCTTGGCGTTACGGTTTTGCCTTTGTGCCTGCTGTGCGCCTTCGTCGTCTGGTGAATCCGGTTTTCGTGCGGATTATTCATTGGATTGTGCCAGCCCCCAATCTTTCCTGAAGGCATAGACCAGGCGCGCCCCGCAAACCACAGCGCGATCATTCCGTTTTTGCGACAGCGGTCAGATTCGCGTCGTCCTGCATCGCACATTGACGCCAATCGGGCGTCCTGCAGCCGGCAGGCCAGTTGCCGCCGAGTGCCATGAACAGTGCCGCGGTGTCGGAGAGACGACCGGCTTCCGACTGCACACGCACCACGGCTGCGGTCAGATAGGTCTGCTGTGCATTAAGGACGGCAAGCTGGTTGACCTGGCCGGCGTTCAATTGCTGCTGGACGATATCCAGACTGGCCTTGGCGGCAACTTCGGCGCGTACCGCAGCCTGCACCGCCCTGGTATCGGTCTGCAGCGCTCGCAAGGCATCCGCAACGTTCTGGAACGCGGTGATGACGGTGGCGCGGTATTGCGCCTCGGCCTGTTCAAGCGCGGCCTCCGCCGCCTTCTGCTTGTAGTAAAGGGTGAAACCGTCGAATATCGGCGCGGTCGCACCTGCCGCAAGCGTGTAGAATCCGGTACCCGGCAGAAAGCTTTGTCCAATATTGTAAGCTACGGATCCGCCATTGGCCGAGAGCACGAAATTCGGCAGCCGCGCCGCGATCGCAACCCCGACCTGGGCGCTTGCCGAATGCATGTTGGCTTCCGCCGCCCTGACGTCGGGCCGCTGGTCGACCAGCTTGCTGGGCAGGCTGACGGGCAGGTTGGTCGGCAACCTGATATTGGCGAGATCGAATTTCTGAACGATCTCATCGCCCGACAATTGACCGGCAAGAGCCGTCAGCAGGTCGCGCTGTTGGGCCAGTTGCTTGTCGAGCGGCGGAAGCAACTCTTCGGCCTGCGCCAGAGCCGCATCCTGCGCGAGCACGTCCGCCCGCGCCGCCTGTCCCAAATCGAACTGGCGCTTCAGAATATCGAGCAGGTTGCGTTCAATGGCAATAATGTGCTGGGTCGCCGCGATCTGGCCGCGAAGCGAGGCTTCCTGAATCGCGGCCGTCACGACATTGCTTGTCAGCGCGAGATAAGCCGCCTCCAGCTGGAACAATTGCTGCTCGGTGGTCGCATCCAGGCTCTCCACGGCGCGAACGTTGGCCCCCCAGACATCCGGTACGTAGGACACCGTCAGCTGATTGGTAAACAGCGTAAATTGCGACTGCGGTCCCGTCGTCGGAATCGGCGGCACCTGGCCGGGATTGGCGATCAGATTATTGGTGGAGGTCGAATTGCCGGTAACCTGCGGATAGAACAGGCCGCGCTGGGCCTGGGCGTTGTATTGCGCGATCTTGATCGCCGCCTCGGCGGCCTGCAGGTTGGGATTGTGGTCGACCGACTGCCTGACCAATTCGTTGAGGCCCCGGGATTTGAAAGCTGCCCACCAGCGCGCCGAGACATCCTCGCCGGTGACGAAATGCTGGCTGGCGACGCGAGGTCCGCCGCGCTCCGAGCCCGGCGAGGCCAACTTTCCCGGGACGTAGCCGGTAGCTTCGGGCACGGCGGCCGGCTGGAAATCCGGGCCGACGGCACAGCCGGACATGCCCGCGGACAGAAGGGTAGCAAGCGTTGCGCAAGCAACTTTACGCCGCGTCCGGTCGGAGGCGGTGGCGCCGGCCTGGATGAGTGACCACCGAGGGACAATTCGTCCTGGACGCAACATTTGATCGAATCCCCTTGAACTCACGATATCCTGGTCCAATCAACTTCCCGAGCCGCTCTCGGTGGCCGCAACGCCTTCTTCGCTGTCATGCGCGGGCGCCCTGTCCCGCGACAGAAATATCTTTCGAAGCGCCGGCGCGACCACCAGCAGCAGCAGCGGTCCGATGAACATGCCGCCGACCACCACAGTCGCCAGCGGACGCTGAACCTGACTTCCGATGCCGTGCGAGATTGCGGCCGGAAACAACCCGACGCCGGCCGAAAGCGCGGTCATCAGCATCGGCCGCATACGCTGCTCGGCACCGTGGAATACCGCCTCGGCGATGTCCATGCCCTGCGCCCTGAGTTCCCGGAAATAAGTGATGTTGAGAATTCCGTCCATCACGGCGACGCCGAACAGCGAGATAAAGCCGATCGCTGCCGAGACGCTGAAATCAAGTCCGGCGAAATACAACGCGATCAACCCGCCGCCGATCGCAAAGGGTATGCCGGCGACGGCCAGCAGGCTGTCGCGCAGCGAATTGAACAGCCCATAGAGCAGCACCAGGATCAGCAGCAGGGTGATCGGAACCACGATCATAAGCCGCTGCTTGGCGTTTTGCAGGTCCTCGAACTCGCCGGCCCAGATGATCCGGTAACCGTTCGGAAGCTTGACGGCTTTCGCCACCCGCCCCTGCGCCTCCTCCACCGTACTGCCGAGATCGCGGCCCCGAACGCTGAACTTGATCGGAATAAAGCGCTGGCTACGCTCGCGATAGATGAACGAAGCGCCGGTATCGAGCGTGATGTTCGCCAGTTCGCTCAGGGGAACATAGCCGTTGGTGCCCGCCGGCGTCGTATAGGCAACCTTGACGGTGCGGATGGCATCGATGCTGCTGCGGTATTTCGGATCGAGCCTGACGGCCAGGTTGAACTGCCGGTCGCCTTCCAGAACCGTTGTTGCGGTGGTGCCGCCGAGCGCCGCCTGGACCACAGTGTTGACGTCGCCGGTATTCAGGCCATAGCGCGCGGCTTTTTCGCGGTCGATCTTGATGTTGAGATTGGGTTGACCCAGCAGGTGAAATATCCCGAGGTCGGCGACGCCCTGAACCTTGGCCATTTCCGCCATCACCTGGGAAGCAAGTGTTTCCAGCGTCTCAAGGTTCGGCCCGACGATCTTGACGGAGTTGGCGCCCTTCACGCCCGACAGCGCTTCCTCGACGTTGTCCTGGATGTATTGCGAGAAATTGAAGCCGATGCCGGGCAGTTCGTCCTCGAATTCCTTCTGCAACTCATCGGTCAGCTTCTCCTTGGTCAGGTCCGCCGGCCACTCGTCGAACGGCTTCAGCGGTGCGAACAGTTCGACATTGGAGAACGGCGAGGCGTCACTGCCGTTGTCCGGACGCCCATGCTGCGACACCACCGTGAGCACTTCCGGGTGCCGCAGCAGGATCTCGCGCATCTTGCTGGTGGCGACCGTTCCCGCGTCGAGCGACATCGTCGACGGCATCGCCGCCCTGATCCAGAAATTGCCCTCCTCCAGTGCCGGCAGGAATTCGCTGCCGAGCCGCGAGGCTGCCGCCACGCTCACGGCGAGGAACACGATTCCGACGATCACCGCGACCGTAAGATTGCCGAGCGCCCAGCGCAGCACCGGCGTGTAGCTGCGGCGCAGGGCGCGCACGATGATGGTTTCGGTCTCCTCGATGTGCTTGGGAAGCAGCAGCGCCGCCAGAACCGGCGTCACCGTGAAGGTTGCAAGCAGCGCGCCGGCCAGCGCATAGCCATAGGTGCGCGCCATCGGCCCGAAAATCTGGCCTTCGACGCCCTGCATCGTGAACAGTGGCACGAACGCGGTGACCGTAATCGCCGCGGTGAAGAACACCGCCTTGTCGACCTGCAGCGCACTTACGAAGATGACACGCAGCCGCTCGCCCCAGCGCTGGCTCGATACGGAGGGGCCATGCACCGAGGTCGGGTCGGGACCCCAGTAGCCTTCCGAGAGGTGTTGCAGCAGCGTCTGCCGATGCTCGGGGGTCGACTGGAAATTACGATAGATATTCTCCATCATGATGACGGCGGAATCGACAATGATGCCGAAATCGACCGCACCGAGCGACAGCAGATTGGCGTCTTCGCCCTGCAGGACCAGGATGATGATGGCAAAGAACAGCGCGAACGGGATGTTGGCACTGACGATGATGGCGCTCCGGAGATCGCCGAGAAAAACCCACTGAATGAAGAACACCAGCAGGCAGCCGAAAATCAGATTGTGCAGGACGGTGTGCGTGGTCACGCCGACCAGCGAACTGCGATCGTAATACGAGACGATCTTGACCCCGGGCGGCAGGCTGCCGTCGCTATTTAGCTTTTCGACCTCGGCCTGAACGCGCGGAATGATATCGTTGGTATGCTGGGTCCGCCCCATCACCACGATGGCGGCCGCAATGTCATCTTCATGATCCCTGCCGCCGATGCCAAGCCGCGGCACGTAGCCTACGGAAACGTTGGCGACGTTCTTGACCTGGATCGGAAGACCGTTCGACTGCGTCAGGACGATGTTTTCGATGTCCTGAACCTTGTAGCCCTTGGTGACGTCGTCGGCGCCGCCGCTATCGACCAGTCCGACACCGCGGATATTGACCGACTGCTGCCCGATCGTGATCTCGCGGCCGCCGACATTGACATTGGCATTGCCGAGCGCCGTGATCAGTTGCGGCAGGGAGATATTGTAGGCTTCCAGCTTGCCGAGATCCACGTCGACGTTGAACTGCTTGGTGGTGCCGCCCCAGCTGTTGATCTGCACCACACCGGGAATGGTGAGCAGACGTCGGGTGACGACATAGTCCTGCAGCGTGCGCAGATTGGTCAGCCCGAAATGCGGGGGACC
>Ga0302157_10000560_pt1 | contig 49077 bp, 46 predicted proteins | sample I_Bog_N3_3_FD_193502 | JGI IMG/M metagenome (GOLD analysis project Ga0302157, IMG submission 193502) | Peat permafrost microbial communities from Stordalen Mire near Abisko, Sweden - I_Bog_N3_3 | ecosystem: Environmental > Terrestrial > Soil > Wetlands > Peat | place: Sweden: Abisko, Stordalen...
TGCCCCCCCCAAGGAGAATGCCCATGTCGATCACCCCCGTTTACACCACGTCCGCCCGCGCCACCGGCGGCCGCGACGGCCATGCCGCCACGCTCGACGGTTCGTTCAAGGTGACTTTGGCCTTGCCGAAGGAAATGGGCGGCAACGGCGCCGGCAACAATCCGGAGCAACTGTTCGCGGCCGGCTATGCCGCTTGCTTCATCGGCGCGCTCAAAGCCGCTGCGGCGCAGGACAAGACGCTGCCGCGCGTACCTTCGGATGTCGCGGTCACTGCGACGGTGGGCATCGGCCCGCGCGCGGAAGGCGGTTTTGGCCTGAGCGTTGACCTGTCGGTCAGCCTGCCGGGCGTCGATCCCGATGGCGCGCAAGCGCTGGTCGCCGCCGCGCATCAGATCTGCCCGTACAGCAATGCGACGCGCGGCAATATCGACGTGGCGCTTTCGGTCGCCTGATCCGGCGCCGACGGCAGAAGGGGGGCGGCGCATCGGTGCCGCCCCCCTTTGCGTGTCCGCTTCGCGCGGCTAAGGTCGGGGCGAACGTGGGGAAAGGATTGCTGGTGCCGTCACGAGGGATGCGCCTGTTGGGCCAGTTGCCGATGCAGGTCCTGATCGCGATCGGCGCAGGCGTTCTGATCGGAGCCTTTGCCCCGCACGCGGGCGAAGCGTTGAAGCCGCTGGGCGACATGTTCGTCAAACTGGTGCGCATGGTGATCGCGCCGGTCATTTTCGTGTCGATCGTCACCGGCATCGCCGGGATGCGCGATCTGGGCGCGCTGGGCCGGGTGGCGGCGCGTGCGCTCGGCTATTTTGCCGTGATGTCGGGATTTGCGCTCGTGCTCGGACTGGTGGTGGCCAATTGGGTCCGCCCCGGCGACGGGTTCATGATCGCGCCCGGCGCGCTCGATAGCGGCAAAGTCGCCGATTATGTCGCCAAGGCGCATGATTCGACGCTGGGCGGCTTTTTCATGGGCCTGATCCCGGACACGCTGCTGTCGTCGCAGATCGAGGGCAATATTCTTCAGGTGCTGGTGGTTGCCGTGCTGTTCGGGGTGGCGCTGGCGACGGTGCCGGTGGCAGGGGTCGGCGAACGCCTGCTTGGCCTGTTCGAGGATCTGGGCGCGGTGCTGTTCCGGCTGGTCGCGATCCTGATGCGCGCGGCCCCGGTCGGCGCGTTCGGGGCAATGGCCTTTACCGTGGGCAAGTTCGGCATTGCGGCGCTGGCGCATCTCGCGCTGCTGGTGCTGACATTTTATGCGACCTCGCTGATCTTCGTGCTCGGCGTGCTGGGCGGGGTGTCGTGGCTCGCCGGGTTTTCGGTGTTGCGACTGGTGCGCTATCTGACGCAGGAACTGCTGCTGGTGTTTGGCACATCGTCGTCGGAAAGCGCGCTGCCGGGCCTGATGCAGAAGCTGGAGGCGGCGGGCGTGCCGCGCGGCATCGTCGGCGTGGTCGTGCCCACCGGCTACAGCTTCAATCTCGACGGCACCAATATCTACATGACGCTGGCCGCGCTGTTCATCGCGCAGGCCTGCAAGGTCGAATTGAGCCTGGGCCAGCAGATCCTGCTGCTGGGCGTTGCCATGCTGTCGTCCAAAGGCGCCGCCGGGGTGACCGGGGCGGGGTTCATCACTTTGGCCGCGACGCTGGCCATCGTGCCTTCGGTGCCGATCGCGGGGATGACGCTGATCCTCGGCGTTGACCGCTTCATGTCCGAATGCCGCAGCCTGACCAATTTCATGGGCAATGCCGTGGCGACACTGGTCATCGCCCGCTGGGAAGGCACGCTCGATCGCGCGAAATTGGCCGAGGCGCTCGGAGGCTAACGGCTTGCCGCGCGCGGATCGGGAAAGCCCGGCCCGGGGCGCACGGCAACCGAGCGCGCGTCGAGTGCCTCGCCGCAATGCGAACACGTGGTGACCGGGCGAAAATCATGGTCGCAGGTCTTGTGCCGATAGAGCAGCGGCGCGCCGCGGTCATCGGCCAGATGGCGGTTGCCCCAGTCGGCAAGGCCCAGCATGATCGGATGGAGGTCGATCCCCGCCGGGGTCAGGCGGTATTCAAACCGTTCGGGCCGCGTCTGATAGGCATGGCGTTCGAGCACACCCGCATCGGTCAATGCTTTCAGCCGGTCGGCCAGCAGCGCGCGCGAAAGCCCCAGTCTGTGCTGAAAGTCGTCGAACCGCTGCACGCCGAGAAAACAGTCGCGCAAGATCATCAGCGTCCAGCGGTCGCCGACTACCGCCAGCGTGCGCGCCACCGAGCAGGGCTGTGCATCGAGATCATCCCATTTCATCGCGGGGTCGAGGCTCCTGTTGACACAGTTCAATTTTGAAACTCAATATGGGTATCGAAACTGTACTAACGAATCGACAGGAGAGCAACATGGACGGCGCAACGCGCAAGGACGTCTGTCTGGTGATCGGCGCGGGCGAAGGCGTCGGGCAGGCGATCGCCCATCGTTTCGCCGCTGACGGGCATCCGGTCTGCGTCACCCGGCGCGCGCGCAATCTGGCGCAGTTGGACGATCTGGCCGAGGCCATCCGCGCCAAGGGAGGGGAGGCGCATGCCTTTGGCGTCGATGCGCGTTCCGAAGCGGAAACCGTTGCGCTGTTTGACCATATCGAGCGCGAAATCGGACCGCTTGGCGTGGTCGTGTTCAACATCGGCGCCAATGTGCAGTTCGGCATTCGCGATACCACCGCGCGGGTGTTCACCAAAGTCTGGGAAATGGCCTGTCTTGCCGGGTTTCTCGCCGGGCGCGAGGCGGCGCGGGTCATGGTGCCGCGCGGGCGCGGTACGATCCTGTTTACCGGCGCGACTGCCAGCTTGCGCGGGCGCGAGGGCTTTGCCGCCTTTGCCGCCGCCAAGCACGGGCTTCGCGCGCTGGCCCAGTCGATGGCGCGCGAATTGGGGCCGCAAGGCATTCATGTCGCGCATGTGATTTGCGACGGGTCGATCGACGGGGCATTCATCCGCTCGCGCGTGGGCGATACCAGCACCCTGCTGCACGAGGATGCGATCCTGAAACCCGAAGACATCGCGCAGAACTATCTCTGGCTGCACAGCCAGCCGCGCTCGGCCTGGAGCCACGAGATCGACTTGCGCCCCTGGCGCGAACAATGGTGAAGCCCATGACACGACCTCTCATCGAGTTCCTTTTCGACTTCGGCAGCCCCAATGCCTATCTCGTGTGGAAAGTCCTGCCGGATCTGGCGCGACGCCATGACGCCGATTTGCGGGTCGTCCCGTGCCTGCTTGGCGGCCTGTTCAAGCTGACCGGGAATCAGGCGCCGATGCTGGCCTTTGCCGGGGTCAAGGGCAAGCTTGCCTATGATCGGCTCGAAATGCAGCGCTTTGTTGCCAGACACGGACTGACGCGGTTGGTCATGAACCCGCATTTTCCGGTCAACACGTTGCTGATGATGCGCGGACTGGTCGTTGCGCGCCACATGGGGGTGGAGGCGGCCTATATCGAGGCGGGCCTTGCCGCGATGTGGGAAGACGGGCGCAAGATGGATGATCCGGCGGTCTTTGTTGCCACGCTCGATGCGGCGGGGCTGAACGGCGCGGCAATTCTGGCTGCAACGCAAGACCCGGACGTGAAAGCCGAGCTTGCCGCGCAGACCGAAACCGCCGCCGCGCGCGGAGCCTTTGGCATCCCGACCCTGTTCGTCGACGGCGAAATCTATTTCGGCAAGGAACGGCTTTCCCAGATCGAGGAGCAACTGACCGCTTGAAGTCTGCAGGGTCGACATGGCGTCTCGCATGGTCGATATTGCGACGATCGGATCATGAATGGGGCGAGTGGATGACGGCGGTTGACTGGTTGCGTGCGAATGGCCCGGTTGTGGCGGTCGAAATCGGGGTCAACCTGATTGCGCCGTTCGTGATCTTTGACACCCTGCAGGCGCATTGGGGCGAGATAGCGGCCTTGCTGGCCTCGTCGGCGCCGCCGCTGGTCTGGTCGCTCGCGGGCCTCGTGCGGCGAGGGCGGATCGATGCATTGTCGGTCATGGTGCTGGCCGGGATCGTGCTGTCGTTGCTGGCGATGGCGGGGGGCGGCTCCGCCCGGTTTCTGCAATTGCGCGAAAAGCTGGTGACCGCGCTGATCGGGCTGGCCTTTCTCGGTTCGGCGGCGATCGGGCGTCCGCTGATCGGTCCGCTGGCCCGCGCGACCGTCGCGCGCGAATCCGCCGATGCCCTGGCAACGTTCGAGGCGCGGCGCAACGAGCCCCGTTTGCGCCGCATGATCATGGTGATGACGCTGGTATGGGGCTTTGGCCTGCTGGCCGATTTCGCGGTCTCTGTGCTTTTGATCGAAAGCATGAGTGTGGCAGACTATCTCGTCGCCGGGCCGATCGTTGGCTATGGCTCGATTGGCGGCCTGACTTTGTGGACCGTGATCTATCGTCGTCGCGCGCGCCGCGCCATGGCGCCGCGATCCGATTGAGCGTTCAAGACCCGCCGTTTCCGGTGGCCTTGATCACCGTGATATATTGGCGGGCCAGGGTGCTTTCGCTGTCGATCAGGTCGCGACTGGCGGCGATCTGTGCCCGGCGCGCGTCGATCGCGTCGATCCGGGTGCCGATCCCGCCTGCGACCCGCGCGGCAATGAGATCATATCCGGTCTGTGCCGCCGTGCGCCGGGCGCGCAGCGTTGCGGCCTGTTGATCGGTTGCGGCATAGAGGTTGAGCGCGTCGTTGATTTCGGCCCAGGCTTTCAGCACGGTCTGTTCATAGGCAACGGCGGCTTCCTTTTGCTCCAGTTCGCGCAAATGGACCACGGCCTTGCGCCGCGCGCCGTCGAACAGCGGCAGATCGATCGTCGGGCCAAACGACAGGTCGTGGCTGGCCCAGTCGAACAAGTGGCTCTGTTGATAGGATTGCAGGTCGAGGCTCGCGCCGAGCCGGATCGAAGGATAAAGGTCGGCCTTGGCCACACCGATCTGCGCGGTCGCGGCGTGCAGCCGGTCCAGCGCGGCGCGCACGTCGGGGCGGCCCAGCGCGACCGCCGACGGCAGGCCCAGCGTCAGGTCGGGCAGGGTGAGCGCCCGGTCGGTCGTGCTCCCCTGCAAGACATCGCCCAAAGTACCGGGTCTTTGCCCGAGCAGCAGCGCGATCCGGCTTTCCGCACCGGCCTGTTGCGCCAGCAGCGCGGGCAATTGCGCCTCTGCCGCGCCAAGATCGGCACGCTGGCGCTCGACCAGGCTGGCATCGCCGAGGCCGCCGTCCTTGCGTGCGGTGATCAGCGCCAGTCGGTCGCGCGCGGCGGCGATGTCTTCGCGCAAGAGGCGGATGCGGCGATCGGCGGCGCGATAGTCGCTATAGCTCAGCGCAACATCGCAGGCGACGCTCAGCCGGGCCGCATCGAGCAGCGCGGCCTGTTCGGCGATCTGCGCGTCGGCCGCTTCGAGCGAGCGGCGCACTTTGCCCCACAAGTCGATTTCCCAGCTTGCGTCAAATCCGCCCTGATAGAGCGTATAGGGCTCGCCCAGAATCTTGGCGAGCGCATCGCGGTTGTTGCCGGCGACCGCATCGAGCAGGCGGGTCGAAGGGCCATATTGGCTGACCTGCTGGCGCTCGATTCCGGCGCTGGCATTGACTTGCGGCAATCCTTGCGCGGCGCTTTGCCGCCGCGCGACGCGGCTTTGCGCAAAATGCAGCGCGGCGGTCTGCAGATCGGGGCTGGCCGCCATGGCCCGGCGTTCGAGTTCGTCGAGCACCGGATCGCCGAACGCATGCCACCATGGCGCGTCTTGCGCGGCCCGGTCTTGCGCGGCCCGGTCTTGTGTGGTCCGGTCTTGTGTGGTCCGGTCTTGTGTGGTCCGGTCTTGTGCGATGGGGCCCGGCGCGCGATGCAGGCCGGCATCGCCGCTGCGCCAGGAGGTCCAGTCGGCAGGCGCGCTCGTCGCAGGCGCATGAAATGACGGCCCGACGGTGCATCCGGCAAGCAAGCTCGCCATGATCGCAATGCCAAAACGGGTGTGGGGCAGGGGCATGAGGTTGATCCCGTTCATGTCAGGAAAGCCGATTGCGGAACAGCCAGGCGGCCAGCGGCAAAGTGATCATCGAGACAACCCCGAGCGGCACGAAATCAAACGCGATGTCGGACAGCCCGGCGCCTTCGAGATAGATCCGCCGCACCATGTCGACGCCAAAGCGCAAGGGATTTGCATACGTGATCACCTGAAGCCAATCGGGCATGTTGCGCACCGGGGTCAGCAGGCCCGACAACAGCATCATCGGGTTGATCAGCAGGAACGTATAGAGCATCGCCTGTTGCATGGTCAGCGCAAAGGCCGAAATCGACAGCCCTATGCCGACAGCCGCCGCGGTAAACCCGACCAGCCCCACATAGAGCAGCACGATCGACCCCTGCATCGGGATCTGAAACCACAGCCGGATGATCGCAAGGATGATCGTCGACTGGATGATCCCGATCAGCATCGCGGGCAGCGATTTGCCGATCATGATCTGGATCGGCGTCAGCGGCGTGACCAGCAATTGGTCAAACGTGCCCTGTTCGCGCTCGCGCGCGACCGACAGCGCCGCGACAAGCAATGTCTGCATCAGGCTCAGCCCCGCGATCAGCGCGGGCATCAGCGTCCAGCGCGATTGAAGATTGGGATTGTGCCAGGCGCGCCGAACGATGCTGACGGGGGCACTGGCGCCCTGGGTGAGGTTATAGGCGGCGGTGATCGCGCTGATCTGGCCGAGCGCCGTGCCTGCCGTGGAGGAATTGCGCCCGTCGAGGATGACTTGCACCGGCGCAGTTTCGCCGCGTGCCAGAAGGGAATCGAAATCGGACGGGATCGTGATGACCAGCAGCGCATCGTTCGAATCGATTGCCCCTGCGACTTGTTCGCTCGACCGCAAAGTCATGGCGCGGCGAAAAACCCCGGTGCCGTCGATCCGTGCCACCAGCTCGGTCGCCGCCTTGCCGCCGCTTTGATCGAGCAGCGCATAAGGGACATGGGTCAGGTCGAATGTCGCGCCATAGCCGAACAGCAGTGACTGGATCAGCGCCGGGGCAAACAGGATCAGCCGATTGGCCGGGTCCTTGACCATCGCCAGCAGTTCCTTGACGCACAGCGACCAGACTTGCGCGGCAAGAGCGATGAACGCACCCATCTCAGTCGAGCCTCTTGCGCAAGGTGCGATGGGTCAAAAGCCCAAGCACGACGATATAGAGCGACAACACCGCGCAGGCCTGAACCACGGCGGACCATACCGTTCCGGCCAGGAACAGCGTCTTGATCACCGCCATGAAATGCGTCGCCGGCAAAAGCTTGCTGATCACCTGCACCACCAAAGGCGCGTTGCGCAGATCGAAGATAAAGCCCGACAGCATCGTGGCCGGCATGAAACTGGCGAGCAGCGCGACCTGGCTGGCGGCGAACTGGTTGCGCGTCACGCCGGAAATCCACAGGCCCTGCAACAGCGAAACCGCGAGATAGAGCAGGGATGTCAGCACGATCAGCGCCAGAGACCCGCGGATCGGCACATGAAAGATGAACCGCGCCGAAAGCAGGCACACGGCAATGTCGATCGCCCCGATCAGCAAATAGGGCACGATTTTGGCAATGATGATTTCCGTCGGTCGGACCGGCGTGACGAACAGCGCTTCAAGCGTGCCGCGTTCCCATTCGCGCGCGATCAGCAGCGAAGTGAGAAATGCGCCGATCAGGGTCATGATCAGCACGAGCAGGCCGGGCACGAGATACCAGGTGCTTTCATTGGCATCGTTGAACCACATGCGCGGCACGACGGTTACTGCGCCAACGGAACCGCCAGGTCCCGTGCGATCGGAATCGTGCAGGCTGGTCTCGGCAATCGCGCTGTCGAGATAGCCCTCGATGATCACCGCCGAAGCCGTGTCGGTGCCGTTGATGATCACTTGCACCTGGGCATCGCCCATGGCGCGGCGGCGTGCGAAATCGGAGGGCAGATGCACGATCGCATCGACCCGGTGCGCGCGCATCAGCGCGATGGCGTCGGCCATGTCGGCGACAAAGACCGGCGCGAGATAGGGCGATCCGGAAATCCCGGCCACGGCATCGCGCGCGACCGGGGCGGGATCGTCGATCACCACCGCGACCGGCGCATTGCGCACGTCGAACGACAGGCCATAGCCGAACAGCAGGATCAGCACGACCGGCAGCATCAGCCCGACCAGCAATGTGCTGCGATCGCGCAGCATCTGGCGCGTTTCCTTGCGCAGCAGCGCGCGCAGCCGGGTGAAAAAACCGTTCATGCCGCCGCGCTTTCACCGTTGGCGCGCGAGTGTTCGACAATCGCGATGAAAGCGCGGTTCATGTCCATCGTGTGATCGCCGCCTGCCGCCTCGCGCACCGCCTGCGGTGTGCCGAGCGCAAGCACGCGCCCGGCATCCTGAATGGCGATGCGGTCACAATATTCGGCTTCTTCCATGAAATGGGTGGTAACGATGATGGTCACGCCTTCGGCGGCGAGTTCGGTGATCGTGCGCCAGAATGCGCGGCGGGCGAGCGGGTCGATCCCGCTGGTCGGTTCGTCGAGAAACAGGATGTCGGGCTGGTGCAAGAGCCCGGCGGCCATCGCCAGCCGCTGTTTGTAGCCGGTCGGCAGAATGCCGCTGGTCATCGCCGGATCGAGCCCGAACCGCTTGATCACCGCCGCGATCCGCGCGTCGGCCGCTGCCCCGCGCAGGCCATAGGCCCCGGCAAAGAAGCGCAGGTTTTCGCGCACTGTCAGATTGCCGTAGAGCGCGAATTTCTGTGCGACATAGCCGATCCGCGCGCGCGCCTTCGATCGCGCATGGCGCAAGTTGACCCCGGCGACCTGCAATGTCCCGCTGGTCGCCGGCAAGAGCCCGCAGAGCATGCGGAACGTGGTCGTCTTGCCAGCGCCGTTGGGGCCGAGCAGGCCAAAGATCTCGCCGCGCCGGACATCGAACGAGGTATTGGCCACGGCGGTAAAATCGCCGAACCGGCGCACCAGATCGCGCACGACGATCACCGGCTCCGCATCGCGTACAAGTGGCGGTGCAGGCGAAGTCGCAGGCGCGACATCCGCCCCCGGCTGCGCATGGAGCAGCAGCATGAAGGCGTCTTCCAGTCCGGCCTCGCGCGGGGTGATCGCGGCATCGGGCACCAGCGCGGCCATGCTCGCCTCGCTGCATTCCGGGCGGCGGATCAGCGAGACCGATCCGCCGCGCGGCACGGCATCGACAATCCGCGAGGGCGCATCGATCAGGCGCGCCTGCACCGCGCGCGCAGGCACGCCGGGCGGGGGCGTCGCCTCATACGTCAGCCCCTGGGCCAGGGCGCGCAGATCATCCGGGGTGCCCTGGGCGAGCAGACGGCCATGGTGCAGCACGTAAAGCGCATCGCAGCGGGCGGCCTCGTCCATATAGGCCGTGCTGACCAGCACGCTCAGCCGGTCGCGTTCGATCAACTGTTCGAGGATCGCCCACAGCTCGCGCCGCGACAAGGGATCGACCCCGACGCTCGGTTCATCGAGCAACAGCAGGTCGGGCGATCGCACCAGCGTACAGGCCAGACCGAGCTTCTGCTTCATCCCCCCCGATAATTTGCCCGCAGGCCTTGCGACAAAGCGCGCCATGTCGGTCATCGCCAGCATGCGCCCGATGCGTTCGCGCCGTTCGTCATCGGGCACGCCGTGCAGATCGGCATAGAGATCGAGGTTTTCCTGCACGCTCAGGTCGTCGTAAAGGCCAAAGCGCTGCGGCATATAGCTGATGCGGTTCTGTACGGCCTGGGGATCGCGGTGGACATCGTGGCCGAGCACGCGGAGCGATCCGCCATCGGGTTGCAAAAGCCCGGCGATCATGCGGATCAGCGTGGTCTTGCCCGCGCCGTCGGGCCCGACCAGCGCGGTCAGCACGCCGGGCCGCACGGTCAGTGAAATATCGTCGATCGCGGCGAACGGCGTGCCGTCGGGCGCGGCGAACACTTTGCGCAAGCCCTCGATTGCAACGACGGGCGGGGCCTCGTTCACTTCTGCGGGGCCGTGTCCAGCCGTACCGTAACCGGTTGGCCCAGCCGCAGCCGATCGGCGGGATCGTCGACCAGCACGCGCACTTCATAGACGAGATTGGTGCGAAGCTCTTCGGTTTCGACCGATTTCGGCGTGAATTCGGCGACCGAGGAAATATAGCCGACATGGCCCGCAATGGCTTGCCCTGGTCTGCTGTCGCTGCTTACCCTCGCGCCGAGCCCCATGCGCACCCGGCCCAGATCCGGCTCGCCGACATAGACCCGCACCCATTTGGGATGGACCAGCGCGAGCGCGAAGACCGGGCGCTGCGCCGAGGCCATGTCGCCCGGTTCGAGCAGGCGCGAACGCACCACCGCGTCGGCGGGCGCACGCAAAGTGCCCAGATCGACGGCATGGCGCAATTGCGCGAGCTGCGCCTTGGCGGCGCGCATTTGCGCATCGGCATTGGCAATGTCTTCGGCGCGCGGGCCGATCCGGGCCAGCCGCAGCGCCGCATCGAGTTCCCTGACTTTCGCCGCCGCCGTTGCCGCCAGCCGTGTCGCATGGTCGAGGTCTTCGGCGCTGATCGCCTGGCCCGCCGTGTGCGCGGCGATGTCTTTCAGCCGTGTGACATCGTCGGCGGCGCGCGCGGCGTCGGCTTTCGCCTGATCGAGCCGGGCGGCGGCTTGCGTGATGTCCTCTGGCCGCGATCCGTTGCGCAGTTTGAGCAGCGTCTGGCTCTGCGCGGCCAATTGCGCCTCGGCCTGGTCGGCCTGCAACTGAAAGGTGGTCGTGTCGAGCCGTGCGAGCATGGCGCCCGCCTTGACCCGGTCGCCTTCTTCGGCCCAAAGCGTGGTGATTCGTCCCGGTTCCTCGAATGCCAGCGAGATCTGGCGAATGTCGACATTGCCGTGAAGCACGAGTGCATCACCATCGCGCGCGCTGCATCCGGTCAGCGCGAGCGCGACAAAGCCGAGCATGGTCAGGGCAGGCATGGTCAGGGCAGATCTGGTCATCGTGCGGCTCTTGCTCCTGATGCTCTGTCGCCTGTTAGGCGAGAGACGTCGGTCATAGTTTGATTTGGCCCAACCTGCCAAATCTTTAGAGCGGAAAAGGGCGTTGCGCAGGCCGTGATAAAGCCATAGCCATTCGTCATGCAGATCACTTTGTCCCTTCGCTTGCCCTGCATGGATCGTATGCCGACGGGCGGTCTGCCGTGTTCGTCACCCCCGCCCGAATTGCGCTGAAACCTGGTCGAACCGGGCTGATGTCCCGACCGGCTCGCTCGTGCGCTTCATGCGGGACCATTTCATGAAACATCGCATTTTTTCGGGGACATTCGTCCTGACCGGCCTGTTCGTGCTGTTGTGGAGCAGCGGCGCGATCGTGTCGGAGATCGCGCTGGCGCAAGGATCGCCGTTTGCGCTGTTGCTGGTGCGCTACACGTTTGCGCTCGTCGTGCTGATCGGGATCGCCTTGTCGCGGGGGCGCTTGCTGCCGACGCGCGAAAGCCGGGCCCGCGTGATCGCGACCGGGTTTGCCATCGCCGGGGTCTATACCAGTTGTTACTTGCTGGCGATGGAGCACGGCTTGCGACCGGGCATGCTGGCAACGTTGCTCGGCGTGCAGCCGTTGCTGACGCTGGCGATTACCGAGCGCCGGTTTCGCCCCGCGCGCATCGGCGGGCTGCTGTTTGCGCTGGCAGGCGTGGCGATGATCGTGTGGGACGGGATTGCGGGGCAGGAATTCGGGGCTTCGGGGCTGATCTTTGCGCTGCTTGCGCTTTTGGGCATCACCGCCGGATCGATCCTGCAAAAGCGCGAGACGCAAGGGCCCTCGCAAGTGCTGCCGCTGCAATATGCCACCGGCCTGCTGGTCATTCTGGCGATCACCCCGTTCGAACCGTTTCACATGGCCTGGACGCCGACCTTCATCGCGTCGGGGCTGTGGCTGGGGCTCGGGATCTCTGTCGGGGCGACTTTTGCGCTCTATCGCCTGATTGCGCGGGGCAATCTCGTCAATGTGACCAGCACGATGTATCTGGTGCCCGGCGTGACAGCCTTGCTCGACTGGATCATATTGGGCCATCCGATGGCGCCGCTCGGCCTGGCCGGACTCGGCGCGATCGTTGCCGGGCTGGTCTTGACGTTCAAATAGGGAGGGGGAACGCAGCATGGGGCCGCAGACAACAGCCTTTTTCGGCGACGGCCAGGTGCCGCGCTCGTGCGAGACGGTGATCATCGGCGGCGGAATCATCGGGGTCAGCACCGCGCTGTTTCTCGCCGCGCGCGGCCATGATGTCGTGCTGGTCGAAAAGGGCGCGGTTGCGGGCGAACAATCGAGCCGCAACTGGGGCTGGTGCCGCCAGACCGGGCGCGATCCGCGCGAATTCGATCTCGCGCGAGAGGCCTTGCGCCTGTGGCGCACGATGAACGAACGAGTCGGCGACGATACCGGCTTTGCGACGTGCGGCTGTCTCTATGCCGCGCGCGACGATGCCACGGCGCAAGGCTATGAGGGCTGGATGCGCGAGGCGGCGCAGGCCGGGATCAAGACCGGGATGGCCTCGGCCCGGACGATCGCCGCCTTGCTGCCCGGCGATACCGCGCCGCCGCCCGCCGCGCTCTATTGCGCCGACGACGGGCGGGCCGAGCCGCAGCGCGCAGTGCCCATGATGGCGGCGGCGGCGCGGCGGCTGGGCGCGCGGATCGTGACCGATTGCGCCGCGCGCGGGGTCGAGACCGCCGCTGGCCGGGTGATCGGCGTGGTTACCGAGCGCGGGGCGATCGCCTGCACCAATGTCGTGGTCGCAGGCGGCGTGTGGACCCGCCGCATCTTGCGCGATCTGGGCCTGCATATCCCGCAACTGCGCGTGCGGGCGACGGTCTCGCGCACGCAACCGCTGCCCGGCGGGCCGGACTTGTGCCTGTGGGATGGTGCGCTCGGTGTGCGCAAACGCGCCGATGGCGGCTATACGCTCGCCAACGGGCTGTTGAATTCGGTGCCGCTCATTCCGGACTCGTTCCGCTTCATGCGCGCCTATTGGCCGCTGCTGGCGATGGAATGGCGGCACATCCGCCCCTCACTGGGCCGAGATTTTGTCGATCAGGCGTTGCACGCGCGGCCCGTGCCGCTCGACCGGCCATCGCCTTACGAAGCCTGCCGCGTGCTCGATCCCAAGCCCGATACGCGCTTTGTCATGGCGACGCTTGCCGAATTCCGGCAGCGTTTTCCGCAGCTGGCCGAGGCGCGGCTGATCCAGGTCTGGGGCGGGATGATCGACGCCATGCCCGATACCGTGCCGATCATTTCGCCGGTCGCCACGATCGCCGGGCTGATCGTGGCGACCGGGTTTTCCGGGCACGGATTTGGCGTCGGGCCCGCAGCCGGGCATCTCGTCGCCGATCTGGTCAGCGGGTCCGCGCCGATCATCGATCCCGCGCCGTTTCGCATCGGGCGCTATTTCGACGGGACCATGCCGCCGCCTTATGCGGGTGTCTGAGCGGCCTGTTCGGCTTCGATCAAGCGTTCGAGCCGGTTGCGGAAACGCAAGGGGCCGGCGTCGGTGGCGATCGAGACGAACGGCCCGGTCGCGGTGTTCATGCCGCGCTGGACTTCGTTCAGCACTTCGAGGTCTTCGGAAAACGCGGCCAGCACCGCCGCCGACATCGCCATCGACAGATCGGCGTCGTCGGGGCGGACATTGCGCATCTGAAACCAGTAATAGCGGCTGCGGCCTTCGTTTTCGGGCGTGATGAAATTGTACGAATCCATCACGAAGGCGCGCGGGCCCCAGGGTTCGCCAGATCCCTCGCCACCTTCGCCTGCGGGTACAAACACCGCCTTGATCACGGCGAGCGAGGGATAGCGCACTTCGTATTGCTGCAAGCGGTCGGCATGGCCGTCGAACGGCACGAGATCGCGATAGAACGGCGTCACCGGCGCATCGGTGATCCAGCGCGACACGGTAAAGCCGCTCGGCGCCTCGCGGATGCGCATCGGCACGGCCTCGCACGAAGCGCCGCCAAAGCTGGTCTGGTGAACCCAGGCGACATGCGACGGATCGAGCAGATTGTCGGCGATCAGCAGGTAATTGCAGTCATAGACCATCGCCGCGCCGCAGTTATAGCCCCAGTCGGGCGATCCCCAATGATCGACTTCGACGATCGTCGCCGGATCGGCGAGCGCGGCCTCGCCCATCCAGATCCACACCAGCCCCCAGCGTTCCTCGACGCGATAGCCGCGGATGTCGGCGCCTTTGGGCACTGCATTCTGGCACGGCACATTCACGCAAGCGCCGTCGGCGGCAAATTCGAGCCCGTGATAGCCGCAGGCGATGCGATCGCCCGTGACCCGCCCTTTGGCGAGCGACAGCCGCCTGTGCGAACAGAATGCCGAAACCGCCGCCGGTGCGCCGCTTTCCTGGCGAAAGAGCACGATGTGTTCGCCGATGATCTGGCGCTCCAGCGGCCCTTCGGTCAGCTCGTCGGCCCATGCCGCGACATACCATGCATTGCGTAACCAGCCGGTCTTGCCCATCGCTTCCTCGTTGTCCTGCCCGCCCAGCGTGCAACTTTGACGATCGTTCGGCAAGATCTGGCTGACGCCTGACGCGCGATCAGGCTCCGCGTGTGCGTCGGGCTTGCGCTATGGCGTCGGACAGCTTGGTATAGCGGTATCCGTCGACTTCGTAATGCGGCCGCAGTTCGCGCCTTATGCCGTAACGGTCGAGCGCGTCCTGTTCGGCCTGATCGATTGCGGGGCCGGTGTTGCGGGCGGGCGAGGCGGGTTCGGTCATTCTGCTTCAAGCCCTTGCTTGAGGATGGCGACCAGCTTGTCGATCCGGACCGTGGCCACGGTCGAGAACGTGTCTGAAATCGCATAAGGCAGGATGATCAGGTCGTTGAACCGGATCGCGCCGCACGAATAGACGACATTGGGCACATAGCCTTCGCGCTCGGATTGCTCGGGCTGCACCAGCGGCACGCGCGACCGGCCGATCACTTTGGTGGGATCATCCTTGTCGAGCAGCACCGCGCCGATCGAATAGTGCCGCACCGGCCCGACGCCGTGGGTGAACACGAGCCAGCCTTCGTCAAGCTCGATCGGCGAACCGCAATTGCCGATCTGCACGAATTCCCAGGGGTATTCGGGTTTCAGGATGGCTTTGCCCAGGCTCCATTCGTGCAGGTTTTCCGAATAGACGAGGTGCAGGCTTTCGTTGTCATAGCGCGCGATCATCGCATAGCGGCCGTTGATTTTGCGCGGAAACAGCGCCATGCCCTTGTTGCGTGCCGCCGCCCCTTTGAGCGGGACCAGCCGGAACGAGACGAAATCGCGTGTTTCGAGCAGTTCGGAGCGGATCGCTCGCCCGTCATACGCGGTATAGGTGGCGTAATAGGTCGTCTGATCTTTCTCGGTAAACGCCACGAAGCGGGCGTCCTCGATACCGTTGGACTGCGCCTCGGTGATGGGAAAGATCACCCGTTCGCCAAGCGCGGTATCGGCGGAAAAGGTCACATCGACGCGGTCGCCGACACGCGCGGTAATGGTCTGCAAGGTCGCCAGCCGCGCCGGTGGATCAACGGTGATCGCGCCGTCTGCGGCGATCGTGCCGGTGCGGAATGTCAGCGACGAGACATGGCCTTCGCCGACCGCGCGCAGAGACAGGATGAAGCGCAGGCAATCGGGGGCAACGCCGGTCTGATCGGGGTGCGGCACGATGCTGGGATTGAACAGCGCAGCCGATTCAAAGCTGTATTCATGGAGAAAATAGGACCCGACCAACTGGCGCTGGGCCGCTGAAAACAGGCTGTGACCGGCAAAGATGTGTTCCATCTCGGCCGCGCGCTGTTCAAAGATTTCCGGCAGATTGCGGTGGCGATCGTCGAAATTGGCGAGCGTTACGGCGAGCAGTTCGGCAACTTCGGCCTCGTTCAGCGACAGCAGCCGGTGCACGAGGTGATTGGCGCGCGTCTTGTCGAGCGGGGTATAGTCGCGCGGTTCCACCGCCGGGCGGAACGGGCGTACCACGACGCGCGAAGGGTCGGGCCGCAAGTGCAGCGCCTGGCGGTTGAAAAACGTTGGGGTGGTCATGGTGATCTCTATTCGGCGGAATGAATGGAAAAGGATGAAAGCGCCGGCTGCGATAGGCCCTGCGTGATTCGGGGGCCCTGCGTGATTCGGGGGCCCTGCGTGATCCGTCGCATGTCGGACAGCGACAGGATGTAGGCGAGCAGCGATTCCGCGCCGCGATTTTCGTTGGCCCGGTCGGGATGCAGCCCGTCGCGGCAACTGCCGTTATGCGTATCGACCAATGGAATGCCGAGGTCGTTGGTCCCGGTGAACCAGGCAAAGGCACGCTGCGCCTCGGTTCGCCAGCCGGGCGCGGGCTCTGTGTCCATGGCCGCAAGACACGCGGCGATGGTGGCGCAGGCCTCGACCGGTTGCTGGTCAAAGGGCATCGGCGGCTGGCGCGTGCCCGACAGGAAGCCTTCGGAACCGACCGGGCGGAAATGGCCGCTCGGCGCGGTCTGCACGGCCAGCAACCAATGCAGCGAGCGCAAGCCCGCCGCAACCCAATGCTGCACGCCAAGCGCCCGGCCGGTCACGATCAGCGCCTCGCACAAGCGGGCATTGTCATAGCTCAGCCGGTTTTCGAACCACACCCAGTCAGGCGTCTCGTAGGTGAGCAAGTGTTGGTATAGCCGCTCGGCGAGATCGCGGCGCAAGCGTCCGGCCTCCGCATCGCGCGGATAGGCCGGGCAATAGCCGTGAAGCCCGAGCAAGGTGAACGCCCAACTGCGCGGCGATCCGAATGCTGCCACCGGGACCATCGCCTCGCGGAACAAGGGCGCCGCCCATTGCGCCAGCGCCGGATCGTGATGCCAGGCTGTACAGACGCCCAGCGCCCACAGCGTGCGCCCGTGGCTGTCGTGCGACCCTTGCGGTTCGAGCCAGCGACGATCGTAGCCCATGAAATTGCGGAACCGGGCATTGTCCGGGTTCCAGCCATGCTGGATAAAGGCGGCAAAGCGCGGTGCCATGGCATGGGCAAAGGCCGCGTGCCCATCGCCGCCGATCCGGCAGCACGCCAAGAGCGCGCGGGCATTGTCGTCTATGCAATAGCCGTGATGGCGATCGGGAATGCCATAGATCGCGTGCTGAAACAGGCCGGTATCATCGCACATCGCCTTGAAATGGGCCAGTTCCATCGCGGGCAGCACAGGTGCGGCGCGGTGGCTTGCCGCGCGAAAGCAGTCGCGATAGCGCAAGGCGACATTGGCCCAGGTCATCGCCCGGCTGGCGACATAGGCCTTGCGCCCCATGGCCAGCCGCGCCCGTTCGTCGACCAGAAGGTCGGTTACCGCCTTGCCCAGTCCCTCGGGATCGTTGAACGGGACGAGCACGCCCGATCCGTCCATCAGCAATTCGACCGCGTGCCAATACGGCGTCGATACCACCGGACGGCCCAGGCCATGCGAATAGGCCAGCGTGCCCGAGGTCATTTGCGCTTCGCCCAGATAGGGCGTCACATAGACATCGCACATCGCGATATGATCGAGCAGTTCGGGCCGATCGACAAAGCGGTTGAGAAATTCGACATGGTCATCGAGGCCAAGCGCGTGGACCCGCTCGATAAGCGTGTCGCGATAGGCCTCGCCCGCCTTGCGCAGCAGCGCCGGGTGTGTCGCGCCCATCACCACATAGACGGCATCGGGCACTTGCGCGAGGACGAGCGGCATCGCCTCGATCATCGTTTCGATGCCCTTGTTCGGGCTGAGCAGGCCAAACGTCAGGATGACATGGCGATCGCCATACCCGAGCGCGTTCTTGGCGCGTTGCGGGAGGACGAGCGGCATGTCGGGGATACCGTGCGGAATGACCACGATTGTGTCGGGGTCTGCGCCATAAGTGTCGATCAGGATGGCGCGCCCTTTGCGCGCCATGACCACGACTTGCGCCGATGCGGCAAGAATGGCGTCGATCACCGCGCGTTGCGCAGGCGTGGGTTTGTCGAGCACGGTGTGCAGCGTCGTCACCAGCGGCACGCGCAGCGCGGCGATCAGGCCAAGGACAAGCTCGCCCGCCTCGCCGCCGAAAATGCCGAATTCGTGCTGCAACGACACGACATCGAAGTCTTGCGCATTGATGAACGCCGCCGCTGCGAGATAGCCGTCGGCATCCTCCTGATCGATCGTCCAGCGCACCTGGGGGCCAAAGGCATAATGGCTTCCCGGGTCGCACATCGCGATGATCGCGGTTTGCGCCACGGTGTCGACATGGCGCACGGCGAGTTCAAGATCGGTGGTGAACGTGGCAATGCCGCAACGCCGGGGAAGGGCATTGCCGACAAAGGCGACCCGGAGTGCGGGCATGGTCACATCGCCTCAGAGCTTGCCTTTCGGCAGGGCAGCGGCGGGGGATACGGACGGTTGTTCGGGAAAGGTCTGGTTGAGGCACATATTTGCGCGCTCCTGCATCAAGCGGGGGCGTGTTCCATCCCTCAGTCGCGAACGGCTCGGGTCCGGAAACTCGCGATGGGACTTGCATACCATGGTTTCGCGATCGTCCGGCATCAAATCGGCACTCAGCGCGGTCCGAACGCGGCCTGTTCGATCGCGTCGGCTGTCGTGCGCAAGCTGGTCTGCAACGTTTCGAACCGGACATGCGTCGCCGATTTCAGGCGCGAGGCGGAAATCGCGGCGGGCACGCTGCCGTCGGGGCGACGGATCGGCACGGCGAGGCAGAACACGTCCGGGTCGATTTCACCGCGATCCTCGGCAAAGCCCTGCTGCGCCACGCGCGCCAGTTCACCGGCCAGCGCGGCGGGGTCGGTAATGGTCTGCGCCGTCAGCGCGACGAACGGCCCTCCGGCAAGATAAGCCTCGCGCTCGGATGCGGGCAAATGAGCAAGCAGGACTTTGCCGATGCCCGAACAATAGGCCTCCAGCTGCATGTCGACCTGGGTAAACAAGTCGTGTGCGCCTTGTCCGGTCTTGATGCGATAGGTCACCATGTCGTTTTCGAACGTGCCGAGCTGCACCACGGCCCGCGTCGCCGCCGCCAGCCGGTGAAGCAGCGGGGCGGCGACATTGGCGATCATCTGCTTGTCGTCGACGCGCGCGATCAGGCTGCGAAGGCGCGGCCCGGCGATATGGCGGCCATGGCTCACCGTGATCAGAAACCCTTGCGCCACCAGTGTCGCCACCTGCCGATGCGCGGTCGCCACCGGGCATCCGACCGCGCGCGCCAGAGTCGAGACCGAGCTGGCACCGCCATCGGCGATGACCGCCTCGAGCATGTCCAGCGCACGGCTGGTTGCAGACAGAATCGGAGTGCCATTTCTCATCGAATGAGAAATTAGCCCGGCGTGCGGCTGGTGCCAAGCGCCGCGTCTGCGTATTACGAATCCCGGTAAACAGTCATCGGCGAGAGGGCCTGGCGTGAGCAACACTTATGAGACGGTCGCGGCCTTGCTGCGCGCGGCCTACACCGACGGCGTCGTGCCGCCGCTTCGCGACTATCTCGATCCGGTCGACATCGTCGGTGCCTATGCGGTGCAGGATATCAACACGCGCCTGTGGCAGGCCGAAGGGCGCCGGATCGTCGGGCGCAAGGCCGGGCTGACCGCCAAGGCCGTGCAAAAGCAGCTGGGCGTCGATCAGCCCGATTTCGGTGCGCTGTTTGACGACATGCGCGTCGCCGATGGCGGTCGGCTCGATCAGGCGCGCTGTATCCAGCCCAAGGCCGAGGCGGAAATCGCCTTTGTGCTCGGCGCCGATCTGCCTTCGCCCGATACCACGCCCGAAGCGGTCGCCGCAGCGGTCGCCAGCGTTCATGCCGCGATCGAGATCGTCGACAGCCGCATTGCCGACTGGAAAATCACGTTTGCCGATACCGTTGCCGATAACGGCAGTTCGGCGTTCTTCGTGCTGGCCGATGAAGGCAAGGCGCTGATCGACAGCGATCTCTACACCGCCGGCATGGTGATGGAAGTCAATGGCGAGATCGTCTCGACCGGGGTCGGGGCGGCGGCGCTGGGGCATCCGCTCAATGCGGCGGCCTGGCTGGCGCGCACGCTGGCCGAACGCGGCGAACCCTTGCGCGCCGGGGACATTCTTCTTGCCGGGGCACTGGGGCCGATGGTCGTGCTCAATCCCGGCGATCATGTCGTGGCCCGCGTCGGCGGCATCGGCACGTGCAGCTTTACGTATGGAGAGGCCTGACATGTCAAAAACAAACGGCGCAAAGACAAAAGTCGCCATCATCGGCTCGGGCAATATCGGCACCGACCTGATGATCAAGATCATGCGGCTGTCGAAAGTGCTCGAAATGGGCGCATTCGTCGGTATCGACCCGGAAAGCGACGGACTGAAGCGGGCGGCACGGCTGGGCGTTCCGATCACGGCGCAGGGCATCGACGGCCTGATCGCCATGCCCGAATTTGCGGACATCGGCATCGTGTTCGACGCGACCAGTGCGGGCGCACACAAGCGCAACAACGAGCTGCTCCAGGCCCATGGCAAGCGCGTGATCGACCTCACTCCGGCGGCGATCGGGCCTTATACGATCCCGTCGGTCAACGGCGATGCCAATCTCGATGCGCCCAACGTCAACATGGTGACATGCGGCGGCCAGGCGACGATCCCGATCGTTGCGGCAGTCAATCGCGTTTCCAAAGTCCATTACGGCGAAATCGTCGCCTCGATCGCGTCGAAATCGGCCGGGCCCGGCACGCGCGCCAATATCGACGAATTCACCGAAACCACCAGTGAAGCGATCATGAAAGTCGGCGGCGCGACGCGCGGCAAGGCGATCATCATTCTCAATCCCGCCGAACCGCCGCTGATCATGCGCGATACGGTCTATTGCCTGTGCGACGATGCCGACCGCGACGCGATCCGCGCCTCGGTCGAGGCAATGGTGGCCGATGTGCAGGGCTATGTTCCCGGCTATCGGCTGAAGCAGGCGGTGCAGTTCGAAAGCATCGGCGGAAACCAGCCGCTGCATATTCCCGAGATGGCCTATACCGGTACGACCACGTTCACCGGGTTGAAAGTCTCGGTGTTTCTCGAAGTCGAAGGCGCGGCGCATTACTTGCCCGCATATGCCGGCAATCTCGACATCATGACCTCGGCTGCGCTGCGCACCGCCGAAAAGATCGCGCTGCGCCACTTTGCGGGAGAACACGCATGAGCTTCGACCCGACCACGCAAAAGCTGTATATCCAGGACGTCACACTGCGCGACGGGATGCACGCGATCCGCCATCAATATGGCCTCGATCATGTGCAAAAGATCGCCCGCGCGCTCGATGCCGCCAAAGTCGACGCCATCGAGGTCTCGCATGGCGACGGGTTGCAAGGGTCATCGTTCAACTACGGCTTTGGCGCCTATACCGACTGGGACTGGATCGGTGCGGTGGCCGAAGTGCTCGAACACGCAGTCCTGACCACGCTGCTGCTGCCCGGCATCGGCACGGTGCACGATCTCAAGCATGCCTATGACCTTGGCGTGCGCAGCGTGCGGATCGCGACGCATTGCACCGAGGCGGACGTTTCGAAACAGCATATCGAGGCCGCGCGCGGGCTTGGCATGGATGTCTCGGGCTTTTTGATGATGAGCCACATGTCGAGCCCAGAGGCGCTCGCACAACAGGCGCTGTTGATGGAAAGCTATGGCGCGCATTGCGTCTATGTCACCGACAGCGGCGGCGCGATGACGATGGACGACTATGCCGCCCGCGTCGCCGCCTATGACCGCGTGTTGAAGCCAGAGACGCAGCGCGGCGTTCATGCCCATCACAACCTGTCGCTGGGCGTCGCCAATTCGATCATCGCGGTGCAAAACGGCGCGGTGCGCGTCGATGCCAGCTTGGCGGGCATGGGCGCAGGCGCAGGCAATGCGCCGCTGGAAGTGTTCATCGCCGCCGCCGAACGCATGGGCTGGAATCACGGGTGCGATTTGTTTGCGCTGATGGATGCGGCCGACGATCTCGTCCGCCCGTTGCAGGATCGTCCGGTGCAGGTCGATCGCGAAACGCTGACTTTGGGCTATGCCGGGGTCTATTCGAGCTTTCTGCGCCACGCGGAAAAGGCTGCCAAGGATTACGGCGTCGACACCCGCGCGATCCTTGCCGAAGCCGGGCGGCGCAAGATGGTCGGCGGTCAGGAAGACATGATCATCGACATCGCGCTCGATCTGGCCGCAACGGTCTGAAAGCCGCGCAAAATTGGTGAACCTGGGGGCGGGCCGGTGCGGCTCGCTCCCCATCAAATGGTCGGAACGTTCTGTTTTTCCATGCAATGCGACAGATGCTGGACAAACAACGTGGCCGGCGCGGAAATGTTGCGGCCCGATGCGGTGACGATCGACAGGGTCGACAGGTCCAGCTTGTCCTCGATCAGCGGCAGAAAGACCAGCGAGCCGTCGGCCAGTTCGGTCAGCGCATCGAACGCGCTCAGCCAGCCGATCCCGACGCCATTGACGGCGAGCGCTTTCATCATCCGCGTGCTGTTGACTTCGACAATGCCGCGCAGGCTGGTCCCCATGCGCCGGTTCCACGCCTTTTCGAGAATCCAGCGCAACGACAGATTTTCCGCCGGGATGATCAGCGGCTGGTCGATACAGTCGAGCAGCGTGATTTCGCCCTTTGCAGCGAGGGCATGATCGGGCGGGACAATCGCGCCAAGGTCATAGATCATCGTGCGTTCGATGCGGACGGCGGCATTGTCGGGCGGATTGACCGTCACCCCGACTTCGAAATCGCCTTTGAGAACCTGTTCGACGACGTTTTGCGATCCGTCGACGGTCAGGTTGAAATGAATGCCGGGATAGGCATCGCGAAAGGTCCGAATGCCGCGCGCAACAAATTCGCTGGCCCCTTCGATCAGGCCGACATTGACTTCGCCGCGCCTGAGCCCGACCAGATTGTCGATTTCGGCGGTGATGCGCTGCATGTCGCGGCGCCAGCGGCGCACGCCGTCGAGCAGCAATTCGCCCGCTGCCGTCATCCGCATGCCGGTCGCGGTGCGTTCGAAAAGGCGAGTGCCGAATTCCTCTTCAAGCTGCAGGATCTGGCGATCGACCGCAGACGGCGCGATCCGCAGCGCATCCGCCGCCCGGCGCAAGGCCCCGCGGCGGGCCACTTCTTCGAAATAGATCGCTGCTCGGGCAAAAATCATCGACGGCGCCTCCGGCTCGGATCATCTGTTTAGACCGAATTTTGCGAAGAGGCAGTACCCTTATGGTTTAAAAATGTGGTCGCGCTGCGGGGTGGTAAGCGCGTTGGCGGACGGGTGTCCTCATATTGAGAACGCTTCTTGCTAAATTCGGCGATGGATTTCGAACACAAACCCCGGCAGATCCCAAATATGCAGCAGCCCGCCTTGTCGCTGGTGGTTTGGCAATTCGGGGAGAAACTCCCGCAAATGGGGGACTGTCAGTCATGAAAACCGCGCATTCTCTGGGCGGCATGGTTACTGCGCCGCATGCTCTGGCCAGCCGCGCCGGGCTGTCGGTGTTGCAGGACGGCGGCACTGCGGTCGAGGCTTGCGTGGCCGTGGCGGCGGCGCTGGCTGTCGTCTATCCGCACATGACCGGGATCGGCGGCGACGGCTTTTGGCTGATTCGCGAAGCGGACGGGCGCATTCACGGCATCCATGGCTGCGGCGGCGCGGCGGCAAAGGCCGATCTTGCGCTCTACGCCGGGCTTGCGGCGGTGCCGTGGCGCGGGCCTCTGGCCGCGAATACGGTGGCGGGCACGATTTCCGGCTGGGAAGCGGCGTTGGCGAGCGACAGCGGGACTTTGCCGCTGGCGCGTCTGCTGCGCGATGCGATTGCCCATGCCGAAGCGGGCGTGGCAGTGACGGCGGGCGGCGCGGCGATTGCCGAGGCCAAAGGGCCGGAATTGCGCCTGCAGCCCGGCGCCTATCGCGCGATTTTCGAGCCCGGGGGCCGCGCCCTTTGCGCGGGCGACACTTTGCGTCAGCCGGTGCTGGCGCGCACGTTGCGCCGTTTGGTCGATGAGGGGCTGGACAGTTTCTATCACGGGGCGCTTGGCCGTGACATCGCTGCGGATCTTGCCGCATTGGGCAGCCCGGTCGCTGCCGAAGACCTTGCCGCCCACGCCGCGACCCGGCCCGCCCCGCTGCATGTCGAAACCGACCTTGGCGCGCTCTATAATTCCGCCCCGCCGACGCAAGGAGTGGCCTCGCTGTTGATTCTGGCGCTGTTCGACCGCTTGCAGGCGGATGAGCCGGATCGCTTTGCCCATCTCCACGGGCTGGTCGAAGCGACCAAGCAGGCGTTTGTGTGGCGCGACAGGCATTGCGGCGATCCGGCGCTGATGGAGGCCGATCCGCAAGCCTTGCTCGATGATGCCGCCGCGCTCGATGGCATGGCGGCGGCGATCGATCCGGCGCGCGCCTTGTCCTGGCCGCAGCCGAGCCAATGGGGCGATACCTGCTGGTTCGGCGCGGTCGATGCGCGCGGGCAGGTGGTCTCGTGCATTCAGAGCACCTATTTCGAATTCGGCTCGGGGCTGGTCCTGCCCGAAACGGGGATCACCTGGCAAAACCGGGGCGCGTCGTTCCGGCTTGCCGAAACGGGCTGGAATGCGCTGAAGCCGGGGCGCAAGCCGTTTCACACGCTGAACCCCGCGCTGGCGGTGCTGAACGATGGCCGGATCATGGCGTATGGCACGATGGGCGGCGAGGGGCAGCCGCAGACGCAGGCCGCATTGTTCAGCCGCTACGCCCGCTATGGCGTGGACCTGCAAGACGCGATCAGCGCGCCGCGCTGGCTTCTGGGGCGGACCTGGGGCGAAAATTCGACCACGCTCAAGATCGAGGACGGTTTCGCGCCCGAAGTCTATGCGGAACTGGCCGCAGCGGGGCACGAGGTCGAACGCGTCGGGCCGCCGACCGCGATGATGGGCCATGCCGGTGCGCTGGTGCGCCATGCCGATGGCCGGATCGACGGCGCGACCGATCCGCGCAGCGATGGTGAGGCGGCGGGGTGGTGAATGCCCATTCCGGCGGTGCGCAGGCGGTGGCGCGCTGCGACGAACTGGGCCGTGCGCCGTTTTCGGACACGCCGGGCGCGCTCTGGCGCGGCTATCTGACCCCGGCGCATCGCGCGGCGCTCGATCGCGTCGCGACGTGGATGCACGAAGCGGGGATGGCAACGCGGATCGATCCCGCGATCAACCTGATCGGGCGCTATGAAGGGACTGCCGAGGGCCCCCCGCTGATCATCGCCAGCCATATCGACAGCGTGCGCGATGCCGGTTTTTACGACGGGCCGCTTGGCGTGATGCTGGGGATCGAATGCGTCGCCGCGCTTTATGCCGAGGGGCGCCGAATGCCCTTTGCGATCGAAGTGATTGCCTTTGGTGACGAGGAAGGCAGCCGCTTTCCCGCCGCCATGCTGACCAGCAAGGCGCTGGCGGGAACGCTGGACGCCGTGCCCGCGATGGCCGACGACGCGGGCACGTCGCTGGCCAGGGCGCTCGCCATGTTCGGCTCGACGCCCGAACGCATGATCGAGGCGCGCCATCCCGGTGCGCTCGCCTATCTCGAAGCGCATATCGAACAAGGCCCGGTGTTGGAGGCCGAAGGGCTGGCGCTTGGCGTGGTGACCGGAATTGCCGCGCAAGTGCGGTTTGCGGCCGTGATCAAGGGCTTGGCGGGGCACGCCGGGACCAGTTCGATGGCGTTGCGCCGCGATGCCCTGGCGGGAGCTGCCGAAATGGTGCTGGCGATCGAGCGGATCGCGCACGAGGCGGGCGGCGATTGTGTGGCCACGGTGGGGCGGCTCGAGGCCTTGCCCGGCGCGGCGAATGTCATCCCCGGCGAAGTGCGCTTTACCATCGATGTCCGTTCCGGCGCGGAAGCCCGGCGCGATGACGCGACCGAGGCGATGCTCGATGCGATCCGTTCGATTGCCGACCGGCGCGATCTCGAATTCCATGTCGAGCGGGTGCACACTTTGCCGTCAAGCCCTTGCGATCCGCGCCTGATGGATCTGCTGGAGGCAGCGCTGGTCGAGGCCGGGCACGCTCCGCGCCGACTGGTTTCGGGCGCCGGGCACGATGCGATGAACATGGCCGCGCTCGCCCCTGTGGCCATGCTGTTTCTGCGCTGTCGCGGCGGTATCAGCCATAATCCGGGCGAACATGTCGAGCCTGCCGATGCCGAGGCGGCGCTGGCCGTCATGTTGGGCTTTATCGCGAAATTGGGAGAAACCTGTGCTTGACCCGCTGCTGTTTGGCGAGATCGATCCCCCGCAGCGCCTGTTGATGGGGCCGGGCCCGGTCAATGCCCATCCGCGCGTGTTGCGCGCGATGAGCGCAGACCTGTTGGGCCAGTTCGACCCCGAAATGACCGCTTACATGAATCAGGTCATGGCGCTCTATCGCCCGGTGTTCGGCACGCAAAACCGCTGGACCATGCTGATCGACGGCACCGCGCGCGCCGGGATCGAGGCCGCTCTGGTCAGCCTGGTTCTGCCGGGCGAAACCGTGCTGGTGGTCAATTTCGGACGCTTTGGCCTGTTGCTGCAGGAAATCCTGACGCGGATCGGCGCGCGGTTTGAAACGGTCGATGCGCCCTGGGGCGAAGTCGTGCCGATGGATGTCCTCCGCACGGCGGCACTGCGGATCAGGCCGCGCGTGATCGCCACGGTCCATGGCGATACGTCGACGACGATGGCGCAGCCGCTCGACGGGATCGGCGCGATTGCGCGCGAAGTGGGCGCCTTTGTCTATGTCGATGCCACCGCGACGCTGGGCGGGATGGAGATTGCCGCCGATCGCTGGGACGCCGATGTGGTTACCGGCGGTTTGCAGAAATGCCTTGGCGGGCCTTCGGGCACCGCGCCGATCACCATTTCCGACGCTGCCGCCGACCATATCTTTACCCGCCGCCACGATGAAAAGGGCATCCGTGCGGCAGGCGCGGTCGACGGCCCCGCCGCGCGTATCGCGTCGAACTATTTCGATCTGGCGATGATCATGGATTACTGGAGCGAAAAGCGGCTCAACCATCATACCGAAGCCACCACCATGCTCTATGGCGCCCGCGAATGCGCGCGCATCGCCCTGGCGGAAGGGTTGCCCGCGCGCTTTGCCCGGCACAAGGCGGCGGGCGCGGCGATGAGCGCAGGGTTGCGTGCGATGGGGCTGACGCTGTTTGGCGAGGATGCGCACCGCATGACCAATGTGACGGGTGTGTATATCCCCGCCGGGGTCGACGGCGAAAGCGTGCGCGCGATGATGCGCGAAGCGTTCGAGATCGAGATCGGCACGGCGTTCGGGCCGCTGGTCGGCAAAGTCTGGCGACTGGGCGCGATGGGCTACAACGCGATGAAGCACAAAGTCCTGCTGACGCTGGCCGCGCTGGAGGCAAGCTTGCAGGCGCATGGCCATGCCGTGCCTTTGGGCGAGGCGGTGCCTGCGGCCCTTGCTGCGTGGGATGCGACGGTATGAACCGCGATCTGGTCGGCTATGGCGCAAACCCGCCCGAGGCGCGCTGGCCCGGCGGCGCGCGCGTCGCGGTGCAATTCGTGATCAATTACGAAGAAGGCGCCGAAAACTGCGTGCTCAACGGCGATGCGCTGTCCGAAGGGTTCCTGTCGGAAATGGTCGGCGCTGCGCGTCATCCGGCGCGCGCCATGGCGATGGAAAGCCTTTACGAATATGGCAGTCGCGCCGGTTTCTGGCGCCTGCACCGGCTGTTTGCCGAGCGGCAGGTGCCTGTCACGGTGTTCGGCGTGGCGACGGCGCTGGCCATGAACCCCGCCGCAGTCGAAGCCATGCTCAAGGCCGACTGGGAAGTGGCCAGCCACGGCTATCGCTGGATCGATTATCAAGATGTGCCCGCAGAGATCGAGCGCGACCATATCGCGCAGGCGATCGCGCTTCACACCCGCCTGACCGGCAGTCGCCCGCTCGGCTGGTATCAGGGGCGCACCAGTCCGCAGACTGCGGCGCTGGTCGTCGAGGAAGGCGGCTTTGTCTATGATGCCGACAGCTATGCCGACGATGTGCCTTATTGGGATCGCCGCCATGGCAAGCCGCAGTTGATCGTGCCCTACAGCCTCGATGCCAATGACATGAAGATCGTCGCGCTCAACGGTTTTACCGAGGGCGAGCAGTTCTTTCGCTATTTGCGCGACACGTTTGACCAGTTGCGCGACGAAGGCGGGCGGATGATGAGCGTGGGCCTGCATGGCCGCATTTCCGGCCGCCCCGGCAGAGCGCGCGCGGTCGCCCGGTTTGTCGACCATGTCCTGGCCAGTGGCGACGCCTGGATCACCCGCCGCATCGACATTGCCCGCCACTGGATCGAGGCGCACCCTGCATGACCATCGATGATCCCCTCCTGCTTGCCGAAGTGACTGCCGCGTTTCACGAATACGAACGCGCGCTGATGGCCGACGATATTCCGGCAATGGACGCGCTGTTTCATGATGCGCCGACTACCAATCGCTATGGCGTTGGCGAAGTTCTCTATGGAATCGACGAAATCCGCGAATTTCGCAAAGGGCGCGGCGGCTCGCCGCAGCGGCGACTGGGGCGCGTGGCGATCACGGTCTATGGCGACAGCTTTGCCACCGCCGATGCCGAATTCTTTCGCGAAGGGTCAGACCGGCGCGGCCGCCAGACGCAATCGTGGGTGCGCTTTGCCGATGGCTGGAAAGTCGTTTCCGCCCACGTCAGCCTTGAAGGAAGCACGCATTGACCGCGCTGTTCGAACATAGCCCCTGGGTCGAGGCGCGCGCCGATGCCGCGCCTTCGAGCGGCGACCGCCATGCCGACCTGATGGCGGTGGTCCATGCCGCAAGCGCGGATGAACAGATCGCGCTGATCCGCGCCCACCCCGAATTGGCGGGCAAGGCGGCGATCGACGGGACGTTGACCGACGCGAGCGCCGCCGAACAGGCCAGCGCCGGGCTCGACCGGCTGACCGAAGAGGAATACGCGCGGTTTCATGCGCTTAATGCCGCATATCGCGAAAAGTTCGGCTTTCCGTTCATCATCTGTGTGCGCCTGACCGACAAGGCGGGGATTCTTGCCGCGATGCAGGCCCGCCTCGGCCATGACGTGCCGACCGAAATCGCCACCGCGCTCGCCGAAATCGGCAGAATCGTGAAACTCAGACTGGAGGATATGGCATGACCGCGCCCGCCGAACCCGTGATCCTGCCCGCGCTCGAAGCGCAAGTGGCACGCGAGCTGGACCTGACCCGCTTTTCCGGCCCGACGTGGACCCGCCCGCGCACGCACGAGGGCGAGCATGTCCACGATGTTGCGGTGATCGGCGGGGGGCAGTCGGGGCTTGCCACGGCCTTTGGCCTGCGTCGCGAAGGGGTACACGATGTCGTGGTGCTCGATGAAAACGAAGCGGGGCGCGAAGGCCCGTGGGAGACGTATGCGCGGATGATCACGCTGCGCACGCCCAAGGATCTGACGCCGATCGATTTCGGGCTGCCCAGCCTGACCTTTCGCGCCTGGTACGAGGCGCAGCATGGCGCCGACGGCTGGGCCGCGCTCGACAAGATCCCGCGCGGGGTCTGGATGGCGTACTTGCGCTGGTATCGCCGCGTGCTCGACTTGCCGGTGCGCAACGGGGCGAAAGTCGATGCGATCGAGCCGGTCGGGCCGGGGTTGTTTCGGCTGGCGCTGCGGGGCGGCGATGCGGTTCTGGCGCGCAAGGTCGTGCTGGCCACGGGCATTCAGGGTGGCGGCGAATGGCACACGCCGGCGATGATCAAGGACAAGCTGCCGACCCGGCTCTATGCCCATACCAGCGAGGCGATCGATTTCGCCGCCATGGCGGGCAAGCGGATCGGCATTCTCGGCGGCGGGGCGAGCGCGTTTGACAATGCCAATTTCGCGCTGGGTGAGGGGGTTGCGGCGGTTGAGGTGTTCATGCGCCGCCGTGAATTGCCGCGTGTCAATCCGATCCGGTTTATGGAAAAAGTCGGGCTGGCGGCGCGGTTTCCGGCGTTGGGCGATGCCGACAAGTATCGCGCGATGGCCTGTTTTCTGGGCCATAACCAGCCGCCGACCAACGACACGTTTGCGCGCGCGGCGGCCTGGCCGGGGTTCGATCTGCACCTTGGCAGTCCGTGGCTCGATGTCGAGGCGATCGATGACGGGGCGCGGGTTAAAGTCACGACTCCCAGGGGCGAGCATGTCTTTGATTTCGTGGTTCTGTCGACCGGCCTGATCAGCGATCCCGCGCTGCGTCCGGAATTGCGCAAGGTCGCCCTGGCGATCGCGCGCTGGGGCGATGTGGTGCCGGTGCCCGCCGATGTGCGCGCGCCGCAGGGTATTCGCGATCTGATCGCCGCGCATCCCTACCTTGGGCCCGCGTTCGAATTCCTGCCCGTCCGGCCCGAACTTGCCGACAAGGTCTATGGCCTGTTCGCGTTCAACTACTCCGCCCTGCTCAGCCTCGGCTTGTCGGCATCGGCGCTGTCGGGGCTGCAACAGGCCCTGCCAAAGCTCGCCAGCGGGATCGCCGATCAGCTGTTTCTCGATGACAAGGCGGAAAACCTGGCCGCGTTCATCGGCTATGACGATCACGAATTCCTGGGGGTATGGCCGCGCGCGGTCGAGGTGGCGGCATGATTTCGCTGTCGACTCATGTGCTTGACACCATGCACGGGTGTCCGGCGGTCGGCGTGGACGTCGTGCTGAGCGACGGGGCAGGGGCCGGGCTTTATCGCGGGGCGACCAATGGCGATGGGCGGTGCCCGGATTTGCCGCGCCTGGCGCCGGGCCGCTATCGGCTGGCGTTTGGCGTGGCGGCATATTATCGGGCGCGCGGCGCGCCACTGGCCGATCCGCCGTTTCTCGATGTCGTCACGATAGATTTCGGGGTTTCTGGCGATTTCGGGGTAGCGGGCGAAAGCGGGCACTATCATGTGCCCTTGCTGGTCGCGCCTTATGGCTATTCCACCTATCGGGGCAGTTGAACCATGACCGAGACGATCACCCCCCGTTTTCCGGCCAACGCGCGCGATCTCGATGATGAGGCCATCGTGCGGGCGCTGGGCCTGGTCTTGCCCGCAGCTTGCGTGCCCGGCGTCGCGATGAATGTGCGTCTGCTCGAAGACCATATCGCCACTTTGCGGGGGGAGCGGCGATGAGCATCGCGCTCGACGCCGACGCGGTACGCTGCGGCCGGGTCAAGGCGGTGGACCTGGCGCGCGAGGCGATCGGGCGTATCCGGGCCGATCCGGGGCTGCTGGCGGTAACGCGCTGCCTCGAAGCGCGTGCCTTGGCGGAGGCGGCAGGCGTCGATGCGCAAGTGGCGCGGGGGCAGGACCCCGGGCCGCTGGCGGGTGTGACTTATGCGGTGAAGGACTTGTTCGATGTTGCAGGCCTGCCCACGACGGCGGGCGCGGCGCGGCTCGAACATGCCGAACCGGCGGCTTGTGATGCCGAAGCGATCGTGCGGCTGCGCGCGGCGGGCGCGGTGCTGGTCGCGACATGCAACATGGACGAATTCGCCTATGGCTTCGTCACCGACAACGCGCGCTGGGGGATTACCCGCAATCCGCATGATCGCGCTCGCTTTGCGGGCGGATCGTCGGGCGGGTCGGCGGCGGCGGTGGCGGCGGGGCTGGTCGGCTTTGCGCTGGGCTCGGACACCAATGGCTCGATCCGCATTCCGGCGGGTTTGTGCGGGGTCTATGGCATCAAGCCGACGCATGGCTCGCTGCCGATGGGCGGGGTCTATCCGTTTGTGCACACGCTCGATGACATCGGCGCCTTTGCGCGCAGCGCGGGCGATCTGGCGCTGATCGACAGCGTCTTGCGCGGACAGGCGGCGGCGGCACGCCCCCTGTCAGACCTCGATCCGGCCATTCTGGGCGGCTGGTTTGCGCAGAATCTGACGGCGGACATGCGCGACGGGCTGGCCGGGCTCGGTCCTTTGCCCATGGTCGAGATCGAAGGCGTGGCGCAGGCCCGTTCCGCCGCGTTCCTGATCACCGCTTATGAAGGCGGGCACCTGCACGCGGCGGCCTTGCGCGAGGCGCCCTTGTCCTATGATCCGGCAACGCGCGACCGCCTGATCGCGGGCGGCGCCTTGCCCGATGCGATCCATGCCGAAGCGCTGGCCTATCGCGCGGTGTTTGCCGAACGCATGCGGCGCCTGCTCGATCGCCACGGCATACTGATCGCGCCGGTGGTGATGGGCCCGGCGCCGCAGATGGCCGATCCGGCCGTGCTGATCGACGGCGCGGCAAAGCCTGCGCGCGCCAATCTCGGGCTGTTTACCCAGCCGATCAGTTTTCTCGGGCTTCCGGTCGTGGCCGCGCCGCTGGCGGTGCCCGCCTTGCCGCTCGGGGTGCAGTTGATCGGCGCGCCGGGGGCGGATGGCGATGTCCTGGCTTTTGCCGCCGATCTCGAACGCAAAGGACTGGTGCGCTCGCATCCGGTCGCACCGGAACAGGAATGATCCCGCGCATGCAAAACCTTCTGAACCGGCTCAATATCGACAAATATATCCTCATGCTGGTCGGCACGGTGCTGCTTGCCTCGATTGAACCGGCGCGCGGGATCATGGCCGAGATCGCCGAATGGATCGCGAACGCGGCGATCGTGGCGCTGTTTTTCCTGCACGGGGCGCGGCTGTCGCGTCAGGCGGTGATCGAAGGGGCGAGCAACTGGCGGTTGCATCTGGTCGTTTCGGTGATGACGTTCGGCATCTTTCCGCTGATCGGGCTGGCCGTCCATGCCTTGCCGGGGATCGACCCCGGCATTGCCACCGGCCTCCTGTTCCTCACTCTGCTGCCGTCGACCGTGCAATCGTCGATCGCCTTTACCGCGATGGCGCGGGGCAATGTCGCGGCGGCGGTGTGCAGCGCATCGTTTTCCAATCTGGCGGGCATCGTGCTGACCCCGGTGCTGGTGGCGGCGCTGATGACGGCAAAGTCGGGTGGGTTTTCGCTGCATGCGGTCGAAACCATCGTGGTGCAGTTGCTGTTGCCGTTCATGGCGGGGCATCTTTTGCGTCCGTTGATCGCCGACTGGGTCATGCGCAACAAGGCCTTGCTGACATTTGTCGATCGCGGCTCGATCCTGATGGTCGTCTACACCGCGTTTGGCGCGGCAGTGGTCAAGGGGATCTGGCATCAGGTCTCGCTTGGCGATCTGAGCGTGATTGCGCTGTTGTCGTCGGCGATGCTTGCGGCGGTGCTCACGATCAGCTTTCTGATCGCGCGCTGGATGCGGTTTTCGCCCGAAGATTCGATCGTGCTTCAGTTTTGCGGGTCGAAGAAGAGCCTCGCATCGGGGGTGCCGATGGCGGGCGTGCTGTTTCCTGCGGCGCAAGTCGGCGCGGTGATCCTGCCCTTGATGTTCTTTCATCAGATCCAGTTGATGGTCTGTGCCTACCTTGCCCGCCGCTACGCCACGCGGCAGGAGTAGTGCTCTAATTTTGCGAACATCACCTTGCCTCTTTTGCGGCTATGCAGAACATTGGCGATCTGCCAGTTCAGTCAAGGCAGTTTTGCGGCGGGCCTTTCAGGCTCCGGCGAGATTTCCCCAAAACCATAAAAATATGGCTGAGAGGGCAATTCCCAGGGGAGCATATCATGAGGGTGATCGCGAAATTTTCGTTGCTGGCGGCTGCGTCGGCGCTGGGCGTGCTTGCACCGGCCCTTGCGCACGCAGCAGAGGCGGCGACCGGGGCGCCGGCAGCGCCCGATACCGTTGCGCTTGAAACCATTACCGTTACCGCGCAAAAGACTACGACCAGCCTGCAAAAGACGCCGATCGCCATCACCGCGCTGTCGGGCGATCAATTGGGCAAGAGCGACATCCGCACCGCCATCGATCTCGACAAGCATGTGCCGGGGATGACCGTTTCGGATGGCGGCGCTTTCCCGCTCAACATCACCATTCGCGGTGTCGGCTATGACGGGTTGCAGAACCTGTCGGCGCAGCCGGGTGTCGCCTTCGTCGAAAACGGCGTCTACATCGCCAGCCCCGTCGCGGTCGTTGCCAGCTATCTCGATGTCGGCCAGCTTGAAGTCCTGCGCGGGCCGCAAGGGACGGTGAACGGCCAGAATGCCGACGGCGGCGCGATCAACGTGACCACCAATCTGCCCAATCTCGACGCCGTCCACATGGGCATGGAAGGCAGCTACGGCAGCTATAACTACAACCGCGAAGTCGCGATGCTGAACGTGCCGCTGACCCCGAATCTGGCGGTGCGCTTTGCCGGCCAGCATGAAGGCCACGGCGGCTGGTACTATGCGCCTAACTATCCGGGCAGCGACCATATCGGCGACGAAGACGCCTGGAGCGTGCGCGGGACGGTGTTGTGGACGCCGACCGACCGCCTGACGATCACAGCCTGGGGCGAATTGTTCAGCAACGACATCAACGGGGTCGGGGCCAAGAACATGATCGACCCGATCGCGGGCGCGCGCACCACCAGCGACGATTATGCCACCCCCAATCAGACGCGCAGCCGCATCGCCGCGACCACGATCGCCTATGACCTTGGCGGCGCGACTCTGAAATCGATCAGCAGCTATCAATACGCCTATATCAACAACCGCAATTCGGCCGACGATCTGTCGACCGCGCAATCGCTGGCCTTTTACGGGGTCAAGGACAGCATCCCGGTCCATTCGTGGGAGCTCAACACCGTCAACGAGGAAGTGAACCTTGCCTCGAAGCCGGGCGGCAGGATCGACTGGATCGTCGGTGCCTTTGCCCAGCACACTTCGGGCAATGAATTCGTGTTCGAAGTGCAGCAGGGCGCGGGCCTGCTCGGCACGCCCTATACCGTCGGCTATGCGGCAGCGGGCAATCCCGGGGTCTATCTCGCGCAGTCGGCGGCCTATGGCCTGGCCTTTGCGAGCGAATCGTTTGCCCATCGCAGCTCGGTCGCAGGCTATGGCCAGGCGACCTGGCATGTGACCGATACGCTGCGCCTGACCGGCGGCCTGCGCTATAGCTGGGACAAGTACACCGCGCATACGGCGGCCAATTTCAGCATTGCCGACCTGATCAGCGAATTCCGCAAGGTGACCGGCAAGGCGACGGTCGAATTCGACGTTACGCCGGGCTCGACGCTCTATGCCAGCTTCTCGACCGGGGTGAAGCCGGGCGGGGCCAATCTCAACACCTCGGCGACCGAAATTCCCGAAGCGTTCAATCACGAATTCGTCCGCGCCTATGAAATCGGGATCAAGAATGAATTGTTCGATCGCAAGCTGCGGCTGAACCTGTCGGCATTCTACAACGATTATCGCAACCTTCAGGCGGATTCGGAAGATCCCGTACCCTTCGAAGGCGGGCTGACCAATATCCCCAAGAGCGAAGTCTATGGCATCGAAGGCGAATTGACCTGGGTCTTGCCGCAGGGCTGGCGCGTCAATCTCAACGCCACCGGCATGGGCAGCAAAGTGCTCAGCCATGTCAACATGCTCGATGCCTGGGTCGCGCAGGGGATCAATCGCGCCGATGGCGGGGTCTTTGTCGGCAAGGATGTTTCCGATCGCTTTGCCGCCTATTTCGCGTCGGACGTCTATGGCAACCAGCTTGGCCGGGTGCCCAATTTCTCGACTGCGGCGACGATCAGCAAGGCGACCGAGATCGCCGACGGCAAACTCGATGCGGCGCTGTCGGCCAATTACCGCTCGCCGTTTTGGGAACGCGTCTACAACAACCCGGCGACCGACCGCGTCGGCAGCCAGTTCATGATGAACGCGAACCTGCATTATCAGCCGGTCAGCCACCCCTGGTACGTCGAGCTTCAGGTCACCAATCTGACCGGCAGCAACGACATCGCCACGCGCTATGCCGAAAACTTCGGCGTGGGCGGGGTGTTCGACGTCTATGTGCCGCCGCGCCAGGTCATCGGCCGGATCGGCGTGAAGTTCTGAAGCTGTAAAATCCGGACCGGTCCCTTAGCCGGTCCGGATACGCGTCTTGGCGTCGTTTTCGCGAGAAAGAGCATGGGCTTGGCTTTGGACATCGATGCATCCGGCATGGCCGGCGACACGGCCGCAGAGGCGCGTGATTCAGGGGGCAGCGAAGTCGACCGGATCCCCGATCCCGGCCGGTTGTTCCTGTTTGCCCTGCAACACGTGCTGGTGATGTATGCCGGCGCGGTGACTGTTCCGCTGGTGATGGGGCGGGCGCTCCATCTGACGCCGTCCGGGCTGACTTTGCTGGTCTGCGCGGATCTGATTGCGGCAGGGGTGGCGACGCTGATCCAGACGATCGGGATACCCGGCGTCGGCATTCGCCTGCCGATCATGATGGGGGTGACGTTTGTTTCGGTCAGCCCGATGCTGGCGTTGCTCGGCGCCGCGCCTGACACGATGGCGGCGCGTGTGGCGCTGCTGCCGACGATTTACGGCGCGGTGATTATCGGCGGGGTGTTCGGGATGGTCATCGCGCCCTTTGTCGGGCGGATGCAGCGGCTGTTTCCGCCGACGGTGACCGGGACAGTGATCCTGGTCATCGGTCTGTCGCTGATGCGCATCGCGATCGACTGGTCCGCCGGTGGACAGCCCGACGATGCGGTCTATGGCGATCCGGCCAATCTGGCGATTGCGCTGGCCACGCTGATGATCATCTTTACGCTGATCAAGTTCAGCCGGGGGCCGCTGCGTTATGGCGCGATCCTGTTCGGGGTGGTGATCGGCACGGTGTTGGCGGCCTTGGCGGGGCATGCCGATTTTGCCGAAGTGGGCCGCGCGCCGTGGTTTGCGCTGATCCGCCCGTTTCAGTTCGGCATGCCCCGGTTCGAAGCGCCGATCGCGCTGGCGATGTGTTTTGTCATGCTGGTGTCGATGGTCGAATCGTTCGGCATGTTCCTGACTGCCGGGGTCATCGTCGGACGCCCGGCGACGGCCAACGACCTGACGCGCGGCTTGCGCGGGGATGCGCTGGGCACGCTGATCGGCGGGATTTTCAACACATTTCCTTACACGTCCTATGCGCAAAACCTTGGCCTGATCAGCATGACCGGGGTCCGCTCGCGCTATGTCTGCGCGGCGGGCGGGGTCATTCTGATCGTGCTCGGGCTTTGTCCAAAGCTGGCGGCGGTCGTCGCGGCGGTGCCGCTGTCGGTGCTCGGCGGGGCGGGGCTGATCATGTTCGGGATGATTGCCGCGACCGGCGTGCGCATCCTGTCGGAAGTCGAACTGACGTATGAACGTCTGGCGGTGATCGCCGCTTCGGTGGCGATGGGGCTGATCCCGGTGCTGTCACAAAAGTTCTTTCAGCACATGCCGGCGGTGCTGGGGCCGATCCTTCATTCGGGGATCGTGCTGGCCTCGGTCACGGCGATTGCGCTCAACCTGTTTCTCGACAGCCGACCTGCACCTGCACCTGCACCTGCACCCGCACCTGGACCGGCCGAGTGAGGTAAACCAATGACCACAGACCTCTCGCTTCCCGTGCTCAGCGGCGCCCGGCTGTTTGCCGGTGATCGCGCCGAAGTGGCCGCCTTGCGCGCGGCGGCAGAGCGGCACGGCTTTTTCTACCTTGCCGACCATGGCGTCGATCCCGCGCTGATCGCGGCGGTCTTTGCGCAAAGCGCGCGCTTTTTCGCTTTGCCCGATGCCGAAAAGCAGGCGGTTCATTTGCGCCGCGTCGCTCATGCGCTCGGTTGGGAGCCGCTGCGGGCGCAAACGCTCGAACAGGGCTCTGCGCCCGATCTCAAGGAAGGGTTCTATGTCGGGCCCGATGTCGCGTCCGATGATCCGGCGGTTCTGGCGGGGCGGTTTGGTGTCGGGCCCAACCAGTGGCCGGCGGACCTGCCTGTATTTCGCGCGACGATGACCGCCTATTTCGCGGCGGCGCGCGCGCTGGGGGTGCAAGTGATGCAGGCGCTGGCCCCCGCGCTCGGCCTTCCGTCGGATTATTTCGCGGCTTTCAATGATGATCCGGCGTGCCGATTGCGCCTGCTGCACTATCCGCCGCAGCCCGCCAATCCCGATCCGGGCGAAAAAGGCTGCGGCGCGCATACCGATTTCGGCTCGATCACGCTGTTGCTGCAGGACGATGCAGGCGGGCTGCAAGTGCAGGATGTCGAAACCGGGGTGTGGATCGATGCGCCGCCGATCGCCGGGACATTCGTGGTCAATCTGGGCGATCTGATTGCGCGCTGGACCAACCATCGCTTCCGGTCGAACCCGCATCGCGTGATCAACCGGTCGGGCCGCGAACGCTATTCGGTGCCGTTCTTCTTTACCGGCAATCGCGACTATGTGGTCGAATGCCTGCCGACCTGCCTTGGTCCGGGGGAAGTGCCGAAATATCCGCCGATCACGACCGAAGCGCATCTCGCCGAGCGCTATGCCGCGACCTATGGCTGACCGCATGCCGCGCACGATCGTCCTGATCCATGGCGCATGGCAGGGCAGTTGGGCGTTTGACGCGTGGCGCCCGCTGCTGGATGCGCGTGGCTGGCGCACGCTGGCGGTCGATCTGCCCGATCTGCCGCGCGATGCCACTGACGGGCTTGATCGTTACGCCGCGCATGTCGCGCAAGTGCTGGCCGCCGAACCGGGCCCTTGCGTCGTGCTGGGCCACAGCGGCGGCGGGCTGACCGCCAGCCAGGTCGCCGAACTGGTGCCCGATCGCGTCTCTGCGCTGGTCTATCTGGTGGGCATGATGCTGCCCTCGGGGATGAGCTTCGTCGATCTGATCGCCGCGCAGCCTGCGGGCGATTTCGGGGGAATCGTGCCCCATCTCGAACGGCTGGCAGGCGGCACCATGACCGCCGTGCCGCCTGCTGCTGCGCTCGCCATATTCCTTCACGATTGTCCGCCCGAAGCGGCGCGCATCGCCGCCGGAAGCCTGCGCCCGCAGCCCGAGGCCGGGCGCGCCGTCGCGCCGCGCACGACGCCCGAACGCTATGGCCGCGTGCCGCGCCTCTATGTCGAGGCCACGCAAGACCGCTCGATCGACATCCGCCTGCAACGCGCGATGCAGGCGCTGTCGCCCGGCGCTGCGACGATCACGCTCGATTGCGGCCACGTCCCGCAACTGGCGGTGCCGGAGCTGTTGACCGATCGCTTGTGCGATGCGCTCGATCGGCTGCTTCAGGCAAACACCTGACGCGCCAGCGCATGATGCCGCGCGCGCAAGGCGGCGGTGTCGGTCGTGACCAGTTCGCCGTCGATGACCAGCCAGCGCCCGCCGACCATCACCCGATCCGCGCGCGACGCGCCGCACAGCACCAGCGTCGCCAGCGGATCGTGCCCGCCCGAAAAGCGCAAATCCCGGTCCAGCCGGAACAGCGCGAGATCGGCCTGGGCCCCGACTGCGATCCGCCCGATGTCATGCCGCCCGAGGCAGGCGGCAGAGCCTTGCGTTGCCCAGCGCAGCGCATCGAGATGCGTGACGCGGTCGGCCCCATAGGTCAGGCGGCCAAGCAGCAGCGCGTGGCGCACTTCTTCCATCATGTTGCTGGCATCGTTCGACGCCGATCCATCGACGGCAAGCCCGACCGGGCTGCCCGCCGCTTCCAGATCGAGCGTGCGGCACTGGCCGGAGCCGAGCGTCATGTTCGAGGTCGGACAATGCGCCACCCCGACTCCCGCCGCGCCCAGCCGCGCGATTTCGCCAGGGTCGAAATGAATGCCGTGCGCCAGCCAGGTCTGCGGCCCCATCCAGCCCAGCTCTTCGAGATGATCGAGCGGGCGGCGGCCAAAGCTGGCGAGGCAGAAATCGGTCTCGTCGTGCGTTTCGGCCAGATGCGTGTGCAGGCGACAGTCGTGCGCTGCGGCAAGCGCGGCGGTGTCGCGCATCAGTTCCGGCGTGACTGAAAACGGCGAACACGGGGCCAGCGCGATCTGCACCATGGCGCCGGGCGCGCGGTCGTGATGGCGCGCGATCAGGCGTTCGCTGTCGGCCAGGATCGTGTCGTGATCCTGCACCACTTCGCGCGGCGGCAATCCGCCCTGATCGCGCGACAGGCTCATCGATCCGCGCGTCAGCACCACGCGCAGGCCCAGCTTTCGCGCCGCTTCGACCTGAATGTCGATCGCGTGTTCGAGCCCTGCGGGAAAGACATAGTGATGATCGGCCGCGCAAGTCACGCCCGACAGCAACAATTCGGCCATGGCCAGTTCGCTCGACAGCGCGACCGCTTCGGGCGTCAGCCTTTGCCAGATCGGATAGAGCGCGCCCAGCCAGTCAAACAGCGCGCGGTTGATCGCGGCGGGATGCGCGCGGGTCAGCGTCTGGTAAAAATGGTGATGCGTGTTGATCAGGCCGGGCAGCACGACATGGTTGCCCGCATCGATCACCCGGTCGACGGGCGCTGCGGGTTTGCGCCCCGCCGCCACGCATTCGGCGATCACGCCATCGGCAATGACCAGCCCGCCTTCGGCCCCTTCGGCAAGGATCGCCGCCGGATTTTGCAACCAGATCCGCATGATTTTCGCGCAGCTCCCCTTTTGCCTTGATGCGCCTTCTCGAAAGCTTTGGCGCGCGCAAGTCAAGCCGGGCGGGAACGCTTGTCACAGCCTTGCTGCGGGAACCACATTCCAGCGCGCGATCACCGGCACATCGCCATGGCCCGGCTTGGGGCCCAACACGCTGATCGAGGCGGGCTCGAGCGCGAAATGGTCGGCTTGCGCGCCGGTCAGGCCGATCCAGCGCGCGCCGAGCAAACAGCCGAACTGCCCATGCGAAAACAGCGCGATGGTGCCTTTCAGCCCGCGCAGCCGATCAAGCAGGCGATCCGCGCGTGCGCTCGCCTGGGCCGGGGTTTCGCCGCCGGGGCCGCCGTCGCGAAAGACGTTCCAGCCCGGTTGCTGCGCCTGGATCTGGCGGGTGTCGAGCCCGTCATAGCGGCCATAGTCCCACTCGGCGAGATCGGGCTCGATCGTGGCGGAGCGCCCGGCGAGCACCAGTTCGCATGTGCGCCGCGCGCGCCGGCTCGGGCTGGTAAAGACATCGGAAAAGACGATCGGCGCCAGTATCGGGGCCAGTTCGCGCGCGCTGTCCTCGCCTGCCGCGGTCAGCGGGATGTCGCTGCGACCGGTATGCTGACCCGACAATGTCCAGCCGGTTTCGCCATGGCGGATCAGCATCACCGTTGGCAGGATCATGGCGCCAATTCCATATCCGGCCGGTATTGCCCCTGCCGCGCCGCACGATTGCAGCGGGCGCGATGGACCAGCATCGCCTGCGCCGCGGCGGCATGATCATCCCGGCCGCGCCAGATTTCGAGCGCGGGTTGCTGGATCGCGCGGGCAAAGGAAAACGACAGCGGCCAGGGCAAGGCGTGCTCCGCGCGGGCATCGAGCGCGCGGCGGCTGATGTCGTTCAGCCGGGCCGAAGCCAGTGTCGCGCCTTGTCCGCCGGACAGGAAGACCACTGCCGGGACTGCGGCGGGCACGGCGCGGCGCAGTGTGGTCAGCGTCGCCGTGGTCACCTCTTCCAGCCCGTCCTGCACCGGGCAATCCGTTCCCGGTAAAATCATGGCGGTCTTGAGAACCATGCCTTCCAGAATGACGCCCTGTTCGCACGCTTGGGCAAAGACCGCGCGCAGCACGGTTTGAGTCACTGCCGCGCAACGGCCGATGGTGTGGGGGCCTGCCATCAGCACTTCGGGCTCGACCACGGGCACCAGCCCGGCTTCTTGCGCCAGCGCGGCATAGCGCGCCAGCGTGTGGGCATTGGCCATGATGCATCCCTCGCTCGGGCCTTGGGCACCTATCGTGAAGACCGCGCGCCATTTGGCAAAGCGGGCGCCCATCGCGGCATAAGCGGCCAGCCGCTGGCGCAGGCGATCGAGGCCCTCGGTGACTTTTTCGCCGGGGCAGCGGGGCAGATCGGTGGTGCCGGCGTCGATCTTGATTCCGGCAACGATGCCCGCCTTGGCCAGCAGATCGAGAAAGCCGACCTTGTTGCGATCCGATTGGCGGATGGTTTCGTCATAGAGGATGACGCCGCTGATCGCATCGCCAAGGCCTGGGGTGGTGATGATCAGCTCGCGCCAGGCGCGCCTTGCATCCTCGGTCTGGGCAATGCCCAGCGCGGCGAAGCGACGGTTGCAGGTGGGGTTGCTTTCGTCGATCGCCAGCAGGCCCTTGCCGTCGGCCACCAGTTGCCTTGCGATGCGGGCAAGCGTGCCGATCATGCCGCAGGCGTCCATGTCCAATCGAGAATCTCGGGCAGATCGATGCCATGCATGGCGATATGGTGGGTATGCGTGGCAAGCTTGTCGCGCATCGTCTGGGCGAGCCAGGCGCCCCGGCTGCCGGTGTGGGGCAACTGATTGACCGCGTCGATGACGAGGTGAAACCGATCGAGCCCGTTTTGCACGCGGATGTCGAAAGGCGTGGTGATCGTGCCCTCTTCGCAATAGCCATGGACATGCAGATTGCGATTGGCGCGCGCGAAAGCCAGGCGCCGGATCAGGCCGGGATAGCCGTGAAAGGCAAAAATGACCGGCTGGCCCCGGGTAAACAGCGAATCGAAATCCCTGTCGTTCAGGCCATGGGGGTTTTCCTCGATCGGTTGCAGCTTGACCAGATCGACCACATTGATCACCCGCACGCGGATTTCGGGAAGCTGTGCGCGCAGGATCATGACCGCGGCCAGCACTTCGAGCGTGGGCGTATCCCCGCAACAGGCCATGATCAGATCGGGCTCGGCACTGTCATCGCTCCAGTCGCTGCTCGCCCATTTCCAGATGCCGATGCCTTGCGCGCAATGGGTCACGGCGGCCTCGATGCTCAGCCACTGCGGCATGACATGCTTGCCCGCGACCACCACGTTCAGATGGTCGCGGCTGCGCAGGCAATGATCGACGACGGCCAGCAGGCAATTGCTGTCGGGCGGCAAAAAGGCGCGCGCGATGCCGGCCTTTTTGCTCAGGACATGATCGAGAAAGCCCGGATCCTGATGGGTATAGCCGTTGTGATCCTGTTGCCAGACATGCGAGGCGAGCAGGAAATTGAGCGAGGCGATCGACCGACGCCACGGCAATTCGGCGCAGACTTTCAGCCACTTGGCATGTTGGCTGGCCATCGAATCGACGATCCGGACAAAGGCTTCGTAGCTGGCAAAGACCCCGTGGCGCCCGGTCAACAGATAGCCTTCGAGCCAGCCCTCGCATTGATGTTCCGACAGCATGGAATCGAGCACCCGGCCTTTGGGAGCCAGGCATTGGTCGTTGTCGATAATGGCCTCTTCCCATTGTCGATCGGTCACTTCGAAGATCGCGCCAAGCATGTTCGAGGTCGTTTCATCGGGGCCGAACACGCGGAACGTGCCCGGTTGCCCAGCCCCCTGATTGCGCGACACGACATCGCGTAAAAACCCGCCGAGCACGCCCATGTCCGACGCGGTGACGCTGCCGGGCGCCGCCAGGGCAACCGCATGGTCGCGATATTCGGGCATGTGCAGATCGTGCAGCAACAGGCCGCCGTTGGCGTGGGGATTGGCGCCCATGCGGCGAAGACCCTTGGGGGCCAGCGCGGCAATTTCGGGCATCAGCCTACCGTCTGCGTCGAACAGCTCTTCGGGGCGGTAGCTTTTCATCCAGGCTTCGAGCAGCGCGACATGGTCGGGATGTGCGGGATCGACCAGTAAAGGCACCTGATGCGCGCGGCATGTGCCCTCGATGGCCAGTCCGTCGACCACTTTGGGCCCGGTCCAGCCTTTTGGCGAACGCAGCACGATCATCGGCCAGCGCGGACGGCGCCCGCCCTCATCATAGTCTTGCCGCGGCGGACGCTTGCCCAGGCGGGCGGCATCCTGAATGCGGTGAATCTCGGCGATGGCGGTATCGACTGTGCGGGCCATCGCCTGATGCATCGCGGCAGGATCATCGCCTTCGACAAACAGCGGCGCCCAGCCGCACCCGACCAGAAAACATTCCAGCTCGGCATGATCGATCCGGGCGAGAATCGTCGGGTTGTTGATCTTGTAGCCGTTGAGATGAAGGATCGGCAGCACCGCGCCATCGGTCGCGGGGTTGAGAAACTTGTTCGAATGCCATGATGTGGCCAGCGGGCCGGTCTCGGCCTCGCCATCGCCGATCACGCAGGCGACGATCAGCGCTGGATTGTCGAATGCCGCGCCGAATGCGTGGCTCAGCGAATAGCCCAGCTCGCCGCCTTCATGAATCGATCCGGGCGTGGTCGGCGCGACATGGCTCGAAATCCCGCCGGGAAAGGAAAACTGGTTGAACAGGCGTTTCATCCCGGTCTCGTCCCGGCTCACATCGGGATAGATTTCGCTGTAGCTGCCTTCGAGCCAGGTGCTGCCGACCAGCGCCGGGCCGCCGTGGCCGGGGCCGGCAATATAGATCATGTCGAGATCGCCCGCGACGATCGCCCTGTTCAAATGCGCATAGATGAATGTCTGGCCCGGCGTGGTGCCCCAGTGACCGACAACGATCGGTTTGACATGATCGAGCGTCAGCGGTTCGCGCAGCAAGGGGTTGTCGTAGAGATAGATCTGTCCCACCGACAGATAATTGGCTGCGCGCCACCAGGCATCGATCAGCCCGGCCTCGACCGGATCGAGCGTGGGCTGGCCCGCGCTGCGTACCATCAACATGCGGCCCTGGGTCGGATCGCGCTCTGCAAGCTGCATGTCCATCGTCGGGTTTTTCCGTTCATCCGGGCTTCGGCCAAACGCGCGATGTCCAGAGTGATGGGCATACCGGGAATGCGGCCTGCAAAGGCAGGTTCGGAAACTACCCAATACTGTGCAAGGGGGCGCTCATTCCGGGATCATCGCGGCCAACAGATCGTCGATTGCCAGCGTGGCAAAGGTGGAAAAACTGTCGGCGACGGCATAAGGCAGGATCAGCGTGCGCCCGTTGACCAGCGCGCCGCAACTGTAGATGACATTGGGCACATAGCCGTCGCGTTCCAGCGTGCTGGGGCGCAACAGCGGAACGGCGAGGCGGCCCAGCACTTTGGCGGGGTCTTCCTTGTCGAGCAGGCACGCGCCGACGCAGTAATTGCGCACCGGCCCGACCCCATGGATCAGCACCAGCCAGCCCTCGTCGATCTCGATCGGGCTGCCGCAATTGCCCAGTTGCACAAATTCCCACATCCACCGTGGCGAGAGGATCTTTGTACCGTCATCCCAGTCCCGCAAATCGTCCGAGCGCAATAGCCAGATGTTTTCATGATCGAGCCGACCAAGCGTGGCATAGCGGCCACCGATGCGCCGTGGAAACAGCGCCATACCCTTGTTGACGGCTGCGGCCCCGCGCAATGGAGTCAGCAAAAAGGTCGAAAAATCGTTCGTCTGCAACAGCTCTTCGCGGATATCCTGCCCGCTGCAGGCGGTGTAGGTGCCAAGATAGGTGACCGCGCCGTCATCCTCGACAAAGCGCACCAGCCGCAAATCCTCGATGCCGTGGCTTTGCTGCAAGGTGATCGGAAAGATCACGATTTCCGACAAGTCCCGGCATTCCCGGCATGACAGGCGCACGCCGCTGTCGTCGGGTTGCAGGATCTCGATGTGGGGTGAAGTGGCGAGCGGGCTGGCGGGGTCGAGCGTGATCGAACCGTCAGCTCCGATCATGCCGGTGCGAAAGGCGATCGATGAAATGTGCCCTTCGCCGACGCCGCGCAGCGACAGGATAAAGCGCAAGGCGCCGGGGGCGACATGGCTTTGATCGGGATGGGCGACAATGCTCGGGTTGAACAGCGCGGCGGCCTCAAAGGCGTATTCCTCGCTGAAATAGGCGCCGATCAGGTGCTGTTGCGTCAGGCTCATCGGCTGGTCTGCAATCAACGTGCCGGCAATGGCATGAAACCGGCGCAGCAGGACATCGGCGATATTGCGGTGGCGATCGGAGAAATTGGCGATCACGCGGGCAAGCTCGTCATCGAGGTCTTGTGCGGATAATGCCAGGACGCGATTGGCCAGACCCTGCGCGCGACTGGGCACGGCGCTGCCGGGCGGCGGCGGATCGTCAGCCGGGGTAAATGGCCGCAGCACCACCCGCAAAGGATCGGCGTGGAGCAGGATCGGCGAATGGTTCAGGGCGATCTCGGGAGTCATGGCATGCCGATTGCAGACAAAAAAGGGTTCATCGCAGACTTGCGGGATGAGTTTGTCAACTTTGTCACCCCGGACTTGATCCCATAGCTGTCCGGGATGACGATAATCTAAAAAAACGCACTCAAATGGCAGTTCCCGAAAATCCGCGATGACCCAAAAAAAGGGCCGCGTGTGGTGCGGCCCTTTTCTTTGGTTTCAAGCGTTTGGGGTTTCAAGCGTTTGGACCTTGAACGCTGAGGCTCAGAAGCCCGCGCCCGGACCATAGGTGATTTCCACGCGGCGGTTCTGCAGTTCGCGCACACCGTCGGCGGTGGGCACGCGCTGGTTGGCCTTGCCATAGGCATGGCTGGTGATCGCGCTGGCAGCAATGCCGTGGCTGGTCAGGTAGCCCTGGACCGCATCGTCACGACGTGCGGCAAGCCCCAGGTTGTACTTGGCCGTACCCGAAGCGTCGGTATAGCCGCCAAGCTGGATCGGCACCGAGGCGCAATTGCCATAGGACTGGATCGCGCTGTCGAGAATGTTCGCAGCTTCCGACGAGATGTCGGATTTGTCCCAGTCAAAGAACACGATGTAGGGCCCCTTGTTGCAGGAAACGGCAACCGGCGGCGGGGGAGGCGGCGGCGGCGGGGGCGGCGGCGGGGGAGGCGGCGGCGGAGCAGCAGCCGGCTCGGGAGCGGCCTGCGCCGACCGACCGAAATTATAGGTCAATGTTGCGAGCAGCGAATGCGACCGCAACGAAACGCGCTGATCATTGCCGACTTCCGAGATGAAATGGCTCGTGTCGGGGCGGAAATAGCGGTATTTTACACCCAGATCGACATTGTGGCTGATCGGCACGGTCAGCCCGGCAAGGCCCTGCCAGGCAAAGCCGTTGGAATGATCGTCGATCTGGTCGGCGTAGGCGGTATATTCGACCAGATGGGTGCGGGCATAGCCGGCGCCGCCGCCGACATAGAGCTTGATCCCGCCCCAGTGACCCAGACCGATCAGCGCGTTGGCCATGATGGCGCTCGTGCTGGTGTGTCCGCCCAGACCATTGCCGCTGGTGGCGACGATCATGCCGCCATCGACCTGACGGGCCTGTTCCTTCAGCGCCGAACGGTCATAGAAACCTTCGGCTTCAAGGCGGAAGTGGCCAAAGTCATAGCCAAGCGCCCCGCCTGCTTCCCAGCCGGTCTTGAAGCGATCAGTGTAATCATAGGCCCCGCCGGTGCTGACGATCGCACGTTCCTGTTTGACCGCGCCGCCTTCGATGGTGACATAGGGGCCGGTGTCATCGGCCCAGGCCGTCCCGGCCAGAGCGCTCGACGCAAGCGCCGCCGCGATAAAGAGTTTTTTCATGATATTTCCATTGTTTGGCCAAGGCTGACGAAAACCTCGGCGGGAACTTTGGCCCCTGATTGAGGGCCCCCCGGGTTTGGGCCGGGATTTGGTGTTGTCGATCAGTGCGGGTGAATGGGGGAGATCTTGGTGCCCTGAAGCGTCAGATCGGCCATCAGGCCCTTTTCATTGAAGGGAAAGGCGTAGACGTCCTTGGTAATGGTCGTCGTATTGGCCTCTGCGCCCGCACCCTTGTTGATGACGGCGATGCTGGGGCCGGTGCCAGCGGCAAATCCGCCGCTCTTGCGCAAATAGCGGAGCGCGGAATCGTTCATGAAGAATACCGCATAGCTGAATTTTTCAGCGCCGACCTGCAATCCCCAGGTCCCGCCGGACAAATTGTAGAAACCGGCCGGGCGACCGTTGATCAGCAGGACACCGTTGCCGCTTTCGCCGCCGAATACCAGGCCCGCCTTGAAGATCGAGGGGAACACCAGCACCGCCTTGGCATGGCTTGCAAAAAAGCGCGAGCGCGGTTCGCGCGCCTCAAGCCGGTGCAGCGCATGCCGGCCTTCGGCGGTGATTTCGGCAGCGGAGCGAGCCTGCGCCGAAGAAACTGCCAGCGGGCCCGACACGGCCGCCATGGCTACTACGGCCATGGCAAGGGATCGACAGGGAAATGTCATGCTGGCGTGCTCCAATATGGAATTTTCATGCCCGATAATTGCCGCTACACAATATGATCAAAAATGACCACAAATAATATGGCTTAATTCAGACAATATATATTCGAGATTTATTTATAACGCTCGATCGATCATTCAGGATGTGTATATGCCTGAGCTGAGCGAGTGCCGTAATTGAACGTCATTTCGATGGTTGAATACCCTCGGAATATACGCAGGAAGGGGCGGCTTTCCGGCCCCCCCCCTGCACGATACGATCCTGATGCAATGACGCCGGTCGGCCGTGGGTAGATTCCGAGCCTGTGCCGCTCGACCGGCGCTTCCTAATGGTCGGATCCTGATTGTTGCTTTCGATGCAAGGGTTCACACTTCCCCCACCCTCATGTGGTGTGACCCAGCCGGACCTGATCTCGACCCGGTCAGTACCGTGCCGCATCATACTGCGCGCCGGCGGCGGTCAAACGCCGCCGGCACGCCTTTTCGGGATCGGACCTCGTTCAGCCTCGGCAAAAGCCGGTGCGCACGACATCTGAACACTGACCGCATCGTTGTGACGGTTCGGGGCAGGCATTTCGGGGCAGGGGGGTCCGATGATCGAACGGAATGCGTCCGCACGCGGATTGCGGCCCTCTATTCTTCTGCAACGGCAACCAATGGCGGAGTGCTGACAATGGATCTCAACAAACTCTATTGCATGCAGCAACGGGCGCTGATGCGGGCCGCTGCGGCGGGGGATTTGCACACACGCCAGCGCCACCAGATTGCAGCCGACCGCTGCACCGGCCGCATCGAGCGGTTTCAGCGCGACATCGGCGCGGGTATTTCCGCTCTCAGGCAAAGGGCGTCGTGATGGCGGTGACCACACGCCGGATGGCGGAGCAGTCGGGGCACGGCATGGCGGAACACGGCATGGCGGAACACGGCATGGCCGCGGGGGTGCAGGCGCTCGTGCCCGCAGGCGAACTGTTTGGACGCACGCTGGAGCCCTTGCGCTTTGCCCGGGGCCCTTTGCCCTCGGCTGACCCCCGGTCGGGTCGCGAGGCGCCAGAGCGGCCC
>Ga0302157_10000562_pt1 | contig 48909 bp, 39 predicted proteins | sample I_Bog_N3_3_FD_193502 | JGI IMG/M metagenome (GOLD analysis project Ga0302157, IMG submission 193502) | Peat permafrost microbial communities from Stordalen Mire near Abisko, Sweden - I_Bog_N3_3 | ecosystem: Environmental > Terrestrial > Soil > Wetlands > Peat | place: Sweden: Abisko, Stordalen...
GTTGCCGGTCGTGGCCGGCATGCTGCTTTCCACGCGCGCGATATGGCGCCTACTCCGCAGAGGCCGCAGTCGGCCGCTGGTTCTCGAGTAAATCCACGCGCATCCAATACGCGCGGTCGCATCGACTCAGCCGCCCTCAACAACTGCAGTCATCTTGATCGACACCAAGACGTTCGGAAGCTCAACACCAAGTTTGGCAACCGCGCGCGTCGGTGGATCGTTCGGAAAGAACTTCGCGTATTCTTCGTTAAGGCCGGCGAAGTCGCTCGGTTTGGCAAGCAGCACCAAGACTTCGACGACATTCTCGATGTTTGCGCCAGCGGCATGCAGAATGTTCTTGCAATTGACGAGCGCCTGCCGGGTTTGCTCCTGAATCGTCACCCCGGCCAACTGGTTGGTGGCCGGATCGATGCCGACGATGCCCGACAAATATAGGTTGGAACCTGCTTTAATTGCCTGACTGAACAGCGACGACGTGGGTGCATTGGGCGTTTGGATGATTTGTCGCGTCATGTGTTAGGGGCTCCAAGATCCGCTTCGAATCGACCGGTGCAACCTCGAATACGTCAGTTTCCATGGACGCTGCCATTGTGCCTGAGCCAATCCCGCATCACCGCATCCAGCGCCTCGTTGCCGGTCGGCAGCATGGTCGGGTCCAGAGGCGAACCGCCCTCGAGCAGCAAGCTCAGCGTCCGGGCGTGATCCTGAGGAAACCCCGTCTTCCATCCATTTATCGAGCCATAGATGCATGAGCGCAACGGAATGGCTCCAAACTCGTTCTTCTGTGTCAGGGGAGGATTCGGATCGAGCTCGAGCAACATCGTCACGATATCGGCATACCCGTGGAAGCTGGCCCGATCCAGCGGTGTCGACTAATGTGCGCCGGTTACGTGAGGATCGAACCCGACCTCCAACATCAGACGTGCACTCTCGGGGCGGTACCACCAGGCGGCTGCGGCCAATAATTCCTTGTCGGCAGCTTGCAGCTCCTCGATGGCGTTCGCATTCTGGGCAAGCGCCGCGCGGACGCGCACTCCATCGCCAGTCCACAGCGCGTCAATCAAACGACTCGTTGGAGACAAGTGCGACACCAACAAGTCCGCCACCTTGGGGTGGCCAAATTGGCGGGCCACATCCGCCGGCGTGAGATCGAACCCCAAAGTCCACCCGTAGATGTGAAGCCCGGGCGCGCAGTACGGCGGACGACCGATGCGTGCTTCTGCACAGGGCGGATCGACTCGCAAGCACTCTTCGACCAAGCGCACATCGCCCAGTCGCGCCGCCGCAAACACATCGACACGGGCACCGGCCTCGATGAGTAGCCGCGCGATCCCTTCATCGCCCACCAGATATTGAAGCGGCGTGGAATTGTGCCCCGTATTCGAGCAACACATCGACGAGGGGCAGGTGCTTTTTTGCCTGATGCAGGGCGGGTGAGTCGTAGTCAAAGCGGGGTTCGTTGATTGCGGCGCGGATTTCAGCGTGCTTTGACAGCAATTCACGGGCCGTCTGCGCATCACCTTCGCGAACCGCCGTGTCGAACCGCTGCAGCGGACTCTTCGTGAGCGATTCGATTTTGCGCTGCATCGCCGCCCCGCTTCCGCGTCGCCGCCTCAGACTTCACGCAGGAGCCGTTTCGCGAGCTTCCGCTGGTGCTCGAGACTCGGGTGGGACGCAAGCGGCTCGACGGTAATACGCGTACTCATGACGAAGACCTCCTTCAAGTGCCCGGGGTCTGCGTGCATGGGGCGAAAGAGGCTCGTCTGAAAATCGCCGGTTGTCGGTCGAGCAAGCGGGAGAATCCCTTTCCGCGGACACGGTGTGCCCTGCAGCGCGGCTATAAGCGTACTCGAAGCCGCCGCTGCTGTCACCCGGTTTGGCCGTCCCTGAACTTCCCGTTTACTTGTTGAGCTCCAAACATCAGCCCCGTCATAACGGATAGAATTCCCGCATGCCAATGGACTCCGATGCGTCAAGTGACGCCGACGCACCCCTCGCCCACCTGCAGCGCTTCTTCGACGCCCCGGTATATGGCGCGGCACAGAAATTGATCGATCTCGGCGAAGTGTCCGACGTGCGTGTTCTGCAGAATGGCCGCGTGGTGACCGGGATTGCCGGCGACCGGCAGCGAGTCTATGTCCGATACCAGCGCACGGGTGCCCTGAACATCGAGGGCGAGTGCAGTTGCGGCGAGCGCACTCCCTGCGTGCATGTGGCAGCGGTGGTGATGACCGCGGCCAGGATCTCGGGCGCGCCGCCTGACATTCTCCGCATCCACGACGAACCAAGCACCAGCAGGCACCCTGCGCGACGGCCGCCGGAAAGCGTCTTGCCGCGAAGCGCCCCGCTGCAGCAGGCGCTGTGCTATCTCATAGAGCCCGACGGTGTGCGGGGATTCAAGCTCTCCGCCTGGGTGGCCCAGTCCCTGGTGGACAGCGGGCAAATCCAACCAGTAGCCTGCCCTTTCGCTCCGCAAATCACCGATGAGAGCAAAGATTATCCCCGTTACGTGAACGCGCAGGACCGGGAGATTCTCGACGCGCTCGCCGCGCGGCAATTCCACGGTCCGTGGGAACTGACGGGCGCGGCCGGATTCGATGTGCTGCAGCGGGCAATCACCACCGGCCGCGCTTTTTGGCGCTCACTTCAGGGTAGAGTGCTGCGCAGGGCGGGCGCCCGGAGCGTGCGGTTCGCCTGGCAGGCCCTGCCGAACGGCGATCAGCGCTTGAGCTGCGAAACGCCCGAGGCTCTGGATTTTCTGCTGGAACTCGTGCCCGCGATTTATATCGACGCGGCGTCCGGGGCGTGCGGAGCGCTCGAACTGCCATACCCTGTGGAGCTGCTACGCCATTATTGGAACCGGCCAGCCGTCGAGCCGGAACAGGCCCCGGCTCTCAACTCGAGTCTCGCCGACGAACCCCGCGCACACGGCTTCCCACGACTGCGCGAGATGACCGTACAGGCTCAAACGCTGTCCACTCTGCGACCCCTTCTTGTGCTCCGCGCCGCGCCGGCGGCGACCCTGCACTTCATCTACAACGGTATGGCCTTCGAGGCCGACTCGCTGTGCACAGAGAATCCTGCCGTGCGCCGGTGGGACGGTGACGTCGTCCACCAAATCACGCGCGACTTCGACATCGAGCGACAACTGCACTCGCAACTCGATCGATTTCTCATCGGCACCCCGCGCAGCAGCGAGGCGTGGCTTGCATTCATGATGAACGGAGTGCCGTCGCTGCGGGCCTTGGGATGGGAAATCAGCGTCGATCCGGATTTCCCCTATCGAATCGCCGTGGCCGATGATTGGTATGCGGCTTTGCAAACGGCGCCGCCAACACCGGCTAATCGTCGGCTGAGGACGAGGCACTCGCGGGAATGGTTCGACCTGCGACTCGGCATCATGCTGGACGGGCACGCGGTCAACCTGCTGCCGGCGCTGGTCCGGTATCTTCAGGGCGCCATCGGGCAAGGCGCGCCTGGGCAGCATGACGCGCTGAACCTCCTCACCGGCGAGCACCTGCTGATACGGCTGGAGGACGGGCGCTATCTGCCGGTGCCCCTGACCCGGATTCAGCGTATTGCCGATGCGCTGGTGGAATTGTACGATCCGGATGGCTTGAACGAACACCAGGCGCTCCGCCTGCCGGGAACTCAAGCCGGCCGCCTGGCGCAACTCGCGCTTGCGCCGAACGCACCTGCGTTGCAATCCGATGATCCGACGTTGCTCAACCTCATCGAGGCCGTCAAAGACTTTTCCAGCATCAAGCCGCTGGCCGCGCCCGCGCATTTTCAAGCGACCTTGCGGCCCTACCAGGAGGAAGGACTGGGATGGCTGCAGCATCTGCGCCGCCATGGCCTGGGCGGCATCATGGCCGACGACATGGGATTGGGAAAGACCGTGCAGACGCTGGCTCACCTTGCCACCGAGAAGCAACAGGATCGCCTGCGCAAGCCTTCGCTGATCGTGGCACCGGTGAGCGTACTCGGCAACTGGCAGCAGGAAATCCGCCGCTTCGCACCCGAATTGCGTCTGCTGACGCTGCACGGGTCCAAACGCAAGGAATTGTTTGCGGTCATCGACACGGCCGACGTCATCCTCATCGGCTATCCATTGTTGTTGCTCGACAGCGGAATCTTGCTGGAGCGGGAGTTCTGTTTCCTCATCCTCGATGAGGCGCAGACCATCAAGAATCCGCAGGCGAAGGTGTCGCAGGTGGCGCGGGCCCTGCGTGCGGCGCACCGGCTGTGTTTGACGGGAACGCCCATGGAGAATCATCTGGGCGAACTGTGGTCGTTGTTCGACTTCGTACAGCCCGGCTTGCTCGGCGAGCGGCGGCAATTTGAACGTCACTACCGGACCCCCATCGAGAACGGTGGGGATACCCGGCGCGCAGCCGCCCTCAGCGACCGCATTCAGCCCTTCCTATTGCGCCGAACCAAAGACGCCGTGGCGCGGGATCTGCCGCCAAAGGTGCAGATCGTGCAGCCCATCGAGCTCGACGAGAGACAGCGGGATTTCTATGACGGCATCCGTTTGGGCCAACATCGGCGGGTGCGCGAGGCCATCGAGCAACAGGGACTGGCGCGCAGCCGCATTACCGTGCTGGATGCGCTGCTAAAATTGCGCCAGGCGTGCTGCGACCCCCGGCTGATTGATACGGGCGCACAGCCGCGGGTCGTTCCCTCTGCCAAGCTGGACTGGTTGTCGACCACGCTGCCCGAGCTGATCGCAGAGGGCCGGCGACTTTTGATTTTTTCGCAGTTCACTTCCATGCTGCGACTCATGGAAATCGTGGTGAAGAAACTGTCCATACCGTATTTTCTGTTGACCGGCGAGACGCGGCAGCGCACCGACCTGGTGGAGCGATTTCAAGCGGGCAGCGTGCCGCTGTTTCTCATCAGCCTCAAAGCCGGCGGCACGGGATTGAATCTCACGGCCGCAGATACCATCATTCACTATGATCCGTGGTGGAATCCCGCGGTCGAAGCGCAGGCCACCGATCGGGCGCACCGTATCGGCCAGGACAAGCCGGTATTCGTGTACAAGCTCATCGCCCAGCGCACGGTCGAAGAGAAGATCATGCAACTGCAGGCCGACAAACACGCGCTGGTGAGCCAAATCTATGCCGACGAGAGCGCCCCACCGTCGCAGCTGAGTTTGGCCGCCCTGGAATCCTTGTTCGCAGCATGACCGTCGATATCGAATTGCAAACCCAAATCGACACGCAACTCCTGGAACAGGGTGCCTTCGCTCCGCTTGAGTTTCTCATGGAAGCCGGACGCTTGCTTCACGGCGACTACGAGAGTTGGCGCCGTCAGGAAATCAGTTCTCTCGACGCTGTCCTCATGGGCAACAAGGAGAAGATCCGCGCACAGCTCGAGTCCGCCGCCGGCTACGCACGAAGTATCGGACTCGTCGAGCAGCCGCAGACCTTTTACGCCTGGGATTCGGACGCAATCGCCCTCAGCGGCCAACCGCTGCGCATCAGCACCGACGCCGGGTTGCATCGGCTCATCGGCAGCCGCTTTGTACCCGCGCAGAGCGCCCCGCAGATGGATCTGTTCTTCGACAATCCCGTTGTGGCGTTGACCAACGGTGTCATCCGGGCACTATCCGCCAGGAACATCGGCGAAACCCAACGGCAGTTGGACCAGCTGTACGCGCGGGCGCCGAACCATGCGGATCTTGCCGCCTTCGATCGATTGCTGGCGGCTCTGGAGCATTTGCACAGGCCCGTCGATGATCCGCGGCAGGAACTGGCGTTTCTGTTGGACATCACGCCGGCCGCCAGGAGATTGTTGGGTTGGGAGGCGAAAGATCTGCTTGCCGCCCTGTGGCGGCAACTGGCCGATACCCTGCGCAGTGCGCCCTTCTCAATCGGCGAACCCAACTTGCACCGCAGTTTTGCCCTCATCCAGGCGCAGGACTGGCCCGGCGCCGCCGATGCCGTCCGGCACGAAACTCAGTGGTGGCTGCATGCGCCGCTGTGCCTGCGGCTGGCGCAAAGTTGCTTTTATCAACAGCGCCGCGGTGACGCGCTGACTGCATGGTTCCATCTTTGCTGGCGCGCCCCGGCCGAGGCTGCGGACGCGCTCGACAACCGGCGTCAACCGGACACCGGCATCACCTCCCTGTGGCAGCAGTTCATCGACTACGGGGAAGAACTGCGGCCAAGCGACCTTCCTGCGGCACCCGCGCTCACCGCGGCCGATTTTCCCGCGTGGCTGCTGCTGCGCGAGCCGGGCCTCAACCTGCAACTGGCCAGGGACCTGCCCCTGGGCGACACGCGGGCCGAAGAGACCTATCGCAACGTGCATCGCTGGATCGATGCCCGCCGTTCGAACCGGAGCGCCGATGAGCTGGCTCTGCGCAAAGCGCTGCAGGCCGATAACCCGGTGCTGTTAGGTTATTTGAAGCAAAGTGTGCAAGTGGCGTCACCCGTGCCCATGCGTTGATGCAAAATGCTGCGAAGCGTTGCAGCCGGAGATTCGAACAGTGCAAATCAAGGATCACGTATTCATTGTCACGGGCGCCTCCTCCGGGATTGGGTTGTCGACCGCCACCGCGCTGTCTGATCGCGGCGCGCGAGTCGCCCTGCTCGCTCGCAGCGCCGCTGCGCTGAAAGAACTTGCCGGGCGCCTTCCGGGCAGCTTTCCGGTCACCGCGGATATGACGCAATTTGAACAAGTGCGGGAAGCCGTCCGCGCCGTGCACCGGCACTACGGCCGCGTGGACGGGCTGGTAAACAATGCAGGTCGCAGTTATGCGGCGGCGGTCGAGGAAATCGATCCCGGACTGTTTGAAGAGATCTTCCGTCTCAATGTGCTGGGACCGATCGTGGCGATGCAGGCCGTGATCCCATTGATGCGGGCGCAAGGCGGCGGGAGCATCGTGAACATCAATTCGGGGACTGCCTTCATGACGGTTCCGCAATACAGCGTTTACTCGTCTTCGAAGCGTGCGCTTCTTGGATTCAGCCTGACGGCACGCGCCGAGTTGGAGAAGGACCGGATTGTCGTCAGTGAAATCTACCCGTTCATCACGGCGACGAACTTTGGCAGGAACAGAATGGGAAATCCGGCCGGCGGCGGGCCCTCCGCCAATTACGCCGAGGGCGACACCCCCGAATTCGTTGCCGGCCTCGTTTTGCAGGCCATCGATGAGGGGCACGCTCAGTATTTCGCGAACGATCGATTGCGTGAGATGGCCGGGGTCTAATCCTAGGTGGATGCCGACGGTTCGCCGCAGCTGACCCAACGAACCACCGGCTCATTGCGGCGCACGACACGCTATGTGCGGCACCGGACGGTCGCGGCGCTTGAATATCGCCACAATCCAGGGATCGCTTGCAACGATATATTCAAGGAATCCAATCCATGCTCGAACAAGGGTCGCCGGTCTCAGTCCGGCCGCTGTTCCCCTGGGGCAGCCCTACCAGCGAAGGACATGCGAATGCACCGGATCCCGACGCCACCGGAGTGGACCGGTTGTTCGCACGCATTGAGACCGCCCATGCGGACAGCCGATGCCGTGATGCGGCCGAGACGCTCGCCGGCGATCTGTTTCGCTTCATGATGCTCGACGAAAATCTGCTCGTCCATGCGTTCGTGCGTGCCTGCCCCTTCGACTCACGACCATAGCCCGTGGGGCGCGGACCAAATGTACTAGGTAACGGATCGCGGTCAATCGTCGTCGTATTCAACGACCAGTTCGTTCCCGACGTTCCAAACCCCGGGAGCGCGCCAGGCAATGCGTCCCGCCTCATCCTTTTGATACCATGAATCCACCGTTCCGGTGAGTGTTGCCTTATGATCCGAGACCGCAACCCGGATGTCCTTGCCGGACACGGACCAATTGCGCTTCAGAGCGCTTTCGATGTCCTCTTTTTCGATGGCATCATCCGTTAGGGACTTGATCTTGAGGTTGTTGGATACGCCGGTCACGCCGAGGAGATTCGCAACAGCCGCCTTCGCAGCGTTACTCTGAAAGTTCCATTCCACCTGTCCGTCGAGGGTAACCCATCCCTTTTCGACTCTTGCGCTTATCTTGTCGGCGGGCACCTCCCAGTGCCACTTGAAGGCATTCACGATTTCGGTGGCAATTTCGTTGTCATCTTTTTTGCCCCAGTTGACGCCGTACTTGACTTCGATCTTCTCGACCACGGCGTTCACGCCCGCGACTCTTTTGACGGCATCTTCCGCTTCTGTCTTCTTGGCATATCCGTCAACGGTTCCGGTCAGCGTGATGACGCCATCTTTGGCGGAAACACCAATCTCCGCCTCGCGCAACAACGGTTCCCACTTGAGTTCGGCAATGACATCCTGTTGCAATTGTGAATCCGTCTTCATGATTATCCTCGCTTTAAATCAAAATTCGAGTTGGCTGGCGCGCTTCGCCGTCACCGATGATTTCGCCAACGAGCTTGACGAGAGAATTTGAACACTCGCAGTCAGATGGTCTATGCGGTAGCGCACATAGGAGCGATCAGCTGATAACGGCGAACACGGCGCGACTCCACCTGCCGCAGGGTGACGCGCGGATCGATGGGTTCCGGCGCCGCGCCGAGCGTCACCTCGCGGGGTAGGACGAACTGCGATGCGATTTGCGAATTTACGCCTGGTTTAGGGCGCAGTACGCGGCGGACCGGTCCGTCAGATCGCTGAAATTAGCGGTGGGCCTGATCACGGTGAGCGTGCTTCTTGCGGCCTCACACGCCACCCGGGAGTTGCCGGTCGGTGATTTTGCCTGCCCGTCAACGTGCGGTTGGGGGCAACTCTGTTCGGCAGCGTACAGACGCTGACTGTCACCGGCCTTAAATTGGAAACTTCCTTATGAAATCATCCGCCTTTTCAGACCGCGCGCCGATTGCCAGGACGAGCACCGGTATCGCGGGTCTAGATGAAATGACGAATGGAGGACTGCCCGCAGGACGCACCACGCTCCTGGTGGGTGGACCGGGTTCCGGAAAGACCATTTTGGCGCTCCAATATCTGGTTCATGGCGCGCGCAAATGCAAGGAACCCGGCATTTTCGTGTGCTTCGAAGAATCACCACAACGCATCGCCGCCAATGCCGCCGGCTTCGGTTGGCATCTGGAACAACTCCAGCCGAAGAAGCTCTTCATTCTGGATGCCCAGCCGCCGCCCGATCTCATTCAAGCGGGTAATTTTGATCTCGGCGGCATGCTGGCGGTTCTTGATGCAAAAATCGATCAGATGAAGGCAAAGAGAATCGTGTTTGACGCGGTGGACATCATCCTCGACTTGTTGCCAGACGCGGCAGCCAAGCGACGCGAGATGTATCGGCTGCACGCCTGGCTGTTGCAGAGGGAAATCACCGGTTTGATCACGTTGAAGGCGGCGTCACACGATGCCCGCTCGAGCGGGGACGGGCCGCTCGACTTTGTCCAGTTCTTGGTTGACTGTGTGGTCATATTGAACCAGGCGGTCGCACTCGGCGTTTCACAGCGCAATCTGCGTGTGCAAAAATATCGCGGCTCGGCGTACCACGAAAATGAGTCGCCCTTTCTCATCGGCAAGGACGGTTTCGACGTCGCTGTCTCGCGCACCTTGATCAGTCACGGCGCCAAAGTCAGCCGCGAGCGTGTCTCGAGCGGGGTAAATCGCCTGGATACCATGCTGGGCGGTGGCTACTACCGCTCATCCAGCATCCTGATTACCGGATTCCCGGGCACCGCCAAGACGACGCTGAGCGGGGCGTTTGCCGAGGCCGCCTGCAAGCGGGGCGAACGCACGCTCTTCGTCAGTTTCGATTCGGATGCCAATGAAATAACCCGTAATCTCGCCTCCGTCGGCATTCTTTTGGAGCGCTACGTGAAGAGCGGCTGCTTGCGCGTGATCTCGGCGCGCACCATCACCGGCAGCGCGGAGACCTATCTGGTTCGGATCAAATCTCTCGCCAAGGAACATGCCGCGCGTTGCCTGGTCATCGATCCGGTATCGGCGCTGTCCCAATCCGGCAATGAGATGACCGCGCATAGCGTGGCCGAAAGGCTGATCGATTGGTCCAAAGCCGATCGCACCACGCTCGTGTGCACGAGTTTGATCGACGAACTGCTCAGCGCCTCGGATGGAGGTTCACCCCTGCACATATCGACGCTGGCGGACACGTGGATTCATTTGAACTACCTGGTGCAGGCCGGGGAGCGCAACCGCAGTTTGTCCATCATCAAATCGCGCGGCAGCGCCCATTCGAACCAGGTGCGTGAATTGATTTTGACCAATGAGGGCGTGACGTTGGCGGACACGTACACGGCAGGCGGCGACGTGCTCATGGGCACACTGCGTTGGGAAAAAGAAAGTGCCGAACGCCGCGAAGCGGAGATGACCTACATCAGCGGTAAGCACAAGACCATGCTCATCACTGCCGAGGAGGCCGAAATCGCCGTGCGGATCAAGTCGCTGCAGGTCGAGCTCGAGGCAAAGCAGGCCGAAAAGGCGATGTTGTCCCGCTCGAGCGCGCGCGAAGCCGGCGAGGTCTCGCAGGGCCGCACCCGCATGCGCGAGTTGAGGGGTGCCGATATCGCGGACCGGCCGAAAAGGCAGCGATTCAAAGTGAGTATGCCGTGAAGAGCCCCGTGAAGCGCCTGGCGAAATTCAAATTCCGCCTGTATGTAGCCGGTGACGGCCAAAATGGCGCGCTCGCCATAAACCACCTGACGACGCTTTGCCGGGAATACCTGCCCAACCGGCACGAAATTGAAATTGTCGACGTCTATCGAGACCCCAAACGGGCCATGGAGGACGGAGTGCTGATGACGCCGACACTGATGAAGCTCTCACCGGCCCCGGTGCGACGGATCGTCGGCGCCCTGAGTCAGGAAAGGACGGTGTTGCAGACCTTGGGGTTGAGCGCTCGCCACCCCTGAAACACCATGGAACGATCCTTTGAGTCCCGCTCCGACCAAATCCTGGTACCAATCGCTCCTGACGCGTGCCCTCATTTCCCCAAGTCTGCATCCGTTGCATCACGAATACGAATTGGGTGCCCAAGTGGGTGCGTAGTCCGAGGGCCCATACCAGCCACGGCTTGTGCCGGGTCTGTCTGAACCACTTCTACGGTTGAGTCTCACCCGCCGATGAGATGTTGCCCGCAAACGCTGGAGGCGGCCACATAACGCTCATGCAGGGCGCACAGGCCGTCGCCCGCGCGCACCGAAGCATAGGCGGAACTCAGGCTCGAGAGCCCCGGCAGCGCGGCTTCGAGCGCGGCGGCCTGCGCCTCGAAGTGCCGGCAGCTGCGGCAAGCAGCAGCCTCGCCGGTCATCGGCCGAACTGCGTCCAGAATTCGCCGAACACCTGGGTCGACAAAAAGAATCCGAGCAGGACGTTGACCAGCACACCGATGGTGAAGGCATAGAATGGCCGGGCTCCCACGGTCGCCAGGTCCCGCAGGCGCGTGGTGAGGCCGATGCTCAAGAATGCGAACGTGAACGCCCAGGTCCGCAGCGCCTGCAGCGGAGCGACCAGCCCCGGTACCACGTCCTTGCGGTATTCGACATAGCTGTAGCCGCGCGACATCAACGTCAGGATCACCGAGGCGGCGAGAAAGCCCAGCACGAATTTGGGAAATCGCCGCCAAATCTCGCCGGCGCCGGCTTGATTGCTGATCCCTGTCCTATCCCAGCGCGCGGTGGCAATCAGCGACAGCACGAACGCCCATACGCCGATCCACACATCCCGCCCGACCACCTTCATCAAGGTGAACGCGGCCACTGCGGCATCGCCGTGACCGGATATCCCGGCCACGGTGCCCGCGTAGCCACCGTAGGTCTGTGCCGCCGCGAGACCGGCCGCGTCGGCGAATTCCGAGGTTCCGATCCACGCACCCGCAACCCCGGTGGACAGCCCCAGTTCACGCGAGATCAGCGGCAGGGCGAAGATCATGACGATGGCCCAAACCACCACCAGTGAGATGGCGATGGAGACATCCTGTTTCTTGGCGCCGACCGCACCGCCAATCGCGATGGCCCCGGAGACCCCGCAGACCGCGCCTCCGGTGCCGAGGGTCGCTGCCAGGCGTCTGTCGAGCCCGAGACGCACGGCGCTGAAATAGATGGCGCCGAAGGTCACAAGCGATACGATTGCGGCCTGCAATATCGCCACCGGTCCCGCCCAGGCGAGCAGCGTGAGCGGCAGACTGGCGCCGAGCAGCACGATGCCGGTCTTGATGTAGAACTCCACGCGCAACCCGGGCTGCAACCACTGCGGCACACCGCTGGTGTTGGAGACCAGCAGCCCCAGGGCCAGCGCCACCAGCGGCGGCTCCAGATTGTAGTGCGATGATTGGTCCCAGGAGCCGAGAAAATAGATGGCGACGGCCGCTACAAATAACGGCAGAAAAGCGCTCAGGAATTTGAACAGATTGATGCCGAGGGCCGCCGCGCCGCTGCCGAAGGCCACCGCCCACAACAGGAACAGCGCCGCGTAGCGCACACCGTTCTGGCTCAACTGAGCCGTCAATTCGGCCGGATGGCCCCACTTCTGCGGCGCGACCGCGAGCCACTTGAGCGACGCACCCCCGGTGAACAGGCCGGCGGCCGCCAGGATCAGCGCAAGGCCGATCCAAATGGCCCACCAGTCCTCCTTACGGAACAACTCGACCCAAACCGACGCCCGTGCCGGTGCCGGAGGGCCTTGCACGACAACTTCCGCCATGATGCTTTCCTCGCAACCTTGCCTGGCCGGGTACCGTAGTCGCACCGACGGATGGCGTCGAATAGCATTTAGGCATGAGCCGGTGCGTTTCGGTAATGTGGGGCGACCAAGGCACGGGCGGCTTCAGGCGCGCTGCGGGCGTCGAATTTTCGGCTTATGTCATTAACAGTGAGGGAACATGCCCAAATACTTCCAGGATGAGCTGCTCGAGCAGCACCTACGGACATACCTCGGTGACCTCGATCCTGCCACCATGACCTTCCTGCGCAGCCGGCTCGAATGGGTGGAGATTGCGGCCGGCGAAACATTGATGGCGCAGGGCGATCCTGGCGATTCCATGTACATATCGATCAGCGGCCGGCTGCGCGCCTACGTCAAGGATGACGGCGGCATCGAGCACATGGTGCGCGAGATGGCGCGCGGTCAGATCATCGGCGAGATGAGCATGTACACCGAGGAGCCGCGATCGGCCACGGTGGTTGCGATCCGCGACTCGGTGCTGGTGAAGCTCGCCCGCGCCGATTTTGCCACCCTGCTCGCCACCAGCGCCACGATGTCGATCGTGCTCACGCGCCAGATCATCAAGCGGCTTCAGACCGTGCACCGGCGCAGCGATATCGCCCGGCCGATCACCATCGGCGTGCTGCCGATCACGACGGGCGTGCAGCCGCTGGAGTTCTGCCGTCAGTTGTCCGCACACCTGGAAACCGCGGGCAAAGTGCAGATCGTGGATGCGGCGCGGCTCGATCGCGAACTCGATCAAAGCCTCGCACAGGCCGACGTCAACGACACCGAAGCCGATCGCCGGATCGCCCTTTACCTGGACGCCATCGAGGCGACCAACGACTATGTGCTGCTGGTCGGCGACGACCATCCCTCCTCCTGGACCCGCCGCTGCAGTCAGCGTTGCGACGAGTTGCTGCTGCTGGCCGATGCCGCGCAGCCGCCCGAATTGCACCAGACCGAGGCCCAGTTTCTGTTGCACCGCCACGGGCGCACGGAGGCGGCGGAGTTCCTGGTGCTGCTGCATGACGCGGACGAACGCTGTCCATCCGGAACCCGTAAATGGCTGGCGCGCCGCCCCGTCACCAGCCATTATCACGTCCGGCCTGCGCTGGAGCGCGACATGGCGCGCCTCGCGCGATTGTTGAGCGGCAGGGCCGTCGGGCTGGTCCTGGCGGGCGGCGGGGCACGCGGCTGCGCGCACATCGGAATCTACCGGGCGCTGCGCGAGCGCGGCATCGAGATCGATTGCGTGGGGGGCACAAGCATCGGCTCGGTGATGGCCGTCTACGTCGGTTCCGATCGGCCCATCGAGGACGTGATGAAAATCGCCCGCGAATCCTTCAGCCGCAATCCGACCGGCGACTTCAATCTGGTGCCGCTGATCTCGCTGGTCAAGGGCGCACGCCTTCGGCAAACCATCGCCAGGGGCATTCGCCAATTGCTCGGGCGGCCGACGGATGTCGAGGATTTGTGGAAGAATTATTACTGCATTGCCAGCAATTACTCACTCGCCTCCGAACAGGTGATTCAAAGCGGCGATCTGTCGCGCGCCATGCTCGCCAGCATCGCAATCCCTGGCGCCCTGCCGCCGCAGATCGAGGACGGTAATCTGCTGTGCGACGGCGGCACCTTCAACAACTTTCCGGTCGACGTGATGCGCAACATGCGCGGCGTCGGCAAGGTCATCGGCGTCGACCTCGGCTCGCGCAAACGCCGGCGCATCGAGATCACCGAAGTGCCGGGCAGCTGGAGCCTGCTCCGCGACCGGTTGCGCGCGCGCGCCAAGCGCCGGTTTCGGCTGCCGTCGCTGATGGCCTACTTGATGAACGTCACCGTGCTCTACAGCACCTCGCGACAGCGCGAGAACCGAAAGCTCACGGATCTGTACTTCAATCCGCCGCTCGAGCGGGTGGGTATGCTGGAATGGAACAAGTTCGACAGCATCGTGCAACATGCCTACGAGCATGGCAGGGAGATATTGAACGGGATGTCCGCGGCTGAATTGAGTCTGTATGGGGCACGTGCGGCGGGCAAATGATGCGCTATGGCGGACGGCGGCGAACGGGTAGACGTTGCCCGCCATGATGCCGGTATCGACGAAGTAGTACGCCTTCTGGATTTCCGGATCCTCCAGACCCGGCTCCTGGAATCCTGCCGTATGGGTGAGGCGGTGCATGTCCACCACGAAGATCAGCTGCACCGGAGCCCCGGGTTTGACCCCCTGCTGTCCCGGAGTCAGGGTGAGCGACCGATGATCACCGGCGATGATCGCGGTCAGCCGATTGGCCACCGCATCGTATCGATACATGCCGTCCTTGAGCGCGACATATAGGTCGATTTCCTGGGAATTGCTCGCCGATGCCGCGGTCCTGCCGCAGATCCCGAAGGGTCCGATGCTGCGATTCACGCCGCAGGCGGCCCACAGCAGATTCGACAGCACCTGCGGCGGCAGCGGCGTTGCGCTGATCTCCCGCTGGGTACTTCGCCGCTGCAGCGCCGCGAACACGGAGGCGCCGCCATCCTGCGCCGGCAGGGCCAGTTCGATGTCCGGCAGCCGGCGTCCGGCGGGCGAGCTGTTCAATAGGAGCCTCCTTCGATGGCAGAGCCTAATCAACCGCACCGCCCACGACTGTACGTTTACGTACGTATGGCGGTTCGCTCGCTATACTGCTGCGGCTGAAATATGGGCGGCGCAGAGCCGGTCTTTAACGTACAGGAGGTGACTAGCATGCAATCCAGAGACGGCACGAATTCCGGCCGACGTCTGTTCTTGACCGCGGGCCTCACGGCTCTGGCGGGCGGCAGCGCGATGGCCAGGCTGTGGGCGGCAGCACCGCCGCCGGGGGCGCCGGAGGCCGTGTCCATCGAGACATTCGCCGCCGATGGGAGAAGCCAGGGCGTGGTGACGCTGCCCAAGATCGTCAAGACCGACGCCGAGTGGCGCGCCCAACTGTCGCCGGCAGCCTACCGGGTTGCCAGACGGGAAGGCACCGAGGCGCCTTATTCGGGCGAATACGCCGAGAGTCATGGCGACGGACTGTATCGGTGCATCTGCTGCGACACCGCACTGTATGACTCCAAGACCAAATTCGAATCGGGAACGGGATGGCCGAGCTTCTGGCAGCCCATCTCGGCGCGCAACATCGTCAAGAGTTCGGATTCGAGCTTCGGCATGCAGCGTGACGCCATTTCCTGCCGCCGCTGTGATGCCCATCTGGGTCATGTGTTCGACGACGGCCCGAAGCCGACGGGACTGCGCTATTGCATGAATTCGGTGGCCCTGCATTTCGTGGTGCGGGCCTGACCGATGCTTGACCGGTGGGTGCTGCTGGCCGCCGTTCTGTGCGTGACGGCGCATTCGCCATCCGCCCGCGCCGCGGGCACCCCGGGCACCGCGCCCACCGCAGATCTTCCCGCGGCCACACTCGATCGGCAGTGGAAGTCGGCGAGCCGCCAATACGATGCGCGTCGCGCCGCGCTGCTGCGCGATGTCGACCGGTTGAACCAGGACGGGCCCTATCGGGCCGATTGGGAGTCTTTGCGAAAATACCAACCCCCAGATTGGTACCTGGACGCCAAGTTCGGCATCTTCATCCACTGGGGCGTGTATGCCGTGCCGGCCTATGCGAATGAATGGTATCCGCACGCGATGTACGAGCCGGGCTCGGAGGTGTTCAAGCATCATATCGCCACCTACGGAGCACAAACGACATTCGGCTACAAGGATTTCATTCCGCTGTTCAAGGCCGAGCACTTCGAGCCCGCGGCGTGGGCGCGGCTGTTCAAGGAATCCGGCGCGAAGTACGTGGTTCCGGTGTTCGAACATCACGATGGCTTCGCCATGTACGACTGCGGCCTGTCGGATTGGACCGCCGTGAAGATGGGTCCGCATCGCGACCTCGACGGCGATCTGGCCAAGGCCGTGCGCGCCGAGGGCCTGCGCCTCGGCGCTTCCTCGCATCGCATCGAGCATGACTGGTTCATGGCGCTCGGACGCACCTTCGACTCGGACGTCAACGATCCGAAGTACGCGGCCTTCTACGGACCGGCGCATGCCCGTCTCAACAATGTGAGGCCCACACCGCTGAGCAATGACTGGACCTATCTGTCCGAGGACTTCGGCGATGACTGGCTCGCCCGCAGCGCCGAGATCGTGGAGAAATACCACCCCGACCTGGTGTATTTCGACTGGTGGATCGGCCAGCCGGGACTGCGGCATCAGCTGACCCGGTTCGCCTCGTTCTACTACAACTCATCGCTGCGGTCGGGCGGCCCTGTGGGCGTCATCAATTACAAGGATTGGGCGATGCAGGAGAATTCCGCCGTGCTCGACATCGAGCGCGGTCAGCTCGAGGATACGCGCAAACTGCATTGGCAGACCGACACTTCGGTGAGCGAGAAGTCCTGGGGTTACATCGAGCACGATGCCTACAAGACGCCGGACGTCATCGTGCATCAGCTCGTGGACATCGTCAGCAAGAACGGCAACCTGCTGCTCAACATCGGGCCGCGCGCCGATGGCACGATTCCGCAGGAGGTGCAGCAGCTGCTGCGCGCGGTCGGCGCCTGGCTCGCCACGAATGGCGAGGCGATTTACGGCACGCGGGCCTGGCGCAGCTTCGGCGAGGGGCCCACCAAGGTGGTGGGCGGCTCCTTTCACGATGCCGGCACCCACGACTATACGGCGGAGGATTTCCGCTTCACCAGCAAGGATGCGATGCTGTATGCGATCGAGATGGCGTGGCCGGCCGGCGCGTCGGCTGTCATCCATTCGTTCGGCACCGACTCACTGGGCGCCCGCGTGACCTCGGTCGATCTGCTGGGTTCGCAGGCACGCATCATATTCGATCAGCAGGCCGACGGCCTGCATCTGCAGCTGCCCGCCCGGCCGCCGGGAGCGTCCGCATACGCCTTTCGGATTCAGTTGGCGCCCTTGTAGCAATCCAAGGATGCCAAACCCGTCAAACACCTGGGTTTCCCTGAGCTCGGGCGACCTTCTCGCCGAGATCGATCCGCTCGGCGCGCAACTGTCGACGCTCAAAGATGCCCTGGGGCGCGATCTGCTGTGGGACGGCGATCCGGCGGTTTGGAGCGGCAGAGCCCCGCTGCTATTCCCCATCGTCGGCGAACTCTCGGGTGGCGTCTACCGCGTCGGCGCGCAGAGTTATCACCTGACGCGCCACGGCTTTGCGCGCGGCAGCGTTTTTCAAGTGACCGATGCCGGCGCGGCCGCCGCGGTATTCAGATTGAAGGCCGATGCGGCCAGCCTGCTGCGCTATCCCTTCGTCTTCGAACTGGACGTACACTACGTGCTGCAGGGCGCGACCCTGTCGATCACCAGTTGGGTGCGCAACCTGGGCGAGACGAGCATGCCCGCAAGCTTCGGCTATCACCCGGCATTTCGCTGGCCGCTGCCTTTCGGCCGGCCCCGATCCTCGCACTTCATCGAATTTGCGACGGACGAGCCCTCGCCTGCCAGACGGCTCGATGCGAATGGCCTGCTGAGCAGCGACCGGCAGGCGACGCCCATCGTCGACCGGCGGCTCGGGCTCGACGATGCGCTCTTCAAGAACGATGTGCTGATTTTCGATGCGGTGCGCAGCCGATTCGTCACCTATGGTGCCGACGACGGCCCGCGGATCCGCGTGAGCTATCCCGACGCGCCGTATCTCGGCCTGTGGACCAAGCCGGGGGCCGGGTTCATCTGCATCGAGCCCTGGCACGGCATTGCCGATCCGCAGGGGTACTCCGGGGATTTTGCCGACAAGCCCGGCATTTTCATGGTCGCGCCCGGAGCGGGCATGGCGATCCGGATGGCGATCACACTGCAGTCGGGTGATTCAGCCGCCAGGTGACCAGGGCGGAGACGCCGAGCAATGCCCCGACCGCGTACAACCCGGTGGCATAACCGCCGGTGGACCCGCGCAGCCAGCCGATCGTGGCCGGACCGACGAAACCGCCGAGGTTGCCGAGCGAATTGATCAGCGCGATGCCGGCGGCCGCGCCGGCCCCGGAGAGAAATGTGCCCGGCAGTGTCCACAGCGGCGGCTTTGCCGCACTGACTCCCACGTTGACCAATACGATCGCAGCGATGAAGGCCGCTGCGGTCTGGGCGCGGCCGGCGAGGATGAATCCCAGGCACGCCGCAACGCAGGGAATGATCACATGCCAGCTGCGCTCCTGGGTGCGATCGGAATGCCCGGCCCACAGCAGCATCGCAAGCACCGCGGCGACACCGGGAATGCCGGTGAGCAGACCGGTGTCCCAGGCATTGAAGCCATATTGATGAATGATCAGCGGCACCCACAGGCCGAGCGTGTAGAGTCCCGCCGAGGTGCCGAAGTAGATGAGGGCCAGTGCGAGCACCCGCGGATCGCGCAACGCCGGCATGACCGCGCCGGAATGGCCGCCCTGCGCCTGCCGGGCATCGGCTTCCTGCTGCAGCGTCTCCGTCAGCCGGCGGCGCTCCTGCGGCAAGAGCCATCGGGCCTGCGCCGGCGTGTCCGTCAGGAACCGCAAAACAGCGAAGCCGAGCAGGATGGCCGGTGCGGCTTCCACCAGATACAGCATCTGCCAATCCGCCAGTCCGGCCACCGTCGGCAGCTGCATGATCGCGCCCGACAGCGGCGATCCGAGGGCCGTGGAAAGGGGCGCCGCCGCCATGAACCACGCCGCCGCGGTAGCCCGCTGCCGTGACGGAAACCACAGGCTCAGGTAGAGAATGATGCCGGGGAAAAAGCCGGCCTCCGCCACCCCCAGCAGGAATCTCAGCACATAAAAACTCCTGGGCCCGACGACGAAGGCCGAAGCGGCCGCCACCAATCCCCAGGAGACCATCACCCGTGCGATCCACCGGCGGGCACCGACGCGGTAGAGGATCAGATTGGAGGGCACCTCGAACAGCACGTAACCGATGAAAAACAGGCCCCCGCCCAGCCCGAAGGACGCCGGCGACAGGCCCAGCGCGCGATTCATCGACAGGGCCGCGAAGCCGACGTTGACGCGGTCGAGGAAGCTCACGAAATACAGCAGCATGACGAACGGGATGATCCGCCACAGGAGCTTGAGGGAGAGCCGCGCGTCGAGGTCGCGCGCAACCTGCGGATTCATCGCCTCCAAGCGGACGCGCTGCGGCGCCTACGCCGCCGCATGGACCCGGGCGTCGGGTTTCTCGATCAGTGCACACACGGCGGCCGTCACCTGGACGGTCGTGGCGGTTCCCCCGAGATCGCGCGTGTGCAGCGTCGCATCGGCGGTGACGGCTTCGATGGCACGCATCACCCGCCTGGCCGCATCCATCTCGCCGAGATGCTCGAGCATCATCGACACCGACCAGAATGTGCCCACGGGATTGGCGAGGCCCTTGCCCATGATGTCGAAGGCGGACCCGTGGATGGGTTCGAACATGGAGGGATGGCGGCGCTCCGGATCGATGTTGCCGGTCGGCGCAATCCCGAGGCTGCCGGCGAGCGCGGCCGCCAGATCGCTCAGGATGTCGGCATGCAGATTCGTCGCCACGATGGTGTCGAGCGACGCCGGCCGGTTGACCATGCGCGCGGTCGCGGCGTCGACCAGCTCCTTGTCCCAGGTGACCAGCGGAAATTCCGCGGCGACCTGCGCGGCAATCTCGTCCCACATGACCATGGCGTGGCGCTGCGCATTGCTCTTGGTGATCACGGTCAGCAGCCTTCGTGGTCGCGATTGCGCCAGGCGAAACGCGAAACGCAGGATGCGCTCGACGCCGCCGCGCGTCATGATGGACACGTCCGAGGCCACTTCGAGCGGATGTCCCTGGTGCACCCGTCCGCCCACGCCGGAGTATTCACCCTCGGTGTTCTCGCGCACGATCACCCAGTTCAGATCCTCCGCGGTGCAGCGCTTGAGCGGCGCGTCGATGCCGGGCAGGATGCGCGTCGGCCGCACGTTCGCGTACTGATCCAGGCCCTGGCATATTTTTAGGCGCAATCCCCAGAGCGTGATGTGATCCGGAATTCCCGGATCACCCGCCGAGCCGAAGAGAATGGCGTGTTTGTCGCACAGGGCATCGAGCCCATCGACTGGCATCATCGTGCCGTGCCGGCGGTAATGATCGCCGCCCCAATCGAAATCCTCGAATTCGAAACCGATGTCGGGGCCCGATCTGGCGAGCGCCTCGAGCACCTGACGTCCGGCGGGTATGACTTCCTTGCCGATGCCGTCGCCCGGTATGGTGGCGATGCGGTAGGTCTTCATGGCTCAATCCTAGCGCAATCCGTCCGGCATTTCCTAAATCTCCCGCACCTTCATATCCGCCAGCACCTCGCCGATCGCCGCCACCGCCTGCCGCAGGGTCTGTGGGCCGATCGCGCCGATGCAGCCCACACGGAAGGTGTCCACGGCCGTCAGCTTGCCGGGATACAGGATGAATCCGCGGTCGCGCACCCGCCGGTAGAACTCGCCGAACTCGTAGGCCGGGTCCGCGGGGGAATGAAAGGTCACGATGATCGGCGCCTGCAGGGCGTCGGGCAGGAAGGTCTTGAATCCGAGCGCACGCATGCCGACTACCAGCGCCGCGCAATTTTCCCGGTAACGGGCGAGGCGCGCCGCCAGTCCACCCTGCGCCTGGTACTGGTCGATGGCGGCGCGCAGCGCCGCGACCACATGGGTGGGCGGCGTGAACCGCCATTGACCGGTCTTGTGCATGTAGCGCCATTGGTCGAGCAAATCCATGGCGAGGGAGGCGCTGTTGCCGTCGGCGCCCTCCAGGGCTGCCCGGCGCGCGATGACGAAGCCCATGCCGGGCACGCCCTCCAGGCATTTCCCGGAGGCCGCGATCAGCGCGTCGAAGCGCAGGCTGCGCGCATCGATGGGGATCGCGCCGTAGGAACTCATGGCGTCGACGATCAGGCCGCAGCCGTGGCGGGCCGCCACCGCCGCGATCTGCGGCAGCGGATTCAAAATCCCGGTGCCGGTCTCGCAATGCACCTGGGCGACGTGCGTGATCGAGGCATCCTCGGCCAGCGCGCCCTCGATCCGTGCCGGGTTGGCCGGCTCCCGTTCACCGTGGGGCAGCACCACCGTCTCGCGGCCGAGATAGCCGAGTATGCGCACGATGCGCTTGCAGTAGCTGCCGTTGTCGGGCACCAGCACCTTGCCGGTGCGGGGAACCAGGGTGCCGAGCGCCGCCTCGACCGCGAACGTGCCGCTGCCCTGCAGCGGCACGCAGACATGCTCATCCTGTGCATCAGCGATGGCGAGCAGATCCCGACACACCGAAGCGGTGAGCGAATTGAAGGCATCGTCCCAGGAGCCCCAGTCCGTGAGCATGGCCGCCTTGGTGTCTGCGGAGGTGGTCAGCGGGCCCGGCGTCAGCAGAATCGGATCCTTCATGGAGTCCTGGGCTTGAGCGGAAGTTGATGGGCGGGGGGCTTCTGCCGCCCGAAGCTGGGCTCCTTGAGGCGGCTGCGCTGAAGCACGCCGGCCCGCTCGAGCACCGGATAGGCGGCGGAACACAGATGCGAATGCACGCGCTTCAAGTCGCGCAAGATGTCGAGGTCGAGCGAGTAGGACTCGATCGTTTCCGGCGTTCCCTCGCGCAGACGCCCGAGGTAGCGTTCGGCGGCCGCGAATTCCCGCTCGCGCAACTGCGTCTTGGCGGCGATCAGCCGCCGGGCGACGCTCATGTCGCCCGACATGAAGATTCCGACCGCGAGCTTCAGGCTGTCCTGCACCTGCCGGTGAAATTCCACGAGGTCGGTCTCGCCTTCCTTCGAGAAGGTGATGCCCCGGCGGATTTTCTTGGACGCGAGATCCATCAGGTTCTTGTCGATGATGTCGCCCACGTGCTCGAGATTGATGGAGAACGAGACGATTTCCATGGAACGGTAGGCGTCGCGGTCGTCCAGACTGTCGCGGGTCAATCGCGTGACGTACATCTTGACCGCCTCATTGAGGCTGTCGACGGCATCATCCATGCGGCTGATCTCGGCCACCAGCTTGCGGTCGTTGGTCAGCAGTGCCGTCATCGCCTGTCCCAACATGATCTCGACGATGTCGCCCATCCGCAATACCTCGCGCGCGGCGCACACCAGCGCCACCGACGGCGCGCTGACGGCGGAAGGATCGAGATAGATCGGCGTACCCGGGTCCGAGGGTCTGGTCTGTTCCGGCAGCCAGTACCTCAGTCGCGCCGCCACGAAATCCAGGCAACCGATGAACACCAGTGCGACCAGCACATTGAAGGCCGTGTGAAAATCCGCCGCCAGGCGCGCCGGATTCGGTTCGTATTTCTGCATGAGATCCGCGATGGGATGCAGAAACGGCAGCACCAGGGCGCAGCCGACCAGCCGCGTCAGCAGGTTGCCGATCGGCAGCCGCCTGCTGGCCAGATTTCCCGCCTGGCCGGTCTCGATCAGGGGATTGAGGGCGCTGCCCACGTTCGCGCCGAGCACCATGGCGATCACCGCCGTCGGCGGCACGAGATGCGCCGCGCCCAGAGCCATCACCACCAGCACCACGGCCACGCTGGAGTGCGCGGCCCAGGTGACGGCCGCCACGATCAGCAGACACAGCAGTGGCTGGCCGGTGATTGCGCCGAGCAAGGCGCGCGAAACGGGCAGGCTCTCCGTGGTGACCAGCGCGCCGAGGAATATGTGCAGCGCCAAGAGCATCAGGCCGATGCCGATCAGCACCCGGCCGAGATCGCGCGTGCGGGTTCTGCCGCCGCGTTTGAAGGCAAACACCCCCAGCAGCAACAGCACGGGCGTGACGGCGGTGATGTTGAACGACAGGACCTGCACCACCAGGGTGGTGCCGACATTGGCGCCGAGCATGACGGCCAGGGCGGGAACCAGCTCCAGGGTTCCGCCGGTGACGAAGGATGCCGCCATCAATCCGGTCGCCGTGCCGCTTTGCAGAATCGCGGTCACGAAGGCGCCGGCCAGAAAGGCGCGGATCCTGCCCTGCAGGGCGATGCCGAGCAGTCTGCGCAGATCCGCGCCGAAGGCGCGCACGATGCCGCTGTGGACCATGTGCAGGCCCCAGAGCAGCAGCGCTATTCCGCCCATCAGATCGAGGATGACCGTGCTTCCCATGCGACGGGCCCCCTCAGGTCACCATGGCAGTGAATAGGTCTTGGTGTTGCAGAAGCTCTTCATGGCTTCCTGTACGCCCTCCTTGTAGCCCAGGCCGGAATCCTTGATCCCGCCGAACGGCGTGATCTCCAGGCGGTATCCCGGCACCTCGCGCACGTTCACGCTGCCGACGTTCAATTCCTGGATGAAACGGGTGATCATGTCCATGCGATTGGTGCAAAGCGAGGATGACAGTCCGTACGCCGTGCCGTTGGCGATGCGGATCGCCTCCTCCACGGTCTTGAAACGGATGACGGGGGAGACCGGACCGAAGGTCTCGGTTCGCACCACGGTCATGTCGGGGGTGACCCGGTCGAGCACGGTCGGGGAATACAGCGCGCCACGCCGCACGTTGCCGATCAGCAGTCGGGCCCCGCCGGCGACCGCCTCGTTCACCACCGCCTCGAAGCGCCGCGCGGACTGCTCGTCGATCACCGTTCCCATGTCGATCTGCGGATCGAACGGATCACCGTACGTGACGGCGCGCGTCTTCTCCACCAGCAGTTCGACGAAGCGGTCGGCAACGCCGTCCTGCACCAGCATGCGCTTGACGGCGGTGCACCGCTGGCCCGAGTTCTTGTACGAGCCGCTCACGGCGAGCGTCGCCGCCTCCTCGAGATCCGCATCCTCGAGCACGATGATCGGATCGTTGCCGCCGAGCTCCAGGACCTGGCGTTTGTAGACCGCCGTGGCGGCGATATGTTTGCCGATCGGCACGCCGCCGGTGAAGGTGACGAGGTCGACGTCCGCACTGGTCAGCAGTTCGCCGCCGATCTCGGCCGGATCGCCGGTCACCACCGACAGCATTTCCGGCGGCAGCCCGGCCTCGTACAGGATGTCGGCGAGCGCGAAGGCGGTCAGCGGTGTCTTCTCGCTCGGCTTGAGCACGACGCGGTTGTTGGTGGCCACGGCGGGGGCCACCTTGTGGATCACCTGATTCAAGGGATGGTTGAACGGCGTGATGGCGGTGATGGCGCCGAGCAGCGGTTCTCGCAGCGTATAGACCTTGCGCCGCTTGCCGTGGGCGGTGAGATCGCAGGAAAACACCTCGGCATCGTCGATCAGGGCTTGGTTGGCCGCGAACAGCAGCACATCCGAGGCGCGTCCCACCTCGTAATCGGAGTCCTTGAGGCACAGTCCCGACTCGAGCGTGATCAGGCCGGCAATCTCTTTGCGGCGCGCGGCAATGAGGGCCCCGGCGCGCATGAGAATGGTGTAGCGCGCGTGGCGCGTGAGCGTGGAGCGGTAGCCGCGCGCGATGCGCAGCGCCCGTTTGACGTCCTCGATGCCGGCCTTCGGCACCGTGCCGGCCAGCGCACCGCTGTAGGGGTGACGGACTTCGATCACCCGGTCGCGGAACACCCGCTCGCCCGCGATGCGCAGCGGCTCCCGTATCGGCTCGTGCAATGCAGGTGAAAGGGCGCCGGCGGACATCCGTGGCGCCTACGCGGCCCGCGCCGCCCGGACCGCGAGATTCAATCCGAGGTCGAAGGCGTCGAAATTGCGCCAGCGGCGGTTTTCGGACTGCTTGACCACGGCGCGATTGATCAGCAGGGGCACCTGCTGCTCCGATGTTCCGCCGTGCGAGCGCAGCGGCACGTCGAGACCGGACAGATCGTGCCGGTCGCGGCTGGTGCCAAGGACGGTGTCGAGCCGCGAGACCACCACCAGGTCGCCGATGCGGTCCGGCGGCAGTTCGAAGCGAACGGCGGCCTGCGCACGGGTCAGCACCGACTCGATCCCGGGCAGCGCCGCAATGCGCGCAGCCACCGCGTCCGGCGGCTCGGCCGCGGGCAGATAGACCAGCGCGAAGGACCCGAGGGCGCCATGGTGTACGACATACGGATCGGTGATGGGCAGGATGACGCGGGCCCTGGCTGCACCCAGCCACGCATCGAGGTGGTCCTGCAGGTAGATCACGTTGGGCCGGCCGTCCGCGCCGTGCTTGGCGTTCATGCCGTGATCGGCGGTGAGCACGATGGTGGCGCCCAGGGCATCGAGCCGCGCCAGATTGCGGTCCATCATGGCGTAGAAATCATTCGCCGCCGGCGTGCCCGGCGCGGCCTTGTGCTGGACATAGTCGGTGGTGGACAGATACATCAGATCCGGCCGCTCCTTCTCCATGAGTTTGACCCCGGCGAGGAACACGAATTCCGACAGCTGCGCACTGTACACGGAGGGAACCGGCATGCCGACGCGCTCCACCACGTCTTCGATGCCATTGTCGGTCAGCGTGACCTGGTCGGCCTTTTCGGACGAGAAGCAGATGCCCTGCATCTGGTAACCGAGCAGCCTGCGCAGCTTGTCCTTCGCCGTGATCACCGCCACTTTCGCGCCGGCACGGGCAAAGGCCGCGAGAATCGTACCCGCGCGCAGATAGCGCGGATCGTTCATCATGATTTCTTCGCCGCGCTCGGGATCGAAGAAATAATTGCCGCATATGCCATGGACCGACGGCGGCACGCCGGTCACGATCGACAGATTATTGGGATTGGTGAAGCTCGGCATGACACAGTCGGCCGTGAAGGCGGTCCCGGCGCCCGCGAGCAGCCGTCCCAGAAAGGGCGCGGCGCCGGCCGCGACCGCCGCGGTGATGTACTCGAATTGACAGCCGTCGACGCAGACGACGACCAGGGGGCCGTCCATCCACTGGTAGTTTCGGCCGTTCACGATGAGCTCGTTGGGCACGGTGTCTTCTCCTGATCAATTCACGGCGCAAGCCGCCTTGTGCATTCGGGCGCGGCTCTCCGCGGCATGTTGGCGCAGCAGCCGGCCCGCGCGGACGCCGTCGCGCGCGGCGATGGCCTCGACCACGGCTCGGTGCTCGGTGCCGGACACGGCGAAGCCGCCGCCGTCCTGCAGCCCGCGCAGGCGGAACAGCAGCAACCCCTTGGTGAGCTTGCGGTAGCTTTCCGTCAGCCGCGAGTTGCCGGCGAACTCGACCAGCAGGTCGTGAAATCTGAGGTTCAACGCGTGGTAGGAGTTGACGTCCTGTGCGGCCGTGGCGTCGTCCATCTGGGCCAGCAACCCCTCGAGCTCGCGCAGCTGCGGCGCCGTGGCGCGCTCGGCGAGGCGCTCACCGATGAGCTGGTCGAGGGCTTCGCGCACGTCATAGATCTCGTCGGCCTCCGCGATGGAAATCTCCCGCACGAAGACGCCGCGATTCTTCTCCGAGCGCACCAGGCGCGACTCCTCCAGGGCCCGCAGCGCCTCCCGTATGGGTCCGCGGCTGGTGCCGAAACGCGCGGCCAATTCGCTTTCATTGACCCTCTGGCCGATCGCCAGCTCGCCGCGCAGGATCAACTGCTCGATCTCGATTTGCACCAGCGCCGGCAGCGAATTCGATTGCACCAGCTGCAGCGCGGTTCGCGTCGTGCCCGTCGGGGACGTCGTGCCGGTCGGGGATGCGGCGGCGATCATGGAGGAAACCCTACCATAATTGTCGATTGTCGACAATACACAGTCGACGATTCAGCCATACAGATCGCCGATCACCTCTTCGCCGATGGCAAAGCCGGTGGAAGCGCCCACGCCGCTCGTCACCACGACCAATCGGACCCTCGGCTGCGGCGACTCGATCAGCAACGTCCGGTCGCTCGCGGCCGCGTAGGTTCCGGTCCAGCGCGCGCGGACGGGCGGCGCCTCGCGGCCGGTCACCGCCCGGAACTCCTCGAGAATCAGTCCATAGACCTCCTCCTCCGCGAGGTCGGCAGCAGCCCCATAATGATGGCTGTCGCCGACCACCAGGCTGTCATCGGCGCCCTGCGCGATGATGAGATGGATGCCGTGGCGCAGTGCCTGCGGCTGCTCCACTTCCAGGCGTTCGCGCAACAGATCGGCCTCCGGCAAGCTGGCGAATCCGCCGTAGCGCACCAGGCTCAAATCGGACATCACCGTCCCGGGCAACGCAAAGCCCGGACTCTCCAGGCGCAGCATCTGCAGCGTGCAGCGGTCCACGCCGGCATCGGCCAGCCGTTCCGGGTACAAGGTCACCAGATCATCGCCCGGACACACGACGGCGGCGGCGGCTTGCAGCGAACCGCGTGAGGTGTCGAGCCGCGGCGGATCGACCGCATGCACAGCCGTCTGCCAGTGAAAGCTCACGCCATGTTCGCGAGCCAGCCAATCGGCGAGCCGCGGAATCGCCTGGGAGGCTTCGACCCGCAGTTCATGCGGGCTGAAGAACGCGGCCTGCAAGTCGGGGGCCGGCAGTTGCGGACACCAGGCGTGCGCCTGTGGCGGCTTCAGCAGCCTGCAGCCTTCGGCCATGTCGGTGCGCATGAACGCCTCGAGCAGGGCGGCGGATTCGGGACGCCGGGCGAGGACCCACAAGCCGGTTTGCACGATGGGGATACCGGCCGGCGCAGCCACTTCCTGCCACACCTCGCGCGAACGCCGCGCGCGGCGCCATACCGCGCGATCCTGCCCCGTGACGGTGATGAAGCCGAAATTGCGCACCGACGCGCCGCGGGCGCGGTCGCTGCGCTCGATCACCACCACCGACAGACCACGCCTCGCAGCCGCCAGCGCGCACGCCAGCCCGATGATGCCGGCGCCCACGACCGCCAGGTCGAACTGACGCGCCATCAGCGCCGGTAGCTCACCAGCGCATCGCCGAGCGCTTCCTCGAGCGGGGCGAGCCACGGCTCGAAGTGCCGCCACTGGTCCAGGCCCTCGCGGAAGATCGGCCGGCGCACCTGCTCCGAGCTCGCGGTGCGTATATTGCGTTCCGTCTTGTGGAACTCAACGCAGGCCGGTTCGAACTCCAGGCCGCAGAATTCGAGGATTCGCCGCACGCTGCCCTCGAGGTCGTCGACCACGTCCTCGTGCAGGACCCGCAAAATCCGTCCCGGAAGCACCTGATTCCAATGCCCCATCAACTCGAGATAGGTGCGGTAGTAGCGCGCGATGTCGCCGATGCCGTAGGTGAACTCCTGCCCGTTGGCGAACAGCTGCTTGAAATTGCTGAAGCAGCAGGCCATCGGCTCGCGCCGGGCATCGATGATGCGCGCGTTCGGCAGGATGAGATGAATCAGACCGATGTGGCGGAAGTTGTTCGGCATCTTGTCGATGAAGTGCGGCCTGTCGGTTCGGTACACGCGGGTGTCGGCCAGGTATTTCTCCCCGAGCCGCCGGAAATCCTCGCGCTTCATGGCGCCGAGCACGCCGGGATAGCGCGGATTGTCGAGGTCGGGGTCCCGGCCCTGCAGGTCGAGAACGAAGCGCTGGATGTCGGAGAGCTCCTGCGTGCCCTCGACGCGCGAATGCGAGGCCAGGATCTGATCGATGAGCGTCGAGCCCGCGCGTGGCAGTCCGAGGATGAAGATCGGATCGGCGTCCGGGGCGCCCCAATCCGTGCGCGCCGCGAAGAACTCGCGGCTGCAGATCTCGATCTGCTTGCGGGTGTTGTTCTCGATGACCTCCGGCCGGTAGCGGCTCTCGGAGCGCTTCAGGGCATTGCCGCGCTCGTAGCAACTCCACGATTCGGCGTACTCGCCGCGATCTTCATGGGCCTTGCCGAGCGCGAAGCACAGATGATAGCGATCGACGATCGGCGTCTCGGCTGCGGCCTCGGCGGCGCGCATGGCGGCGATCTCAGCGTCCAAAAACCGGTAGGTCTTGAGGTTCGCGAGACTCCAATAGGCATCTCCGAAACCCGGACGCGCAGCCGCGGCCGCCCGATACGCCCCGATGGCCTCCTCGCGCCGGCCCACGGTTTTCAGGGCGTGCGCCACCGACAGATGCAGGTCCGGCGCCCGCGGCGTTTCCTTAAGCAGTTCGCGGTACAGCGGGATCGCCTTGTCGTGTTCGCCGAGTCCGACGCAGGTGGCGGCGTAGAGCGTGCGAAATTGCGCATTTCCCGGTTCGAGCGTCAGGAGTTTCTCGAGCTCGATGCGCGCCGCCTGGTACTTGTGGCGCTCGATCAGCGCCAGCGCATAATCGTGGCGTGCGGCACGGTAATCCGGCGCCAGCACGAGCACCGACTCGAGCAGCAGTTCGGCATCGTCGAGCACGCCGCGCGCCATGCCGATTTTCGCCAGCAGGCGCATGGCTTCGACTTGGTTTCCATGCTTGAGCAGGTAGGCGCGGATGATGTTCTCCGCCGGCGTGAGTTCGCCATCCGAGAACAGGCTGGTGGCCGTGATGACCTCGGGCGGCAGGCGCCTGAGCGTTGCCACGTGCTGCGCCGCCATGGCGGCATTTTTCTGCTCGCCGCCCATCTTGTACAGGCCCTCTAGCATCGACCAGCTCGACGGCAGCGCCGGATTGATGTTCACGCCGCGCAAAAAGGCGTCGATGGCCCGCGGCGCATCGCGCTGCGCCACGTGGCAATGGCCGCGCTCCTGATACAGGCGGCTGTAACCGGGGTGCAGCTGCTCGAGCCTCTCGAGAGTGGCGAGCGCCTCGGGGATCTTCCCCAGATGACGCTGATTCAGCGCCTTGAGATACAGCACATCGCGATTTTCGGGCACCCGGACGGCGAGCGCCTCGGCCGCGCCGAGCGCCTCGTCATGGCGCCGGCGATTGGCGAGATCGCGGATGCGCTTCACCTCCGCCTCGATCGGTGAGGGCGCGAGGTCAGGCGGCGCGGCGGCGACCTGGTCGGCGGCGATCGACGTCATGCGGCTCCAGTTAAAGACAAGGCGGGCACGGGCCCGCCCCGGATTCTACTGCAACCCGCCGACGCTCAGAACTTGTAGCCGAATTTGATGCCGAGCACCCGTGGCCGCAGCGGTACCTGCGACTCGATGAACTGCGCCGAGGAGGTGAAGGTGCTGGCGTCCGAATTGCTCAGGTTCTGGCCGTAGAACTGCGCCGTCCAGTTGTCCTTGGCCACGCCCACCGAGGCGTCGTACGTGGTGTAGCCCGGCTGGTCATAGCGCAAGTGGGTGGTGGTCGGGATGATCTCCGTGGTGCCCGACACGTAACTGGCCGGTTGGTTCGACATGTCGCCAACGTGACTGGCGCCGGCCATCGCGAACACCTTGTAGCTGGTGAAGGTCCAGTCATAGCGCGCCCGCAGATTGAATTCCACGGCCGGCGAGAAAGCCGGTCGCGCGCCAAGCGCACCGAAAGGGTTGGGGAAATTATTACCCTTCACCTCGGTGATGCAATTGCCGACGTTGGGCGAGGTCGGCTCGTTGTCGAGCAGGCAGGGCGCCGAAGATTGCTCCGCGTGATTCCACGAGCTCGATCCCTGCACCGTGAGTCCGTCGGTGACCCGGGCCACGAGCTGCAGTTCGAGACCGGTGATCCGATAATCCGGGCCGTTGACTACGAACGTCGTGTTGCCGAGGATGGTCGGATCGAACAGCGTGAACTGCACGTTCTTCCAATCCATTCGATACGCGGACGCATTCAACTGCAGCCGATGGTCCAGGAATTCGGTCTTCAAGCCGATTTCGTCGTTGGTGAGCGAATCGGGCTCGTAGCTCAACGGAATTTTGTACTGCGGCACGCCGGCATCGTCCTTGGCCTTGTTGCCGCTGGTGCGGTTGAAGCCGCCGGGACGGAAGCCCTGCGAGAAGGTGTAATACGCCAACACATCAGGGGTGATGTGCCAGGTCAGATTGGCGCGGCTCTTGAAGCCGCTGAAGGTCGTGTTTTCGTTCTCGGCATTGATGCTGGTGGCACCCGCATAACAGCCGTTCGGCACGTTCTCGCAGCCCAAGGGGGTGGTGTATTTCGATCCCACCTCGTATTCACTGTAGTGGTAGTAGCGCGTGCCCGCCGTAAGCGTCAGCACCTTCGGCAAGATGTCGAAGTCCATCGAGCCGAAGACCGCGGTCTGTTTGTAGCCGCGATGCACGTCCTCGCCGAAGGCCGTGTTGTCGTTGCGCACGCTCGGATCCGAAGCCGTGGTGCCGGGCGGCGGACCCACGTCGGCCACGCACACCGGGCCGCCGGCGAGCGCAACGGCGAGATTCTCCGGACTGCAAGCCGGGATGGTCTTGTAGTAGAAATTCATGTTGTCGGCGATTTCGTTGTCTTCCCAATACACCCCGAGGATCCCACGCGTGCGCCAGTCATCCGGCGTGCTCAGGCGCAGCTCCTGGCTGTCGTGGGTGTTACTGACCTGATCGCGCCAGGAGGTGATCGGTGAGTAGCAAACCGGCGCCGTTCCCCCGGCCGGCACGCCCGGACCGCTGCCGGGAGTGCCGAAACCGCCGCCGCCCGGGCCGCCGGCGCAGGTGTAATAAAACCCGTAGGCGCTGCGCGTGTAATTGGAATAATCCTGCGTCTGGTCGATGTGGCGTACCAGGTAGCCGCCGCTGTACACCAGTTTCAGATCGCCGATCTTGCCCTGCACATTGAGCGCCGTGTTCTCGAAGCGATCCTTGTCATAGGCGGCGACGAATTGAGTGGTCTGCCAGGCCCCGAGCACCTGGCCGTCGGAGCCGATCGGATATTGCGCCGAACTGCCGTCGGCTTCCATGTCCTGGTAGCTCTGGGTGAGCAAGGCGCTCCAGTCGTTGGTGATCTGCCACAGGGCCGCGAGCCGAAAGCCGCCGTACTCGACCGGATTCGACGCGGTACCCGCGATGGCGTTGTTGTTGCCCACGGTGTTGTTCCCCGGAACGCAAAATCCCGAGGTGGTCGGCAAGCCGTTGGGGCACAGGCCGGTGGTGGCACTCGGCTTGATGCCGGCGTAGTAATTGCCGGAATCGTTGTTGCTGCGCGTGAAACTGCTGGCCACGTTGTCGATGTATCCACCACGCCGGTCGTCATAGATCGTTGCGCGGATGGCCAGCGTGTCGTCGATCAAAGGCACATTGAGGGTCGCGTTGACGCTGTGATTCGGATCGCCGCCGGCGGTGACTCCATAGCTGGCCTCGACATTGCCCTCGGTCTTGTCGAGCTTTGGCTTGTTGGTGATATAGCGGATCACGCCGGCCTGAGCACCTCCGCCGAACAGGGTTCCCTGGGGACCTTCGAGCACCTCGACCCGCTCCATGTCGACCATGTACACGTCGAGGTTGCGGGATGGGAACTGCACCGATTGATCATCGAGATACACCGCCACGTTCGGGAACGAGGCGAAGGTGGCGCTCGACTGATTGCCGGCATTGCCGGCGCTCAGTCCGCGCATATAGATCTCGCCCTGCCCCGGGCCGTTGGTGCCAAAGGTCACGTTGGGCAGGTATTTGATGACGTCGTCGAAGGTGGTGATGCTGAGCTGTTGCAGCTGCGTACCGGTGATCGCCTGGATGGTGATGGGCACGTTCTGGATGGACTCATTGCGCCGCTGTGCGGTCACCAGAATTTCCTCGATACCGGTATCAGAGGTATCGGTGGCGTCCGCCGCCACCGAGGCAGCAGCGTATCCGCCCAGGATGGCCGAGATGGCGTAGGCAAGCCTATGACTGTTGTTCAAGCGCGTCTCCCTAGCATCAGTGGTATCGAAAATACGCTCGCGACGGGGGTGCGCATGCCCATTATCCCGGCACGTCCCCTAGCTGCTGCGATTACGTTGCTTTTTACTCACAGCTTGTGACAGAAGTTATAGCACGAAGATGACAGATTTATGACAAAAGTTTTTGTCAAATTCAGCCCCTCCGGGGCCGCAATTTCGTCACGAGAACGCGATATTCTTAGCGGCTGTGTCCACCGTCCTCGAATCCGCCCGCTCCCTCGATGTGATCCTGGAAACCGATGTGTTGGTGGTCGGCAGCGGTCCCGGGGGCCTGGCGGCCGCCCTCGCCGCGGCGCGCGCCGGCGCGCGCACCGCCCTGATCGACCGCAACGGCTGCTTCGGCGGCAACATCACCCAGGTGGGCGTCGAGGGCTTTGCCTGGTACCGCCACGAGCAAACCGTCGACTGCGAAGGCATCGGCATCGAATTCGAGGAGCGTGCCAAGTCCATGGGTGCGGCCATGCCCGAACCCCAATCCTTGAGCCACGCCCTGGATGCCGAGATGTTCAAATGGGTGGCCGACGTCCTGGTCCAGGAGGCCGGGGTCACGCCGCTGCTGCACCGTCTGGGGGTGGCGCCCATCGTGCAGAACGGCGCCATCCGCGGTGTCATCACCGAGAGCAAGGCGGGCCGCGAGGCCATTCTCGCCAAACGGGTGATCGATGCAACCGGGGATGCGGATATCGCCTTTCGTGCCGGCGCCCCGGTGCGCAAGACCCCCAAGGAGGAGATGCTGGCGGCATCCGTGATGTTCTCCATGAACGGTGTCGACAAGCGCCGCTTCATCGAGGCGGTGAAGGCCGATCCGCAGACCTACGCGCACTGGGGCGGCAACGGCGAGTGGGACTACGAGACCACGGGCAAGGAGGACGCGCTGTTCTCACCCTTCCTGCGCAAGCCCTTCAAACAGGCGCTCGCCGCCGGCATCATTCCGCCGAGCCTGCACACCATTGCCGGCACCTGGGGCACGGTCACCGACCAGGGAGATCTGACCTATTTGAATCTGGTGCACATGCCGCAGATCGACGGCACCGATCCGGCCGACCTGACCGCGGGCGAGATGCGCGGCCGGCGCGAGGCGATCTACGCGCTCGAGGCGCTGCGCGGCTTCATGCCGGGCTGCGAACAGGCCAAGTTGCGCAATTTCGGGATGACCTTGGGCATCCGCGACACCCGCAAGATCGACGCGCTCTACAACCTCACTGCCGCCGATGTCCGCGAACAGGGCCGCTTCGACGATGCCATCGGCATCTTCCCGGAGTTCATCGACGGCTACGGCGTGCTCATCCTGCCGACCACGGGCCGCTACTGGCAGGTGCCGTACCGGGCGCTGGTGCCGCGCGGCGTCGGCAATCTGATCGTCGCCGGCCGCTGCATCGGCGGCGACAAGATCTCGCACGCCTCGGCGCGCAATATGATGTGCTGCGCCGTCGGCGGCCAGGGTGCCGGCGTGGCCGCCGCCGTCTCCATCCGCCGCGACGAGGCCTTCGACCGATTGGACGTGGGCGCGGTTCAGACGGAACTGGTCCGCCAGGGGGCCCGCATCCGCTGACCGCACCGCAGATCACGCCCGCAACGCGGCCGCGCGTTGCGCCTCAGGCGAGCTCCGCCAGTCCGAGCGGCACGTGCCGGCGCAGGATGAGGGCGCGCGCCTGCCACTGCTCGCCCGCATCCAGGGCCTCGAGGAAGCGCACCTCGTCGGCGGCATGGACGGCGATCGGCAGGCCGTCGCGGTACAGCAGGCGGTTGCCGGTGAGCGCGGCGAGCCGCGGTCCGGGCGTGAGTATTCCGATCAGATTGAGCGGATCGGCGGCCGAGAGCGCCACGTGCTGACCCGAACCGGGCTGGCGACGCACATCCCGCAATCGCCCGACCGCATCCGGGGCCGCGAATTGTTCGCCCGAGAATCCCGCGACGAAGCGTCCGCCGCGGATCTCGCCGCGCGCCTCCAGGCGGCGGCAGCATAGGAGGATGTCGCGCCAGGGCGGCAGCCAATCAGCCTCGCGCAAGAGCAGCTTCCAGAACACCACGCCCCAGCGGCGCAGCAGCGTGCGCACCAGGGCCTCGACCGCCTCGTCGCGGTCCTGGGCATCCGCCGCGGGGCGGCGCACCAGCGCCCAGCGGCCGGCATCGGCCATTTGGAACAGCCGCCGCCGTTTGCGCCGGCCTGCCGCGGCGCCGCGCCGCGCGCCGGGCGAGAGCAGCGCGCGCAGGCCGCCGAAACTGTCGGAGTTGACCACACCGAGGGCCACCAGCTCGGCAAGCGCCTCCTCGGCCTCGGCCGGCAGCAGCCGCACGCTCTCGGCGATGTCGTCGAAGAACGATGCGCCCTGCGCCGTGATGTGCTCCACCACGGCTCGCGCCCGGGAAGTGAGGTTTGCGGGATCGGCCGCCTCGGTGAACAGCGACCAGTTCTTGACATTGCGGCGCGCCAGCAGCGTGATGGGAGTCGCGCGTACCGGAGCCGCACCGCGCTCACGATCGGCCGCGCGCGAGGCGAGCCGCGTCCACACGAATCGGCCGACGCGGCCCTGTTCGTCGAGCCACTCGGGTTCGTATTCCGTGATGCGCGCAGGCAGGATGTCGGTCTCCCAGGCGGCGGCCGGCGTCTCGAAGCCCTCCAGCTGCGCGAGCACGGCCGCCACCGCATCCGGGCCCTGCATGCGCGCCTCGGGCAGCACGCGCTGCCTTTCGAACAGGAAGCGCAGAAAATCACGCGCCGGCACGGGTTCGATTTCCGCGCGCAGTCGTTTGACCGTATAGCGATGAATGCGCGCGAGTAGGCGCCGGTCGCACCACTCGGCCGCGGCGGCGCCCGGCGTGAAATTTCCGCGCAGTGCAACGCCCTCCGTCTGCAGTGCCGCCAGCGCGGCATCGATGCGCACCGCCGGCACGCCGAGGGCGTCGGCGATGGCCTGCACGGTGACCGGGCCGAGTCCTGCAAGCCGCCCACGCACGATTTCCACCAGGGCCGCCGCGGGGTCCGCCGGTGGGGGTTCGAACAGCGCGCGCCGCTCGGCGGCCACCCACAGCGCGCCGACCCGGCCTGCCCGGCCCTGGGCGGCGAGTTCCTCCAACCACCCCGCCCAGGCCGGCTGCCGCCGCACCTCCTCCTGCGTCAGGCAGCACAGCCAGGAGAGCGCATCGTGCAGCTCATCGGCGCTGCCGGCGTCGGGCCACGCCTCGCCCTGCACGCGGGCGATCGCCGCCGCGTCCAGGCTGCCCAAGTCGGCGGCGGATGCCGCATCGATCCAGCGGCGGCTCATCACGGCCTGGGTGCGCCGCTCCTCGAGGGGCGCATCGTCCAGGAAGGCGTAGGGCCGCGCGCTCAGTGCCTCGAGCGCCAGCGGCGATGGTTCGGTCAGATCGCGGGCGACGACGCGAATCGCCCCGCTCTCGAGTCCGCGCAGTACGGCCTCGAAAGCGTCGGCGTCCATCGCCTCCTGCAGGCAGTCGCGCAGGGTCTGCCGCACCAGCGGGTGCTCCGGCACCTCGATCTCGCCGGGCAGATTCTCCGCGCAGGCGACCTGATCGGGGAACACCGAGGCGAGCAGGTCCTCGGCGTTCATGCGCGCAATTTGCGGCGGCACCTTCCGGCCGCCCCGGAATCGGGGCAGCGCGAGCGAGATGCCGGCGACCCATCGCCAGCGCACTTCGAACATCGGCGCCGCGCACAGCGCCTGGATGAGGATGTGGCGGGCGGAGTTCGAATGCAGATAGCGCGCGACCTCGGCCAGTTCGAAGCTGTGCGCCTGGGTGAGCGACAGCACGATGTGATCCTCGGTCGCAGCCGCCTGCAGCTCGAAATTGAAGGTGCGGCAGAAGCGCTTGCGCAGGGCGAGTCCCCAGGCGCGGTTGACCCGGCTGCCGAAAGCCGAATGGATGACCAGTTGCATGCCGCCGGACTCGTCGAAGAACCGCTCGAAGATGATGGTATCGAGGGTGGGCAGCGCGCCGAGCGCGGCCCGGCCGGCTTCCAGATAGCCGACCAGCTGCAGCGCCGCGACCTCATCGAGACCCGCGGCCTCGATGAGCCACTGCCGCGCCGCGCCCGGATCTGCCAGGCGCCGTCCGATCTCCTGCTTAAGATCGGCAACGGCCGCGCACAGCTCGACGCTGCGGCCCGGCGCCTCGCCCAGCCAGAAGGGTATCGAGGGCGGCTGACCGTGGGCGTCCTGCACGCGCACCGTGCCGCGCTCCACGCGCAATATCCGGTACGAGGCGTTGCCCAGTTGAAAGACGTCGCCTTGCAGGCTCTCGACCGCGAAATCCTCATTGACCGTGCCCACCAGCAGGCCCGCGGGCTCCATGAGCACGCGGTAGTCCGCGTTGTCCGGAATGGCGCCGCCGGAGGTGATCGCCGTGAGGCGCGAGGACTTGCGCGGCCGCAGCATGCGGTTGACCGAATCGTGATGCAGCAGCGCGGTGTGGCGTCCGCGGCGCGTGCTGAACCCTGCGGCGAGCATGTCGATGCATTCCTCGAACTGCGCAGCCGTCAGATTGCGGTAGGGATGCGCGCGGCGGAATGTTTCGAACAGTTCATCCGTGCGCCATTCGCGGGCGGCCACCTCGGCCACGATCTGCTGGCAGAGCACGTCGAGGGCGTTCTGCGGGACCATCAACCGGTCGAGCTCGCCCTGCCGCACGGCGCGCAGCAACGCGGCGCATTCCACCAGCTCGTCGCGCGACAGCGGAAACAGCCGGCCCTTGGAAGTGCCGCCGACCGCGTGGCCGGCCCTGCCCACCCGCTGCAGGAAGGTGCCGATCGAGCGGGTCGAGCCGATCTGGCAGACGAGGTCCACGTCGCCGATGTCGATGCCGAGCTCGAGCGACGCGGTCGCCACCAGCACCTTCAGCTCGCCGCGCTTCAGGCGCTGTTCCGCCTCGAGGCGGCGTTCCTTGGCGAGGCTGCCATGATGCGCGCCGACGTTCTCCCCCCCGAGCCGCTCGGACAGATGACGCGCCACCCGTTCGACCAGCCGCCGCGTGTTGACGAACACCAGGGTGGTGCGATGCGCGGTCACGAGCTCGGCCAGCCGATCGTAGACCTGGGTCCAGGTCTCGCCGGACATGACCGCCTCCAACGGCGCGGCCGGCAGCTCCAGCGCCAGATCGAGGCTGCGCACATGGCCGCGGTCGACGATGGTGCAGCCGGCCGGATCGGCGCCGACCAGGAAGCGCGCCATCTCCTCGACGGGCCTCTGGGTGGCCGACAGACCGATGCGCGTCAGCGGAGCGCCGGTGAGCGCCTGCAGGCGTTCGAGCGACAGCGCCAGATGGCTGCCGCGCTTGCCACCCGCGACCGCATGAATCTCATCGACGATCACGGTGCGCGTCGTGCGCAGCATTTTCCTGCCGGAATCCGAGGTGAGCAGAATGTACAGCGACTCCGGCGTGGTCACGACGATGTGCGGGGCACGCCGCCGCATGCCCGCGCGCGCCGCCTGCGAGGTGTCGCCGGTGCGCACCACCGTGCGGATCGCCGCATCGGGCAGGCCGAGGGCGGCGAGCTCGTCGCGGATGCCCTCGAGCGGCCCCTGCAGATTGCGTTGAATGTCGTTCGACAGCGCCTTCAGGGGCGAGACATAAAGGACCTGGGTCTCATCGGCCAGTCCCGCGGTCAGCCCCTGACGGACCAACTGGTCGATCGCCGCCAGAAACGCCGCGAAGGTTTTGCCCGATCCGGTTGGCGCGGCCACCAGCACGTGCCGGCCGGCCTGGATCGCCGGCCATGCCAGCGCCTGCGCAGCGGTGGGTGCGTCGAAGGTCTGCCTGAACCAGGCGGCCACCGCCGGATGAAACCCATCGAGCGCGCTCACAGCTCGAGGCTCAACTGGCCGGTTGCGGGCGCGGGCCGCCGGAACAAGCCGGTCTGCAGATCGTGACGGTCGCCGGAGGCGGCCAGCCCGAGCTTGCGCGTCGCGAGTTCGAACCGCGTGCGCAGAATCTCGGCGTACGGTCCGGTGCCGCGCATGCGCCGGCCGAATGCCGCGTCGTAATCCTTGCCGCCCCGCGCCTGGTTCATCAGGGACATCACGTGCTTGGCGCGATCCGGATGATGTTCGGCCAGCCACTCGCGAAACAGCAGTTTCACCTCATGCGGCAGGCGCAGCAGCACATAGCCGGCGGCGGTGGCACCGGCCGCCGCCGCGGCCGCCAGGATGTCCTCCATCTCGTGGTCGGTGATGGCGGGGATGACCGGGGCGACCATCACGCCCACCGGGACATTCGCCGCTGCCAGCGCCTCGATGACCCGCAGCCGCGCCTGGGGCGATGCAGTGCGCGGCTCGAGCGTGCGCTTGATGTCGGGATCGAGCGAGGTGATGCTCAGCATCACCGACACCAGGCGGTCCTTCGCCAGGTCCGCGAGCAGGTCGAGATCGCGGATGATGAGCGCGCTCTTGGTGACGATGGAGACCGGATGGCGGCAGCGCGCCAGCACTTCGAGCAGGCTGCGGGTGACGCCGAGCCGCTTCTCCAAGGGCTGGTAGCCGTCGGTGTTGATGCCGAGCGCAATGGGCTTGCAGACATAACCCGGCCGGGCGAGCTCGGCCTCGAGCAATGCGCTCGCGCCGGCCTTGTAGAACAGCTTGGTCTCGAAGTCCAGCCCGGGCGACAGATCCAGATAGGCATGGGTGGGCCGCGCAAAGCAATAGACGCAGGCGTGGCTGCAGCCGCGATACGGATTGATCGACTGGTCGAATCCCACATCGGGCGAATCGTTGGTGCTGATGATGCCGCGGGCGCGATCCGGCAACACGGTTTCCCCGAGACTGTCCGGCACTTCATCGCGGTACCAGTCGTCGAAGGTCTGCTCGCGGGTCAGGGCCAGGAATCGTCCGGCCGGATTCGACACCGCACCCCGGCCCTTGAAGCGCTGATGTCCGATGAAGCTTCGCGCCATGCTTGGGATGCTACGCGTCGATCCACCCAGCGTAAATCCAGTAGTCGCACCGGCGCCATACTGTATGGGGTATCTTTACGACGCATGCGCATCCAAGATTCGGTGTTCATCGTGACCGGCGGGGCGTCCGGCCTCGGCGAAGCCACGGTGCGGCGTCTGCACCGGGGCGGCGCCAAGCTCATCATCGCCGACGTCGCCGGGCAGGCGGGTGCCTCCCTGGCCGAAGCGCTGGGTGAGGGCGCCTTGTTTCGAGCCACGGATGTCACCGACGAGTCCGCCGCCTTGCAGGCGGTGCAGCTGGCGCGCGAGCGCTACGGTGCGCTGCACGGCTTGATCAATTGCGCCGGCATCGCGCCCGGCGAAAAAGTCGCGGGCAGGCAGGGACCGCACCGGCTCGATACCTTCACGCGCTGCATTCATATCAATCTGATCGGTACGTTCAACATGATCCGCCTGGCCGCCGCGGCCATGCGCGACGGCCCGCCGAACGCGGCCGGCGAGCGCGGCGTGATCGTCAACACTGCATCCATCGCGGCCTATGAGGGACAGGTCGGCCAGGCCGCTTACGCGGCCTCCAAGGCCGGCATCATCGGCATGACCCTGCCGATCGCGCGCGAATTGGCCGGAGCCGGCATCCGCGTCGTCAGCATCGCGCCGGGACTGTTTCACACACCCCTGATGGACGCGCTGCCCTCGGAGGTCCGGGATTCGCTCGGCAAGGCCACGCCGTTTCCGCCGCGGCTCGGCCGGCCGGACGAGTTCGCCGCGCTGGTGCAGCACGTCATCGAGAACGAAATGTTGAACGGCAGCTGCATCCGGCTCGACGGCGCCGTGCGGCTGGCCGCGAGGTAACGCGTGTCCGCGGTGCGCCGGCCCCTCGACTTGCGGGCGTTCGCCCTGATGCTGATGCTGTGTCTCGCCTGGGGCTTTCAGCAGGTGGCGATCAAGGCGGTTGCCGCCGACGCGGCGCCCGTCATGCAGCTCGCGATTCGCTTCGGCGGCGCAGCGCTGTTCTTCGGCGGCTGGCTGCTGCTGCGCGAGGGCCGCGGCATGTTCGCCGACGGCACGCTGCCGAGCGGCGTGGCGCTGGGACTCTTGTTCTCGCTCGAATTCCTGTTCGCCGGCGAGGCCCTGCAATTCACCACCGCCGCGCACACCGTCGTGTTCCTCTACTGCGCGCCCATATTCACGGCGCTCGGTCTGCGCTTCCTGCCCGAGGAGCGCTTGAGCCGCCTGCAATGGTCGGGCATCGCCGTGGCCTTCGCGGGGCTCATGATCGCGTTTCTCGGCCACGGCCCGCGCACCGGGACGCTGCTCGGCGGCGACCTGCTGGCGCTTCTCGGCGGGATGAGCTGGGGCATGAGCAACGTGGTGCTGCGCCGCGGCCGCGTGGGGCGTGCCGCCACAGCCAAGACGGTGTTCTACCAGGTCGCCACGGCGGCGCCGGTGCTGGCCGTATTCGCGGCCGCCACCGGGCAGACCTCGGTGGGCCTGTCCCCGCTGACTCTGATGTCACTGCTGTTTCAGACGCTCGGCATCGCCATCTTGAGCTATCTGCTGTGGTTCTGGCTGCTGCGCCATTACCTGACCTCGCGGCTGATGCTGCTGTCGCTGCTCACGCCGCTATGCGGCGTGCTGTTCGGCGCCGTGCTGCTGCACGATCCCATTGAAGCGCACTTCGCCGTCGGCTCCTCGCTGGTGCTCGCCGGCGTGCTCATCGTCAACGCGCTGGCGCCGAAGGCTTGACGGCGCTTAACGGCGCTACGGGCCGCCTTTCAGCCCGCGGCAGCCATTCAGATACAGCCCTACCACCGCATCGGCCCAGGCGTCGAGTTCCGCCGGCGTCATCGGCGTGCCGAAGCCCGTGGCCCGGCGCTGCGGCACGGCGACCACCATGAAGATGAATTGCGTCGCAGCGAACAACCGGCTGTCGGGCGTGAACTTCGCGTCCGGCAACGCGCGCGCCAAAAGATCGCCGATGAGGGTGGTGGCCTCCTCCTCGCTGTCATTGCCGTGCACCGCGCGCACCAGTTCGGGAAAGCGCACGGACTCGGCGGTCACCAGCCGATGCAGCGCGAGCGCCTGCGGCGACAGCGCCGCGTGCAGCATGAGCTTCGCGAAACGCCGCAGCATCTGCTCGAGGGTTGCGCCGGCGAGCAGCGGCACCTCGGGCGGCGGCCGGATCTGGCGGATGATCTCGTGCACCACGGCGGCGAACAACGCCGCCTTGTCGTCGAAGCGATCATAGAAGGTGCGCTTGGAAATCCCCGCACGTGCCGCCACGGCCTCGATGCTGGTGGATCCATAACCTTCTTGCAGGAACAACGCCGTCGCCGCCGCCAGGATGCGCTCGCGCAGGCGCGCAGCGTCGGCAAGCGATGGCCGGCCGCCGCGCCGCCGGCGGGGCTTGCTGCTGTTCGAACGCCGCGGCTTAGCGGCTATACGCGTAACCGCCGGGACGATAAGCGTTGTGGCCGTAGCCGCCATAGTAGTAGGCGGGGCGCGGCGCGTAGTAGGGCCGCGGCGCATAGTACGGCCGCGGCGCATAGTAGACGCGCGGCACGGCATAGACAGGCGCGTACGCCGACGGCGCATAGCCCGACGGCGCATAGCCCGACGGCGCATAGCCCGGCGCCGCGTAGCCCGGTGGCGGATAGGCGGGCGCCGGGTCTGCCGCGGCAATGGCGGCGGAGGCGACCGCCAGCGGCAGGGTGACCAATGCGGCCACCGCGCCGAAGATGCCATGCCCCAAGCCCCACGGATGCAGGTGGCCGAAGCCGCCCGCGGCCGCCGGAGTGAGGGGCGCGCACGCCATGCCAAGAGCGGCGCCGGCGCCCAGCAACCGCGCTTTGAATCCGCGTGATCTGAATCCGGTCGATTTGAGTCCGCTCATGATCGCTCCTCCTGTCCGGGGCTCGGGGGCTTTTCCAAAGATACCGCGGCCAACCTTACCCCGGCTTCCGTAAAAACGCAACCGTACCGTTTCGTTAGAATACGGCGCCGCTTTCGACTTATCATCCCGACATGACCGCCATCAGCCATCCATGAACCAAGCCCGCGGCGGCGATGTTCCCCTGTTGGCGGAGGACGAGCTGCCACCCGTCCTGGAGGAAGGACGCAACGGCAGCTCGAATTTCCTCATCGTGGTCGACCATGCCGGTGCGCGCATACCCCGATGCCTGGGCGACCTCGGCCTGGCGCCTTCAGAGCTGCTGCGGCACATCGCCTGGGACATCGGCAGCCTGGGCGTGGCGCGGCGGGTTGCGGCCGCGCTCGATGCGCCGCTGGTGGCACAGAACTATTCGCGGCTGGTGATCGATTGCAATCGCGATCCGGCCGTCCCCACCTCGATCCCGACGCGAAGCGAAGCGACCGAGATCCCGGGCAATGTGGGCTTGAGCGTTGCGCAGAGCGCGGCGCGGCGCGCCGCGCTGTTCGATCCGTACCATCGCCACATCGGCGCGCTGCTCGATGCACGGCTGGCGGCCGGCCGCGACACCATCCTGGTGGCGCAGCACACCATGACCGATGTCTATCAGGGCGCACGCCGTTCCATGCACGCCGCGGTGCTCTACAATCGCGACCGGCGCTTCGCCGGCCTGGTGCTCGAGATGCTGCGCCGCGAAACCGGACTGCACGTGGCCGACAATGAACCGTACTTCGTGAGCGACGCCACCGACTACACCATCCCGCGCCACGGCGAAGCGCGCGGCCTGCCGCATGTGGAGATCGAAATCCGTCAGGACCTGGTGGGCGATGAGGCCGGCCAGGCGCTGTGGGCCGCGCGCATTGCGAGCGCCCTGCGCGATGCACAGCATGCGTTTCTGCGAACCTCGCCGCTCGACCCACAGGGCGTCAGTCCATGAACTTAAGGGCCCACGCGCGGCTGGACACCAGCCTCGAGCTGCTGATCGAACAGGCCCCGGAGGACCGCGCGCCGCGGGTGCTCGCCACCGTGGTAGCCACCGCGGGCTCGACCTATCGCAAGCCCGGCGCGCGCATGCTCATCATGGCGGATGGCAGCCATCTCGGCCTGTTGAGCGGCGGCTGCCTGGAATCGGATCTCTTGATCCATGCGCGCACCGTGATGGACGGCGGCGTACCGCAGGTGGTCGAGTACGACATGCGCGGACCCGATGATTTGCTGTTCGGCGTCGGCGCCGGTTGCGAAGGTGCGATGCGCGTGCTGCTCGAACCGTGCGGCGCGGGCAGCCCGGCCTGGGCGGCCCTGGCCGGTGCGGCTCTGGCCACGGGCGCGGGTCGGCCCGCCGTGCTGGTGACCGTTCACGAGGCTGTGACCGGGCCGTTGGGCACCCGCGCGCCCGCGCCCGCGGGGGTGCTCGGCGCCGCCGTGCAGCGCTGCCGGACGGAGAAAGCCTCCCAGGTGATCGACATCGAGGAGGACGGCCGGCTGCGCGCCTTCGTGCAATATCTCGCAACGCCACCCTTGCTGTTGATCTGCGGTGCCGGTCCGGACGCACATCCCGTGGTGAGCACGGCCCGCGGACTGGGATGGCGCGTCATCGTGGTCGATCACCGGCCTGCCTATGCCGTCGCCGACCGCTTCCTCGGGGCCGTGGTGCACTGCGCCGCAGCGAGCGCGCTGCATTCCACGGTCGACCTAACGCAATGTCACGCCGCCGTTGTCATGAGCCACCACCTCGCCTCCGATGCCGACTACCTGCGCCAGCTGGCGGCGGCGGGCGCCCCCGATTATGTTGGGTTGCTCGGGCCGGCGGCGCGCCGCGCCCGGCTGGCGGAAGAACTCGGCGCCGCCGCCGACCGGCTGCGAGGGCGCTTGCGCGGTCCGGTCGGTCTGGACATCGGCGCCGTGACCCCGGAAGGAATCGCCCTGTCCATCGTCGGTCAGATTCACGCCTGGTTGGCCGGGCGTCCCGTGGGCGATGCCCAACAGGCGGTCCGGGCAATTCGCGAAACGGTGAAATAGCGTAGAATCCCTTTCGCGCAGCCCGGCGATCGCCGCCAATAATTTCAATCCGGGCAATGGGGAATTTTCGTTTTCGCTCGGCCGACGTCAGGAGACAGGCATGTTCAAGTTCATTGGTCTTGGGTGCGTGGTACTCGGTGCGGCGCTCCTCGGCGCGTGCGGCGGCCAGAGTTCGACGACGGGCACGGCCGCTGCGTCGACGGCGCATGGCACGCTCGCGGAAAGCCCGCCGTTTCGCATCGCTTCTCTGAGCGCCGCCGCCTTCGGCGCGGAGCTCAGCGCGAACGCGACCAGCGCCGGACTGCTGCAGATCACCGGCGCGCCGATTTGCGGCGTGGATTTCTACTACCTTAAATTCTGGACCCAGGGCGGCGCCGCGGTCCCCGAGGTGACCGAATCTTCCGGCGCATTGATGGTGCCCACCGGCGCGGCACCGGCCTGTTCCGGCGCGCGGCCCATCGTGCTCTTTGCGCACGGCACCCAGACCGACAAGACCGCCAACATGGCGGACATCACCAATCCCTCCAACACCGAGGGCGTTTTGGTGGCGGCCATGTTCGCCGCCCAGGGCTACATCGTGGTGGCGCCGAATTACGCGGGCTACGACATTTCCACTCTGGGCTATCATCCCTTCCTGAATGCCGTGCAGCAGTCGGGCGAGATGATCGACGCGCTGGCGGCCGCGCGCACCGCACTGCCGGGCACCTTCGCCTCGGCCACCACCGACAGCGGCCAGCTGTTCATCACCGGCTATTCGCAGGGCGGCTATGTGGCAATCGCCACGCTGCGCGCCATGCAGGCCGCCGGTCTGCCGGTGACGGCGGCCGCGGGGCTGTCCGGTCCCTATGCGCTCGAAGCGTTCGGCGACGGCTTGGTGTTCGGCGCGGTCGACATCGGCGCCACGGTGTTCGCCCCGCTGCTGACCACCAGCTATCAAAAGGCCTATGGCAACATCTACACGGCCACCACGGATGTGTATTCGACCACCTATGCGTCGGGCATCGACACCCTGCTGCCGTCCAGCACGCCCATCGATACGATTTTTGCGACCGGCCTGCTGCCGGAACAGGTGGTGTTCGACAGCACCACACCCACGGTCACCATCCCCGGCAATGCGCTGCTGTCCGCGGAACTGACGGCGGCGCTGGCGGTGCCGAGCAGCACCACCAATCCGTTCACCCCGCTGTTCGATGCAGGATTCGGGATGCCGTATCTTCTCAACAACAGCTTTCGGTTGGCCTACGCCCTGGATGCCGCGCAGAACCCCGATGGTGCGGTTCCCACGCCCACCGCGGGAGTGCCGCTGGCGGCGGTGGCGCCCACTCAGACTTTCCGTCTGGCCCTGTACAAGAACGACCTGCGCACCGCGTGGGCGCCCAAGGTGCCCACCCTGCTGTGCGGCGGCGACCAGGATCCGACGGTGTTCTACAGCGTCAACACGGGCACCATGCAGGCATTCTGGGCCGGGGTGCCCACGGTGGCGGTGCTCGACGTGAACGCCACGCCCGCCGGACCCTTCGCGAGCGCCCAGGCGGGCTTTCAGCAATACCAGGCCGAACAGTTGGCCTATTACGAATCGGCGGCCGGCGGCAGCCTGACGCCGCTGCAGGCGGAGGAACAGTTGGTCGCGAATTATCACGCCAACGTCGCGCCGTTCTGCGCGGCCGCCGCGCGCGGCTTCTTCAGCCAGTTCTAACGGCCAGATTCAATGCCAGTTTCAAAGGAATGGGTCATGACAAAATTCAACCTTCGCGCGCTGCTCGCCCTGAGCGCGGCCGGCCTGCTGTGCGGCGTCTCGGCGCGGGCCGACGACGTGCCGAGCAACGACGTCCGGATCGGCCTGTATTCGGTGTTCTATCACGCGAGTGCGGATGACCTCGCCGGTCCGTACGTTCCGGCCGGGGTGAATCTCAAGGCCGACAACGTCGAGACCCTATATGTGGGCTACATCCGGCGCCTGACATCGCATTTCGACGCGGAGCTGGCGATGGGCTACCCGCCGCTCACCAAGACCGAAGGCAAGGGGCCGGCCACCTTGGGTTCGGTGCCTTACAACGGCCAGGTCATTGCCACCGCGCGCTGGTTCTCGCCCACCGTGCTGCTCGAATACCGCTTCCTCGCCGAGAGTTCGGCCTGGCAACCCTTCATCGGCGTGGGCGTGAATTACACGAACTTCTACGACCGCGATTCCACCGCCGCCGGCAACGCCGCGAGCGGCGGCCCCACCAAGCTGACGCTGCCCTCCTCGGTCGGGCCGGCGGGCACCGTGGGTTTGAGCTACAAGTTCAACGAGCGCTGGGCCGTGCATGCCTCCTACGGCATTGCCCGGGTGAACACCAAGCTGACGGCGGACACCGACGGCTTGATCCGCACCACCGGCATCCGCTTCGGCCCGCAATCGCTGATCGTGTCGGCGGGTTATTCGTTTTAGGAGACCGTTCCGCGCTTCGATGGATCGTAAGCTCTCCGGCGCATCGGCCATGCATGCGCTGACCGGCCTGCCGAAGATCGCCTACGGCAGCGGCATCTTCGTCTACGACCGCAGCGGCAAGCGCTATATGGACGCCTCCGGTGGTCCGGCCGTATTTTGCCTGGGACATGGCAACCCGGAGATCAATGCGGCGATCAAGCGCCAGCTGGATCTGATCGCCTATGGCTATCGCTACAGCTTCACCAGTGATCCCCTGGAAGAGCTGCGCGAGCTGGTCGCGGCGGCCTGCGGTGCGCCGCTCGGGGAGATGATTTTCGTCTCGAGCGGCTCGGAGGCCGTGGAATCGGCCTTGAAAATCGCGCTGCAGTATCACTATGTGCGCGGCCAATCCTCGCGGCGGCGCTTCATTTCGCGCCGGCGCTCGTGGCACGGCAACACCCTGGGGGCGCTGTCGGTGTCGGATTTCCTCGCGCGGCGCGCGCCCTTCGAAGGCGCGTTGATCGAGGCCTCATTCCTGCCGGCGGTCAATGTCTATCGGCCGATGCCGGGCGTCGCGGTCGACGACGTGGCCGGCGATGCGCTGGCGCGGCTGGAGGCGGAGATACTGCGCCTGGGCGCCGATCAGGTGGCGGCCTTCATCTTCGAGCCGGTGGTGGGCAGCGCCGGCGGCGTGGTACCCGCCCCGCCCGGCTATGCGCAAGGCGTGCGTGAGATCTGCGATCGCCACGGCGTGCTCATGATCGCCGATGAGGTGATGTGCGGTGCCGGCCGATGCGGCACCTGGCGGGCACTGCAGCACGAGGGCGTTGCGCCGGACATCATGACGGTGGCCAAGGGACTGGGGGGTGGATACATCCCCCTCGGCGCCACCATCTACAGCGACACCATCGCCGAAATCCTGCACACCCATGGTGGCCCGCTCACCGGCCACACCTTCACGGGTCATACTACGGCGTGCGCGGCGGCCGTGGCCGTGCAGACCATCATCCGCCGCGAGCGGCTGCTCGAGCGCGTGCGCACGCTCGGACCGGCCTTCATGAGCCAGCTGCGCGCCGGGCTCGCGGACCTGGCCGCCGTGGGCGACGTGCGCGGCCGGGGATTTTTCGTCGGCGTGGAGCTCGTGGCCGATCGGCGCTCCAAGGCGCCGTTCGAGGCCGACCGCCAGATGGCGAATCGCGTGGCCGCCGTCGCCGCCGGGAACGGTCTTCTGGTGTATCCCGCGAGCGGCAATGTCGACGGGCGCCGCGGCGACACCATCATTCTCTCCCCGCCCTACGACACACCCGTCGAGCAGCTCGAGGAGATTGCCGCGCTGTTCGCGCTCTCGCTGCGCACCGCTCTGGCCGGCGCACCGGTCGTCCGGGATGACTGACCGGCCGGGTCGATTTGTCGACGCCGGCGGCGCCCATACGTTTA